>Ga0208905_1001604_pt1 | contig 11301 bp, 10 predicted proteins | sample AntAceMetag02UKS_FD_184776 | JGI IMG/M metagenome (GOLD analysis project Ga0208905, IMG submission 184776) | Saline lake microbial communities from Ace Lake, Antarctica - Antarctic Ace Lake Metagenome 02UKS (SPAdes) (version 2) | ecosystem: Environmental > Aquatic > Non-marine Saline and...
TATACCACTCGATTTAATTGTGGCGCCAAAAAAAGTCAGGAGAGATGTTTAATTACCAGTTTTGCCACACGTCTTCCTGAAAGGAGTATGCCGCTGAAGATGGGCCTATGTGGGCTTCTCCTGCGACAGCATTTTCCGCCATTCCGGCGACGATGAGGCCCGGGAATGCCTCTTTTGTGTGTTCGAGGATAGTTGCCCCGGCATGGTCGGCCCACATGAATCCTTCACCTGCGATGGGACGGTTTCCTCCCTTGTTTTTTGACCTGTTGGGCAACAGTCGGATCATGGCCGGTGGCGTCGATGGTATATTTGTCCTGAGGGTCAGGGGGTCTATATGGAAGAGAATTTCCGAAGATTGTCACACTGAATAGCTATATCTGATCAGCGATGAAACAATAAAGGTTATGAAATGGAAGAAAGACTGGGGTCTTACCGGTCGTGTCCTTATGACCTGGGCATTGCTCCTGCTGGTGTACCTGTTCTTCCTTGGGTTCCTCAATATGGTTCTGCCGAACTCATTTGGGATGCTGCTGGCATTTGTCGTGGTATTTGGATTAATACAATATTTCTTCTCCGCAAAGCTGGTCCTGATGACTACCCATGCACGGGTGGTGGGAGAAGATGAATATCCTGAGCTTCATCAGATGATAGGAAAGCTCTGCCAGGAGGCAGACCTTCCGATGCCAAAGATAGCGGTGATGCCGTCACCGGTGCCAAATGCCTTTGCAACCGGACGAAATCCCAAAAATGCAGTGGTTGCGGTGACTGACTCCATTATGGGGACACTGAACAGAGAAGAACTTGAGGCAGTACTTGCCCATGAACTCTCGCATGTAAAAAACCGCGATATCCTTACGATGACGGTGGCATCCTTCATTGCGATGCTTGCGTCCATGATCATGCAGAATGCGATATTCTACTCGATGTTTAACAACCGGGAGGGCGGCGGTGCATGGATTATTGCAGGGATTGTCTCCGTTTTTGTCTGGCTGGTTGCGACCATTCTCATGATGAGCCTCTCGCGCTACCGTGAGTATGCCGCTGACCGCGGCAGCGCCTATATCACCGGAAACCCGGCGGCACTCCGGTCTGCCCTCACCAAAATAAGCGGCAGAATGGATCAGGTGCCGGTGAAGAAAAAAGAGGAGATGTCCGGTGCAAATATGTTCTATATCCTTCCGGTCCTCTCCGGAAAAGGTTTCAAGGAACTCTTTTCCACCCATCCGCCGTTTGAAAAACGCCTCGCGGCACTTGAGAAGATTGAGCAGGAGATGAAGGGTTTCTCCTAACCCCGGTTTTTTCAGATAATATATCTTTAATACTTATCAGAAACAACTCTGTAAGGCACAGGGATGATATGTGCGCACCGATGGTCTAGTGGTATGACTTTGGCCTTCCAAGCCAATAGCCCGGGTTCAATTCCCGGTCGGTGCATTCTGAATTTTGTTCCCGCTTTCCTGCATTGTTTTTCTGCATTCTGATGGTTATGAATTTACCCATTGTTCTGTTCATTCTGATCGGAATATTTCAGTATATTCCGGTGTCTTTTTCTGATTTCAGGTGAAATTCAGAGTCTATGCAGAAGGGGGTATCGGTCTTTTTTGTCTGTCTCTGTGTGCTTCTGGCAGTCACGTTTGCCGGGTGCACAGCACAGCAGGAGAAGAAGGTCTACGATCAATCGTCAATGGCTGATCTTGAAGCATATGTGCAGGATGCGGCAGGGTATGTGCAGACAGCCGGTGCTGAGACGGCACTGGAGGAATTTGACTCGCCGGATGGCCGGTTTATACAGGGTGACTGGTACATCTATGCCTATGATTATGGCGGTATTCTGCGTGCACATCCCTATGAGCGGGATGTGGTCGGAACATACCGTGGCAACTGGACGGATGTCCGCGGGCTGTCTGTGATCCGGATCGCACAGGAGACCGCAGCAAACGGTGGCGGATATATTGCCTATCTCTATCCGGCACCAACAGCGGGTATCATCAACGAGTCTGCGGGTGACACTTATGAACCAAAGATTGGGTATGCATACCCTGCAGGGGCAGACCTGTGGCTGGGTTCAGGGATGTATTTCAGTGATCTCACTGCTGAGGGTGAAGGCCAGTACCCTGCTGTCGTTTCAGATATGATTTCGCTCGTGGAGGCGGGTGCAGGCTTTGCACAGGCAGAAGGGACGGCAGCAGCACTTGCTGAAATCGGGAATGCGTCCGGTCGGTTTGTAGACGCCAACGGTCACTATCTCTATGCCTACGATTATAATGGCACCCTGCTTGCCCATCCGTACCTGGGAGACCGGGTGGGGGACAACCTCATGGATAAGAAAGGGCCCTTCGGGATGGAGATCATTCGCACCCTCTCTGAAACGGCAGGAGATGCTGGCGGATTTGTGGTCTTTGTCTGGCCGAATCCTGATAATGGCAACCTGGAAGAACTGAAAATAGGCTATGTGTTGCCGGTGAATGATGAATGGTGGCTGGGGTCAGGCGTCTACCTGAGTGAGATTACCGGAGAGGATTCTTTCCTCTTTGTCCGGTGACTCACCGGACGTCAATAATTTTTTCATGGTTTTTTTAGCGAATTTTTTCATATTCCGGCCACAATATTTCCATCTTTTGAAAACCCTTATCCATCTGGACGCCCTAACTATGCTGGCTAGAGGGCTCGTGGTCTAGTTGGTTATGACGTCGCCTTCACACGGCGGAGGTCCTGAGTTCGAATCTCAGCGGGCCCATGCATTTTCTTTTTTGAATTCCTCAAATAATTGGTAACAAAGTTAAGAGGATTTTTTTCACTGTGCTTCTTCCGTCTGTATGTGTAGATTCTGTGTTCCTTTGCGACGGCCAATTGCATTTTTACCAACTTGAAAAAGCTATGATCTGTTTAAATAAAGTTTGTAGATATGAATTATATGCTAGATGAAATATTGTAAATGTTGCCCTCTTCATCCATATTTTTTGAATTTATTACACATATGTTTTTCAGAGCGTCGTTATAAAACGTAACTCCATTTTCGTGTAAATTATTATAAAATGGATCTTTCTTTATACAGTTGTCTTTATCTACCAACCACCCTTTGTTAACACTTTCATATGTTAAAAGCCAGTGGTCATCGTAAAGATTATCACTTGTAATATAATCAAGCCAAATATCTTCAGAATAATCTTTTTCAGTCAATTTACTCGCCCTTAGATCTAATGCAATTAAAACTACTATTGGGTTATGATTTTTTGATATTAAATCGCAAATTTTACTCGCCAACATTATTTTCATGACTTTGGCAAACCACAGTGACCATGCGATTTCAAAATCATTTCCAAATTTTTGGTGGTATTCTATTAGTTCATTTATTGATTGACTAACTTTGTTAAGATCAAATTGTTTTTCTTTATTCCTGCTAATTAGCTCAAATGCATAAGGCATGCATGAGCTTTGAATAAAAATAGATTTTAATAATAATGAATTGTACAGATCAATATTTTCATCAGATATTTTAATATCTGAAATAATTTTAACTGCATAATTCATTACATTATCATCTGGATACTCACTGCAATATTCATATGCGCGGCTGAAATATGATAATAAATCTGTTTTTTGAGCGATATAATTAGATTCTCTAAAGTGATAGTTCCTTAATTCCGTTTTCCAAACAGGTTCATAAATATAAGATATCTCAGTAATAATTGTTTTTTTATGGTTGATTTCTAATTCATATTCCCTTAAGATTTCTGATAATTTTGATAAAGCTTCTTCGGCTTCATATTTATTTTTAAAGAAAAGGATGAAATCGTCAATAATTCTTATGCCAGCAAATTTGAAGGTAAGGCAGTTTTGTAATTCATAATCTACAGAACATGCGATAATTTCTGCAATAATTTTCGATGTATCTGGACCAACCGGTATTCCAAGTGTTTGGCCATCTTTTGTTCCTCGAATCCAATAATCTAACTGATTTCCGGGTAGATTTTTATCTTTTCGTTTTTTCTTTGCAATCGGTTTAGTATGAATTGCCCAAGGAATACTATGTGAATATATTGAAGGATAAAACCTTGATACATCTGTTTTAAGTAAAATATTGTATTCAGTTGATTTCAATGCAATTTCTTCATTGATATTCTGATGATCCATTTCGAGGTCAAATGCTCTGTTGCTCTTTTCAGTACATATTGGTAAATATGGCTTTGATATGGAGATCTTGGAGGAATCTATTATCTGATTATAGTGTTTCCAGTTTGTATCAATATTGTGGCATAATATTAATTGATACTGAGGATTTGGTATACTAAGTTGACGCCTGAAATTTCTTACTCTTGGTGCAGAAAAATTGCAACACTTACTTTCATGATATCTATCTTTATGGGATTTTTTCCATTTATTCAACTCATAGAGAGTATTAATTAAATAATCATCTGTTATGATTTTTTCAAATGAAGAGGAATCAAAAGGGGTTGGTAATTCTTTTGGCAAATAACCTTTTGTCATTAGATTTGATACAAATCTAGAGTTTGGCATTAATTACGTTAAATCAAATAAAATATATATACTTCGTGATTTAATAAAATCAATCCTTTCATTTTTTTAAATAAATTACATATCCAAATAATATAGGTAAAATTTTAAAAATTAATTTAATTACAATTTAATTCAAATTGTCATAAATGAAGATCTTCTTCATACCGCAATTAGCAGTCCTTTGAAGGGTTTGTTAGTGGGTGTTCATCTCTATTCAGCTGAATACTGAGCAGAATTAACCCAATAATATTTTTTGTCTTCTTTCTACAACCTGAACACCAGCAGGTTCCAGTAATTAACCCACCACACCATAAGAAAGAGCCCGATAATCACGGTGGTGTAGTGCACCCGGTGCCACGTAGTCCACCAGGAATTCTTCCACACCGGCACCAAAAAGAGCGCTCCAACCACTGAGGGAAGTGCAGCGATGACCGGGACGGCAAGGGCTGCCGTGAGACCAGCGGGTGCTGTCCGGTCCCACATGTATGACTGGATAAGTGCCGCATCGCCCAGCATTGTCGGGAGGAGGAAGAGCACGAATACCATAAAGAGAATGGAGGCAACTCCGGCAACAAGACGGGCATAAAAAGGCAATGCCGCGTTTTTATCCTCGTTTTCATCCTGTTCATTCTGCTCATCCTTCATCCCGTAAACCCGCCTGCATACGGCCATGACCGGCCAGATAAGGACGGTCAGGAGAATCAGTATGCCTGCATTTCTCACCCCATTGGTGAAGGGGCCTGTCGCGTACCACGGCACCCGTTCGAAGGCCATGATCGGGACATTTTCAAGACAGAGGAAATCCACTTCTCCCGCATCATTTTTATGGAAGACAATATTTCCTGCAAAGGTCTCTGTCCCGTCTGCCTGTGCAAAGACGCCTGGTTCGACTTCTTTGTATGCAACGGGCGGTCTTCCCCCACGGCTCATCAGGATGGTTCCATCATCCCCGCCTATTATGACCTGCATCTGCTGTGGGGGTGTAAGCCAGAACTCGAATGTCCGGTAGTTGTGCCGGGTCGACTGGTAGGTGCCGGCAAAGTCCTCAACAGATGATGAGGGGCTACTCACATCTGCTGGTGCTGCCGCCTCCGCTGTGGGGTAGAAATGGTCCATGAATGTCATCAGGAGATCGTTCCTCGCACTGTTTCCCCCGGCACTGTTGTAGGAGACGAAGTACCCTGCATGCCGTTCGGGGAGGATCACGAGAAGGGAATGGAAGGTGTCGGTGTCACCGCCGTGGGTGATGATCCGCTCGCCGTTGATGTGGTTTTCATAGAACCCGAGGCACATGCTGCTGACCCGTGGGTCGTTTGCGAATGACGGTGCATGCATCAGGCTGGCGGTGTCCGCCGAGAGGACCTCCACTCCGTTCAGTGTGCCCTCTTCCATGTGCATCCCGACGAACTTTGCCATGTCGGTCGCAGGGGCGCTGATGGTACCTGCCGGACCTATCACAAAGACCATGTCCGGGACGGCCACGTTTGCCCCGCCGGCATAGTAATAGCCGGATGCGGTTTCTGCGTCTTTCTCCGGCGCCTCAGGATAGGAGACAATGGTGTCTGTCATCCCGAGGGGAATAAGGATGTTCTCCTGCACGTACTGATCATACGGGATGCCGGTCACGTCCTCTACGATCACCGCCGCAAGCGTGTTGCCGTAATTCGAGTAGGAGGAGACGGTCCCTGGCGGATAGACGATGGCGGGAATACTCTCTTTGCAGTAGGTCCTGAATGAGTAGAGATCTTCCCGGTCTCCTACGGCGAAATGCACCTCCTGCTCCTCAAATCCTGCAGAATGCGTCATCAGGTGCCGCATGGTCACCGGCTGTCCGGGATATGTATCCGGGAGGGAAAAATCCTTCAGGTAGGTATTGACATTGGCATCAAGGTCAATTGTCCCCTCCTCCACCTGCTGCATGATACAGGTCCAGGTGAAGAGTTTGGTGATGGAACCTACGTGAAAGAGCGTCCCTTCGGGGTCGACCGGCGATTGGGTGGCGATGTCGGCATACCCGTACCCGTTCGCAAAGACGAGCTCCCCGTCGGAGACGACGGCGACCACCGCACCGGGGATGTTGTACTCCGCCATTCCCGCCGGGACCAGGTCATCGAAGAATGCCTCCACATCGGCAGGGTTGGAGACCTCCGGCACGGCACCCATTCCGGCGGTGGTCCCGCTGATAATACCGGTACCTGCGGCATGAACCGGGGGGCATACAAGGAAGAGGAGGATGAACAGGGTGAAAAGGATGGCGGTGCATGGGTGACACACCCGGAACCTTCTGCATTCAGGGGAAGTATGGTGGAAAGGATACATATCTGAAAGAATCCTCGCTCTTTTGACTATTTAAATTGGTTGGGATGGTCGAAACGGTTGGAATTGGAAGAATGCGGATCGTTTGAGGAACGAAATGAAAAATGACCGTCTCGTTTCGAAGTGCTTTTAGACATTTGCAGTAGAGGTAAAAACATGGGCCCCAACATTCCCGGATTCTTCCCTGCTCTTGTCTTCCTGCTCCTCCTTATCGGAGGTGCCGGATGTCTGTCCGCATCCGATGAACAGACGACGAATACCGCCCTTCCGGCTTCGAATACCGCAGATGATCTCTATGCCCAGGCAGAGGCGGAGATGGGTGCTGCCAATTATCGGGCTGCCATGAACCTCTATGACGAAGCATATGGCCTCTATCAGGAGTCCGGCGATGCAGACCGCGCCCGTATCGCACGAAACGGCATGTTCCGGGCCACACGAGCGGTGATCGAGTTCCCGTTCAACCGTTCGGCTGCGGAAGAGAACATGCAGAGCAAGATCCCGACCCTCACGCAGGCTGACATGACCGCCTGGCTGGACGGGCGTGCCCAGACGATCGCATCGGACGGGGAGACGCTCTACTATGAGGATGTCGCAAGTGATTTCCTCTATGCAAACGTCGACCAGCTCCGGCCCATGGCCGACAAGGTGATGGATTTTGCATATGCGTCACGCTATGCGATACCGGCGGAAGCACCTGAGGCCGGTGCCGACGGCGGCGAGGGCAGCCTGCCGTATCTGCGCCCGGTCCGGTATGCCGGCACCGAAGAGCTGACACTCCCGGCGGATATCCTCCCAGCCAACGGGACACTGACAATATGGTTCCCCCTCCCCCTCGAGACCGAATCGCAGCGGGATGTTTCTGTTACCAACCTCTCCTGCGAGGAGTACATCATCGCCGGGCCGGTGACGGACGGGCAGATCGGCTATGTCTGTTATGACGTGCCCGCAGAGGAAATCGACGGCGACCTCACAATCACCGCCGACATCGCCTTCACCTCGTATGAGCAGGTCTTCGTGGTCGACCCGGCAGCTGTCGAAGAGTACAACACGACCGACCCGGAGTATGTCCTCTACACCTCCTCCGCCCGAAATATCGAGGTGACGGACGAAATCAGGGATCTGTCCCGGACAATCGTCGGCGATGAGACGAACCCGTATCTCCGGGCGCAGGCAATCTACTGGTATATCATCAACACCTATCCCTACAGCCACGTCCCGCACGCATCGCTTGACACCGTCGAACCGAAGGTCGCGGAATCGTCCTACATGCTTGCCACCGGCCACGGTGACTGCGGGACCCAGAGCATGCTCTTTGCGGCATTGTGCCGGTCGCTCGGGATTCCCGCACGGGCAACGGGTGGCTACCAGATGATCCTTGCCGAGAGGCCGGGGACACACTTCTGGGCGGAATACTATATCGAAGGTTATGGGTGGATCCCCTGTGACACGACGGTCGCAGAGGTCGCCGACTGGGTGGAGACCCCCGAAGAGGACCGGGTGCTCTTCAAGACCTATTACGCGAACAACCTCGACCCGGCCCGTCTCGTGATCCAGAAGGACGTCGATGCGGCGATGGACCCTGCTATCCCGGACGATGCAGTTGTCTTCCGGCTGGTCCGGCAGAACCCTGCCGTCGTCTGTGATGAGGCAACAGTGGATCTCGATTTAGCGTCAGCATTCCACTTCACCATCAGTCTTGAGGGAGAAGAGTAGGCGGCCCACATTCTCCTTTTTCAGGATGTGTCCGGGGGGTATTGTTTGCCCATTCTTTCCTGTGGATATGGATTTATCTGTGCGCTGTTTTTTTTGCAATATTTTGCAATTGGGGGCCAAATAATGACTAAATTTGGCGTTCTGCGGATATTTTCCGGGATATTATGCATCCTCACAGAAGCCCGCAGTGGGCTGATCCCACCCTCGTATGACCAATGCATCCTCGCAAATACCGGGGCACTGGCACCCCCTTAGCAATTCGCAATATTTCGTTTTTTGCTCAAATATTCGGTGAAATGGCCGTATTTTTTATGGCCGTCAATGCATGTGAAAAAGAAGTCATTATTGCCCTCAGATTCCCCAAATCCGGGTATTTATATGGGGTGAAAAGGAGGTGGTAGCGGGTCAATCCATCATGGGGGGTAAAGTCCTTCTGTGGGATATTACCCGGTTAAAAATTACTGGCATGACAGTACTGTGCCTGGATATGTCAGGCATTTCCCGCCCCTTTCTTCATTCAACAGGGCATAATCATATGACTCATCACGTATTCATCACGGCTTCATCATGATCTGGTATGGACCTTCTGCTACACGACCGAGCAGACTGTGCCTGTTCTCTCTCTCCCGGAAGAATGGTGAAATAAAAACGGTCAGCTTTCGCTCAAAACCATTATCGCCTATCTAAATAATGGGTGGTGCGAGAATGTCTTTTTCAATCACAGGGAGATAGCAATGACCGGGCAACTTGAGCAAAATAAGCAGACCGTGACCGCATTTTACGACCTGATGTTCAATCAGTGCAAACCGGCTGAGGCCATCGAACGATATGCCGGGTGGATTCGAAAAAAAAGGTGTTGTTGAATAGATTCCTGTATCACGCAATGTGAATATATGACGCTACAACTTCAGCGATCTCGTCGTTCTTGCCGTAGAGTTTTTCGCTCATCCCTTCATCTTCAAATGCCTTCAGGGTGGCAATCTGATTGTTGATCATTCCTGCGGGGAAGATGTCGTTCTTCTCGAAGATGCCGCGCTTTTCTGCGAGCACTTCTGCAGATTCCCAGCATGAGGCCGGCAACTGTCTGAGCTGCTCGAGTTTTTCCTTGTTCTCCGGTTTGAATATGCTTGCGTCAACATAGAGTGACTCAGCAGATTCGAGTGCGTTTGGCATGTTGATACCGTGGAGAGCGGATGTGATAAGGGCTGCAAGGGTCAGGTAGATGTCTGCGGAACCATCTGCGACACGGTATTCAAATGTCTGCTTTGAAGGTCTCTCTTCGTCACAGCCGCAGTCATTGGGGTTTGCGTCATGGGCCATGTTCTGGCCGCCAATCCAGCCGAGTGGTACACGCACGACAACTGAGCGGTTGCGGTCTCCCCAGCAGATGTTTGTCGGGGCTTCCTGGTGTGGGACCAGACGGAGGTATGAGGTCGGGATGCAGTTTCCGAACGCAGTGACTGCATCACCGGCATCAAGGACACCTGCGATCATCTTGCGTGCCATCGGGGAGAGGACACCGTTTTCGACCATCAGGTTTTTGCCGTCTTTTTCGGCGAGCATGTGGAAGTGCAGACCGCTTCCTGCTTTTCCGACGGTGATCTTTGGTGCATAGCTGATGTCAACACCATACCGGAATCCAAGCATACGGACGATCCACTTGGCGATGATCAGCTGTTCTGCTGCCTCTTCGACCTCTGTCGGGAGGAATTCGATCTCATGCTGTTCATAGTATTTGTCACCACTTGTGAAACAGCCGACTTCGGAGTGGGCGTATTTTATTTTTCCGCCTGCCTGAGCGATGAGTTTCATTGCCTCGACACGCAGGTCTTCGAACTTTGCAAAGGGTTCTGACGCGTGGTATCCTCTCTGGTCAAGACCGGGGTAGAGTTCTTCTTTCTCACTTATGACGTAGTATTCCAGTTCACCGAGGGCCTTGAAGGTTGCACCGGTCTGGTTTGTGAACTCTTCATTTGCCTTGCTGAGGACATATCCAGGTGCACTTTCGAGTGGCTTTCCGTCGTTGTCGTAGAACGAACAGAGTATCTCAAGAGTTGGAACTTCAACAAAGGGGTTTACAAATGCAGTGCGGTAACGGGGGATAACGTACAGATCGCTGCTTCCTGCATCAATAAATGAGAACATATTGCTGCCGTCAACACGCTCACCGTCTGCAAGGATGGTGTTCAGGTGCTCTTTTGAAGAGATGATAAAGTTCAGTGTCTTCAGTTTGCCGTCTTCTGCGACATACCGGAGGTTTATCATTTCAATTTCATTTTCTTCGCAGAAATAGATGATATCTTCCTTGGTGAATTCAGCGGGGGATTTCTTGAGGAACTGAACAAGACTGTTCGGGTTCATCAGGATTTCAGAATTTTTCATAAGTTAATTGTGCGCGCTTTGTATCTATAAATTTTTAATTTGTTATAACCTAAGTTTCCACAGGTGATTGAACTCAAACTGGCAAACTTAGGTTATATGACCATATTTAGTTCATATTGCCCTGAAAATCAAAAACACATACAAGAAAAGTGTCCAAGATGTGGTTCAGAATGGTGGAAATAATCTGAAAATTCATATAATAATGAGGAATAAAAAATATTCCTGTATACCCTTAATGAAATTAGCAAGTTTTTAATGAGTCTTGTTATATTATGAGCATAAAAATTTAGTTGGGTTGAAAAATTGTTTTTGAGCCGTTGGAGGGATTTGAACCCCCTACCTGCTGATTACGAATCAGCCGCTATACCTCTA
>Ga0208905_1001609_pt1 | contig 11287 bp, 19 predicted proteins | sample AntAceMetag02UKS_FD_184776 | JGI IMG/M metagenome (GOLD analysis project Ga0208905, IMG submission 184776) | Saline lake microbial communities from Ace Lake, Antarctica - Antarctic Ace Lake Metagenome 02UKS (SPAdes) (version 2) | ecosystem: Environmental > Aquatic > Non-marine Saline and...
ATGCTGATCTCGCAGTCGCTGCTCCCACTCTTCCGAGGCGCGGCGATCTACAACGAAAACCTTCACGACGAGAGCCTGCCGTTCTCGTTCGACACGAAGTACCCCGAATCGGACCACGCCCCGTTCGTCGCGGAGTTTGCGTTGAACGGCGGGTAGCGAAGTCAGGACCCACCCCTCGGGAGGTGGAAGGGTACGAACCGTCGATCATGCTGAGAGCTTGTACACAAGCTGCTGATGGCATGGGAGGAGAGCAGTCTCGCGCAGAGACGCGGAGAAGAGCAAGACGAGGTTGGGTAGTTTCCCTTGCGACTCAGCGGCTCTGCGGGAGAAAAAGGGTTCAGGTTGCAGACGTTCCTTGAAGGAACTGGACCAGACTCGCGCAGAGACGCAGAGGCGCAGAGAAAGGCAAGAACGGTGCGAGTGAGAGGAACGGGTTGGGTAGTCCCCTTTCACTCTTTCCGTTTGGACTGTAGTGCAGTAGTTCCCCCCTGCGACTCAGCGGCTCTGCGGGAGAAAGGGGTTGAGGTTCCAGTTTTTCTTTGAAGCGACAAGACTGAACTCGCGCGGAGACGCGGAGGCGCAGAGAATGACGGAGAATGAGATCGGAACAATCGTGGTCGATTCGGCCATTGCTGTGCATCGTGAGCTTGGCCCCGGCCTGCTGGAGACCGTATACGAAGTTGTCCTGGCCCAGGAGCTGAAGGAACGGAGTTTGAAGGTTGACCGGCAAATCCCTGTGGCGATCGACTACAAGGGCGTAACGTTCGACGAGGGGTTCCGGGCGGACATCATTGTCGAGGGCAAGGTCATCTTGGAACTGAAGTCGGTCGAGCGTGTGACGGCCGTACACAAGAAGCAAGTCCAGACGTATCTGCGACTGACGGGGTGCAAGCTGGGGTACCTGCTCAACTTCGGCGAAGCGCTGATGAAGGATGGAATCACCCGCTGTGTCAACGGCCTGGAAGAATGATCCCCTGTGTGTCTTCGCACCTCTACGTGAGAGAAGGATTCCAGGTACTTCGCGAGAAGACAGAACCGGACTCGCGCAGAGACGCAGAGGCGCGGAGAAGGGCAAGAACAGTGCGAGAGGCAACAACGGTTTGGACGGTACCCCTGGGCAACGTAGCGTTTCCGTTTGAACTGCAGTGACGAGTAGTCCCCCTGCGACTCAGCGCCTCTGCGGGAGAAAGGGGTTGAGGTTCTAGTTCTTCTTTGAAGCGACAACACTGGGCTCGCGCGGAGACGCAGAGCCGCGGAAAAGGGCAAGAGCAGCGCGAGAGGCAAAACGGTTTGGACGGTACCCCTGGGCAACGTAGCGTTTCTGTTTGGACTGTACTGAAGTAGTCCCCCTCTGCGTCTCAGCGCCTCTGCGGGAGAAAGGGTTTAGGCATTCCTTGAAAGGACAAGAGCCAACTCGCGCAGAGACGCAGAGGCGCGGAGAAGGGCAAAAACTGGAGAAACGACAAGTAGTGCCCCTGCGCAACTCACCGTTCCTGGGTAGTCCCCTCTCTGCGTCTCAGCGCCTCTGCGGGAGAAAGGTCTTGTGGTTCGGTCTTCGGTCGTCGTGTGGATGCAGTCGGAGGACGCATGCCCGAATTCGCAACGATCGGAGCTTCGTTCTACTCCGCGCCGATGATCGGCGACACGTCTGGATGGTTCTCGCGGGTTGATCGTGCGGGGTCGCGGCCCTAGGATTCCGCAAGACCATGCAACCACGCGACGCGGCCAAGGACGAAGCGGCGAATCCACAGGTGGACGGAGTCTATCGGAACGAGTTCACCGTTCCGGAGGACGCGATCGACGGGAACGGGCACGTCAACAACGTCGCCTACGTGCAGTGGATGCAGGACATCGCCATTGCGCACTTCGCGGCCGCTGGCGGCGTCGACTTGATGCATGACATCGGCGGAACGTGGGTCGCCCGTTCTCACCACATCGAGTACCTCCGTCCGGCCTTTGCCGGCGATCGTGTCGAGGCAGCCACGTGGATCGCCAGCCTACGTCGTGTGCGCTCGTTGCGCCGGTACGCGTTCACGCGGTTGTCCGACGGCCAGACGTTGGCCAGGGGCGAAACCGATTGGGTGTTCGTGAACGCCGAGACCGGACGCCCCAGCTCGATACCCGAGGAGATCAGACAAATCATGCCGCTCGCACCGGAGGGTCCGGAGCCATGAACGCCCAGTCCGCTGTCCAGCTTCCTCCGTTCGACCTGCTGGTGGAGGACGCGGGAGCCCTGGGCTGTCTAGGTCATATCCCAGCGCTGCCTGGCCTATGTCTCCGGGCAGAGACCGCAGCGGCGTTGAAAGGAGCAGCTCCTGCCCAAATCGCCGAGTACGCGTGTTGGCTCTTGACCGAGGGTCTTGCCGACCTCACGCCCGAGACCGAGACATTGACGCGTCTGGTGCGGACGGGAGACCCGTCCGCTGTTCGGCTGGTCGAAACGGAGCACGTGGGTGGCTCGCCGGTTTGGGAATCCGGGAATCCGGCCGTCCTGTTCGAACGCGACCTCCTCCCGCTCGATGACGGTGCAGTCGCCGCCCATCTTCGTTTCGTCCGCCGGGTTCTGGAGGAAGTACGAGAGCTCGTCACTCCACTCTCTCTGGAGCAGCGCGCCCGGAGACCGGCCGTCGACCGTCGCGCCATCGACGAGACGCTCACCCATCTGGGCAACTGCGTCTGGTGGTACTGCTCGCGAATCGACAACGACCTCCCTGAGCCCGATGAGCCTGGTGGCGAATTGCCCCTCGATCGGATCGATCGCCTATTCACCGCGGCTGAGGCGTTCCTCTTGGGCGTCCCGGCCACCGCGCGCTCCTCCGTCTACGTCCCACAGCGGTTTCCCACCAGCGATCCGCACGAGCGCTGGACGCACACGAAGGTCTGTCGTCGTCAGGCGGAGCACGTCTGGGCGCACCTGCCCGGCCTGAGGGCCGCAGTGCTGAGCATGGGGCAGACATGACGCTTGAAGGTGGCCGCCCGAGCGCCATCCCTGAGCCGATGAGGAACGCCTTCACGCTTGTGCCGGACGGCAGCGAATCGTGAACGCCCGATCCACCGCCGTCGAACGGCGAGTGGGACGTAGGGAAAGCCAGCCGGGCTGCGCGATCGTGGGAACGCACGTTGGGGAGGCCCAACATGCAGGCTGACACAGGTGCCGGCCCTTGGTGGGCCGTCCTGACCGTCTGGGGCGTCGTGAATGCGGTCAACCTCCTGCAGGCGGCGGGATTCCTTTCGCGGGTGCCCACCGGAAGCATGGCGGTCAATCACCTGCTCGGCCGCGTGATGATTGGCTTGGCCATCCCGGCGACCGTGGCCCTCGTCGCGTTTGTTCGTGCGGGCGCCGGGTGGCGGCACTGGATTGGCCCGGGCGTCTACGTGGCGTTCGTGGCGCTGATGATTGCCGTGGAGTATGTGTGGGCGATCGAGTTTCGTTCGCCCATTCGCTACGGCATCCTCGTGCCGTACCTCGTGCTGTTCTTTGGCGCCATCCTGCTGATGGGGCTGCCGATGTTCCGCCTCAACGTGCCGCTGTGGCTCGTCACTGTGGCCACCACCGTGCTGTTGCTGGGCTCGATGGGGTTCGCGATGAGCAAGGGCGTGGGGTAGGAATCGGCTGCAGGTACTGTCAAGCAGGCAATCGCCCCCATTTGCTCGCCGTATTACATGTCTGTACGCTGCCGAGCGAGAGACCTCGTGGTCCTGGAACGAAGAAAGGAGGGGACGAACATGGCCGTCAACGAGGAATTGCTGGGCTTCGTCAAGGATGCGTTGGCGCGCGGACTTCCCCGCGCGGAGATTGAGGGCGCTCTGCTGGAGGCGGGCTGGAAAGCCGATCAGGTCGAGCATGCGCTGGCTGCGTTCGCTCCCGTCGAGTTTCCGATTCCGGTTCCGAGGCCCAGGCTGTATCTGTCGGCACGCGAGGCGTTCATCTACCTCGTACTCTTCACCACGCTCTACCTGACCGCCTTCAACTTCGGCCGACTTATCTTCCAGTTCATCAACCTCGGGTTCCCCGATCCTGCTGCGTACACAGGCTTCGTCGATTCGGTGCGGCAAGCGATCCGGTTCTCGGTCGCCTCTCTGGTCATCGCGTTCCCGATCTTCCTGTGGCTCTCGTTACTGATCGGCCGTTCCATCAAGCGCGACCCGAGCAAACGGGCATCGAAGGTTCGCAAATGGCTGACCTACATGACGCTGTTTGTCGCCGCGGGGATCATCATCGGCGACTTGACGGCACTTGTGTACAGCTTCCTGGGCGGCGACCTCTCTGCGCGATTCGCGCTGAAGGTGGCGACCGTGGCCGTGATCGCGGGTGCTGTCTTCGGCTACTACTTGTGGGACCTCCGCAAGGAAGAGACGCGGAGCGAGGCATGAGGAAGTCACGAGCGAACCTCGTCATCCTGATCGTTGTCTCAGCCGCCGTCTTGGCAGCCGTGGTTGTCGGAGTCGTCCTACTCGATTCGCCCGCTCAGGAGCGCCTGCGCCGGCTGGACGAACGGCGTGTCGACGACTTGCACCAACTCGCCTACGGGGTGGACATCTATTGGACGCGAGAGGGGCACCTGCCCGCTTCGCTCGCAGAGCTGTCGGAAGAGGAGAGGATCGTGCGAGATCTGGCCGACCCCGCGACCGGGCAGCCCTACGAGTATCGTGTGCTCGGCGACAAGACATTCGAGCTCTGCGCCGTCTTCGCCCGCGACAGCGGAACGGACGGGCGCGACATCCCCGGCAGAAGTTTCTGGCTCCATGGTCCCGGCCGGCAGTGCTTTGAGGTTGAGGCACAGGATGTCGGGCAAGTGGTGGATAGATAGCCTCTGCCGCTTAACAACAGATCGCCTGATGTGTGGTGGAGAGTTCGCTGCCCCCTGGCGTGGCTTGAGTGGAGAGATAGGGTATGTGTCCCCCGATCTGCCCCCGCCGGGGATCGAAACGGAGGCCGTCCGCCTGCACCTGCAGGACATCCAGACGAACGTGCTGATCGTCTCCCCGAACGCCCGAACGGACGTGCTCGAAGTCCTCAGCGCCGGGTGAAGCAGCCCGCGACGGGCGAGACCCCAGCACAGCAGCTTGTCAAGACAATCTTCCACATCCTAGGTGAGGAGTCCTCCTCGCATGCGAGGTTGCCGGAAGAGCTACCTGGCGTTAGGCTGTCGTGCGGGAACACCCATGTCAGTATGCGGGAGGAGAAGTGAGTCTAGATTCGGCGGCGATAGTGATTGCGGTGGTCAGCGCACGGTAAGGATAGACTGCACCTTCGCACACCAATCATGGTTGGCTAAGGAAGAATGATGGCGTGGAGAATCGAAAAATGGCTATCGGATGTGTTTCCTGGTGCCTCGCGTATCTATGAGGAGTACCGACACCTGACGAGGCGTGAGCTCGCGATAGTGACTGCGGGCGTTCTTGACCTCGCGATAGCCGAGCTGCTCAGCATGCGGCTTGCAGGTACCCCGCGCGAACGCGAGGAATTCCTCGGCCTGAGCGGCGACGGCCGCGCTCCTGCTGGCAGCTTCGGTGCGCGTATTCAGCTTTCCGTTCTCACCGGGATCATCACGCAGGAAGATGCTGAGATCCTCCGCGCGATCAAGAACATCCGTAACCGATTTGCCCATCGAGTGAATGTGGACTTCACCAGCGCTGAGGTACTGCCTCTTACCCGAAGGCTCTGCGAGAAATGGCGGGAGAAGACTAGTCGTCTTGCCATTTCAGGAGTCCGCCCAGAGGTTGCCGCCGCCGGAATGAACAACATAAGAAACTATCTTGAGTCCGAACCGGAGGCAGGTGCTGGACTCTTGCTGTCAGTGTTCGCGACGTACCAAGCGTACTTCCACCGACTGTCGGACAGGGTCAGACCAGTCGAGGACGTGGCTCGCAAGACAAAAGGATGACAGCCAACTCCAGCCTGCACGCCATGCGCTGCCGCGCAAGCGTGAGGCACACGTTAGCTGTCCAGGCAGGGCGATTGCCGCAAAGGAGAACCTTCATGCCGGACGTCTTCATCAGCTACTCGTCAAGTGACACTCACTTCGCTGAAGGCGTAGCGCAACAGTTTCGTCGACAGAACCTATCCGTGTTCCTCGCATGCGTCTCCTTGCGTCCTGGAGACCGCTGGTCGAGGAAGATTCATGACCAGCTGAGCCACTCGTCATGGGTGATCTTTCTTGCGAGCAGGGCGGCCTGTGGATCTCCGTATGTTCAGCAGGAGGTTGGCGCAGCAATCGCACTCGGCAAGACTCTTGTGCCAGTCGTTTGGGACATCGACCCGAGTGAGCTTCCAGGGTGGTCCAATCAGTCCCATGCCATCGATATTCGTGGGGCGACCGGACCTGAGATCGCTCAAAGACTCGCGGATATCGGGGAGAAGATCCGCAGCAAGAAGAGAACAAGTATGTTGGTGGGAGCAGGGCTTCTTGCGGGTGCTGCGTGGTGGTTCTTCTCGGACGAGAGCGGATCTGCTGGAGAACAGCATGACGGCTAACAAGCCGTTGCAGCCGATCGGCTCCGCCGGCGGCTGATTGGCAGGACGTTCGACAGTTCTATCGTCGAAGCCACCAGCGCTAAGATGGAGGAGTGAGTGTATGGCAACAGAAGAGTGGACGGTACAGGCGAAACTCGCCGGCGAGTTCTACATCAGAGATGAGCGGTGCTCGTCGGAAGCGCCCTTGGTCGAGGGTTTGCGTAAACTGACAGTCTCCCCAGAATTCGACAACGATGGCAAATGGACTGGACTCCATGCATTCGAAGCCCTGTTGTCTCTTGAGAACAAAGGGGGTGCCCCACTGGAGTCTCACGTGGTCTACGAGCGTGCGAAACGCTTGGTCGACAATGTCATGGCCCTCGCCACATTGGGGATAGGTCGGCCGGTGCGCGTGTCCGGTGGCCTATCTGTGAAGCATCGCCTCATCGATGAGTTCCCTAAGTACCGCTGCGTAGCGCGTGCGACACAGACTGGCAGCACTGCCCCTCCAGCACCTCTTCCGGCTGAGCTCCTCGCTATCTCGATCGATCCAAGCATACAACGTGTGATTCGCTGGTGGGCGCGGGGATTGGTCACAAGCGATGCAGTTGACAGGCTCGTTGCGCTGAACAACGCGCTCGATCTCTTAGCGGGCATGGAAGATGGCGCACCTGGCAGAGTCCGCAAGTGCAAGAAATGTGGAACCGAAGAGGCAATTGGCCCCGGACTGCGAGAGAGGGTTGTTTATTTCCTGACCGACGTGATGGGGCAGGCGAATGCAGTGGCGACGGACATCTACGAAAGCCGAGTCGATTTGGCTCATGCGCGAACCAACTTGGAGGAGGATGATCTCCGGCGGTATCGCGAACATGCGGCTTTGCTTGCCACTGTCGTGCGAGCTGGAATCGCGCGCGCGCTGGCCGTGGCTCTGCCTCCAATCCCAGAGCCGCTCCCAGTTGACCTTCCAAGTGCGCTCTTGGACGTCGAGTATGTTGAGGGTGGGGTGGCATAGGGTTCGCCCAATGATCCATGGCAAGTCTTGTCGAACCGCCGCATTGAGCAGACGGCCGCTTCGCGGCTGCAGTTCACGTGTAACACGTTAGGTCGACGTAGGGCAATCGCGGCTATGGGTGCGAAGGAAATGGGAGGGGCGCTACGGAGGTGGGACTATGGGGCTTGAGGACTCAGACTTCTTGGGCTGGTACAACGCGGAGATCTCGCGCTACCGGGACCACGAATGGCGGCTCGTTTCGTACTCTGTCGGCCTCTCCTCAGCAGTGGTTCTATTTGCCCACGGGAGCGAGACGAAGGGTATCCTTCCAACTTGGGCCGTTGGTCTGGCGGTGGCGCTGTTCGTCTCTCTTCTCGTCGCTGCCCAATTCCACACGCACCTCCGACTCAACGAGTACCGCCGGCGGCGGGAGCTGCTGCTTTTGCGTAAAGATCACCGCGCCGCGAAGATCGCGGTGCAGCTTTGTCGTAATTGGCTCGATAGGCTCTACTTCCTGTCTTTCGTGCTGTTGTCGGCGCTGTTCGGCGTCGCAGCTAGTTATGTGCTGCTGACGGGCGTATGAGGAGAAACTGTGGTCAACCCGAGAGCTACTCGAATCTCGTACAGATGGATGACGGATGCGGCTTAACAACGTCCTGAAGCTTGCGGTCAGCAGGAGGATAGGGTCAGATCTTGATTCATAAGATCCATCTCTTAGCCGCCCCCCCCAAAGCGTGCTCGAACCCTGTGTAGTGGTCCTCTGCGTCTCCGCGCCTCTGCGGGAGAAACGAAGTTGGTCGAATTCGAGGGCGGCATGCCCCATCTTCCGACGAAACACGCCTGAGGGGCTGTCCAGGACCCCTTGGCCGTCTCGCCTCCGTCGATTGATCCCGGCTCCTCGCTTCCCTATGCTGCTTCAAGGGCGGAGGGTTTCCGGGTGAGAGTCTCGTGTTCGATGGAAGGATCGAGAAAGGAATCCGTATGGCGAAATCGATTCGAACGCTGGCCCTTTGGATGGTCAACGCCTATCTCGTGAAGACCGACACAGGCTTCATCCTGATCGACACGGGGTTTCGTTTCGATCGAAAGCGGCTGGATCGGGCGCTCTCCGACGCAGGCGGCTTGGCGACGGTGGCTGCTAGGACCGCTCATGGCCTTCTTCAAGCTACGCAAGCGGGAGCGATTCGCTCCGGACCTGTACCTTGAAGACGGCGATCGCCTCGACGAGTACGGGCTCGCTGCTACCATCCTGCATGTCCCCGGGCACTCCACCGGGTCGATCGCGGTCTTGACCGATGACGGTTCCTTCTTCAGCGGCGACTTTCTCGAGAATCGAACCCGCCCGTCGATTGCCACCTTCGTCGACGATGCGGACGCCTTGAAGGCCGGTTTCGAGAGGGTGAAGGAGCTGAACATCCAGACCGTCTACCCGGGCCATGGGAAGCCGTTCGCCTTGGGCGAAATCGTCTAGAGAAACGGGACCGATTCGGGGGACGCATACCCCGTTTCAAGACGAAGCACGCCCGAGAGACTGCTCATGATCCGTCGTGTCAGATCATTCATGCCGGGTTGGTCGCATCGTCAGGATTCCTTGGAGTGCGGGCTGGGGATTCGCACATCATCCGCCATGGCGTGGGGGAGGAAAGAGGTGCGGCCCGTGATCTTCCCACACGACCTTGCGTGATTCCCTCCCGATCGAGACGGGAGGAAGACGGACGCGGGTACACTCCATACGTGTCTGAACGTGAATGCGAGAAAGGAGGGAGGCGATGATGACTCTGAGCAATGTGTTGATTGCGATCGCGCTCGTCAGCGTGGCGTGGGGCATTGTGTCGTCGATCGTGATCGTCGACGCTCTGCAGAAGCGTGGCGTCAAGGTGAAGTGGATCCTCCTGCGTGTGCTGATCATCAAATACGTCGGCCAGTACAGGAAGATCACGCGCACCGAGACCGGGCGCACCGGAGCGTGGTACTACTCGTTTGTCTTCGCGATGAATCTGGCTCTCGTGACCGCGATCGCTGGGCTGGTCCTGAGAACCGCATGATGTGGGAATAGCTGACGACACCGGACTACCCAAGCCTCGAGATTCGGGTGAATGCGAGGTTCCGGGGACTCATACGCTGCCTTGCGGAGATCGGAGTTCCACCCTATCTCGCGACGAAGCGCCTGAGAGACCGTCCATGGTCCGTCGTGTCAGATCATCTGTGCTGGATTGCAGGCGGCTCTTCGAGTCGCCTGGAGCGCTGCTGTGATTCGGAGGCAGAGGGAGATCGCCTGGATGGGCAGCATCCTTGGCGATCAGCCTGCAGCGGCCAGCTGTCGTAGGCGACGGCACTGAATCCGCCAGCACCCGAAGGAGCATGGGGTCAGGCCTTTATCCTCGAATCTGCTTGCCTCAGCAACTCTCCTGGCGATGACACTGATCGTCAAGAAGTTGAGCCCAACGTGATTCCCGACTTCTTGGAGAGTGTAGTGATGATGGAATTCGAGGGACGCATCCCCCTTTTCGTGACGAAGTGCCTGAGGGGCTGTCCTGTATCCCGTGCCAACATTTCGCCTCCGCCGATTGATCCAGGCTCCTTGCTTCCCTATGCTGCTTCCAGGGCGAAGGGCTTCTGGGTGAGCGTCGCGTGTTCGATGGAAGAATCGAGAGAGGAGTCCGTATGGCGAAGTCGATTCGAACGCTCAGTTTCCGTGTGGCCAACGCGTATCTTGTCGAGGCGGATGACGGCTTCGTCTTGAGCGAAGCAACGGGTTTATCGACTTCTTCACGAGGGGCATGGAGGGCGACGACTGGCTCCAGCGGCCGGCGGGCACCCCGAATCCTGCGATCTGGATCCTCGGACACCTGGCGCATTCCCGCGCTGCGTTTCTTGAAATGCTCACCGGACAACGGATGCACGAAGAGGGCTGGGACGCGCTCGCCGGATTGGGCGTCGACCCTCAAGATGCGAGCGTGTATCCGGATGTCGACACCTGTCGAGGAGTCCTGGACGCTCGCTTGCGCGACCTGAAGAGCTACCTCGAAACGGCAAGCGAGGCGGATCTCGAAAGCCAGCCCTGCGTGTCGTCCAAGTTCTTCAAGACCAAGGCCGCGATCCTCGTTCAGCTGAGCCATCATGAAGCGCATCACACCGGGGCGTTGTCCATGTTGCGCAGGCTGCTGGGGAAAGAGCGCATCATCTAGCACATCGGACGGCTGTTCGATGCTGTAGACGGACGCGGATTGCGGGTTGGAACGGCTTGCTTTCCTGACCGTGCGGGCAAGACACCGGTTCTTGTTCCATGCGATTCGCGCCTGTAGGCTCAGAGATGAGATGAGGTAGCCTTGGGCAGCAATGGCCGGATGCCGGGCTCGCGGCGAAACGCAACGAACTACGCTAGAAAGGAGTCACTCCATGGGCGACAAGATGGGCAAGAAGGGTAAGGCCAAACAGAGTAAACAGAAGGATGCCAAGAAGGCGAAGAGCGCAAAGAGGAAGCAGGAGAAGCAAGCGGCTCGGGCATCCTAGGCTCGGGGAAATGCTCGGGCTCAGGTTCCCTCTGCCTTGGCGTTCAGCGCAAAGGAATTCGGGGGACGCATACCCTAATTCGCAGGAATCGGGGCTTCCGGCCATTCCGTGACGAGATTCCTAAACGGCAACTCATAGGACGTTGTGCCAGATCACCGATGCGCGGTTGCTCGCATCGTCGGATGCTTGAGGGCCGAGTGGCTGGCTGCTTCCCACGCAGATTCCTATCGGCGTCTTTCCTGCAGATGATGAAAGGAAAGCCGACACTGCGTATCTTGCGTGCGTCACGGGCATCTGAAAGGGGGATACGTAGTGAAGTCAAGGAC
>Ga0208905_1001611_pt1 | contig 11285 bp, 11 predicted proteins | sample AntAceMetag02UKS_FD_184776 | JGI IMG/M metagenome (GOLD analysis project Ga0208905, IMG submission 184776) | Saline lake microbial communities from Ace Lake, Antarctica - Antarctic Ace Lake Metagenome 02UKS (SPAdes) (version 2) | ecosystem: Environmental > Aquatic > Non-marine Saline and...
ACCCTGGATTTCAAGGGACATCTTATTGTGGCAGGCACTGTAGAAGGTGTCCTCAATGCCGAGTCAGTTATCACGGAAGAGGGCGGCTTCATCAAGGCCGATGTCACATCAGAGAAATTTACCATTGCCGGCAGATTTGAAGGGAACATCATTGTCGCAGGAACGTTGACGCTTCTTGGCACTTCGAATGTCCGGGGAACTATCCAGTGCGGTAATCTGGTTGTAGAAGAAGGGTGTATTCTGAACGGCAAGATTACACCCCCTGAGCCTTGCCATTGATGAACATCTAATGCCGCAGGCCACGATAGAATACAAATCTAGCTGTTTTCCATTATAATGCCATAATATGGCACAGGGGAGCTTCAATTAGCGGAAAGAGCAGCCCTGTTTCTGTTCATGAGGTTGGTGATGAAGACGGCGGCAAGGACCAGGATTCCACCTGCCCCCTGGAGCAGGGTCAGACGCTCACCCAGAATTACCCAGGCACCCAGGGCTGTGACCACGGGTATACCGTTTATGAAGATAGACGCCCGCGAGGCCGGTATCCTGGTGAGGGCGTAGTTGTAGAACAGGAAGGCGGCCACCGTGGCAAAGACCGTCAGGTAAAACAGCGCTACCAGTGATCGTGGGCTGATTGCCGCCCAGGAGAGGGTTGGAAAATCCAGGAAGAGGGCGGGCGCGAAGAAGACAGCCCCGTAAAAACACTGCATACTGGTGATCTCCCGTGACGAATACCGCATGCCGAGGTTCCGGGCACTGACAATATAGAAAGCCGCCGAGATCACGGCCCCGAAGACAATGAGATCACCCTTCAGAGATCCGCCCAGGCCCCAGACGAAATCGGGATCGCCGGTGACCAGGATGGCGATTCCCACAAGAGAGAGCAGGATGCCGATGATACCCAGGCGGTTCGTTTTCTCCTTCAGTATGATTGCCGAGAGGATCATGACGGCTATGGGGATGGTGGCGATTATGAGTGATACCTTGGCCGCCGAGGTGTACAAAAGTCCCTGGGTTTCGCAGAGAAAGTAGAGACCCGGCTCGAAGATCGCCATCGCAAAGAGCTTGACGTGGTCTTTCGGTGTGAAGGACGGTATGCCCTGACGGATCATCAAGGCGGCGAAGAAGAGGAATGCCAGCATAAAGCGGGCAAAGATGAGCGTAAAGGTGGGGATGGTTTCAAGGGCTACCTTGGTGGCCACAAAGGAAAGCCCCCAGAAGACGGTTGTCGCCACCAGTGCGCCATATGTTTTTAACTGTTCCCGCTCCGACATAGACCCTTTCCATTCGCTGAAAAAAAGAACGAAATGTTTACCATACCGGCGTCAATTTGTATATGAGGGAAAATAGGGTCAGACTCAATTAATTGGGCCTGACCCTATTATTATTCAGTAATTTCCGGTTAGGTTTTTGCATATGAATAAGTTATAAAATCAGCATATTAAGTCACTTTTTTACTTGGCATTTGGCTGGCAGTGTGGGCGCGCCCTTGATATTATACAGTAATATCAGGAGGTTAGCAACATGCCACACACTTTTTACCCACGAAGGAAAATTTATGCGCCATCCTTCAATACACTCTATAAACCGGTTCGCAATACAATGACAACCATGACGCCGCTTGAATCAAGAGGAGACAGACCGTTGCAGATGAGTTTGACGAACATCTCAGGGCATTGGTATTTTTTCACCTCGAAGAGCATACGTCAGCGCGACATCTGCTGCAGGTGCTTGAAGAAGACGAGTTTGCACGCAGTCAGATAGTACCCAAAGACGGCATCAAAAAGAGCAGTTTCTCAGAGGCCACCAATTCAAGAGGTATTGATCAGTTTATGCATGTTTTTAAAGCTCTGCAGGAACAGGCTGCAGGGATCCTGCCAAATCGTCATCCTGAACTCGGAAACCTTATCGCTATCGATGGTTCTCTGATCGACGCAACTCTTTCCATGTATTGGGCCGACTACAGAAAGGGATCCAGGAAAGCAAAGGCCCATGTTGGTTTCGATCTGAACCGGTGTATTCCGAGAAAGATCTTCTTTACTGAAGGTAATGGCGCTGAAAGGCCATTTGTAAACCAGATACTTTCTCCTGGAGATACAGGTGTTACTGATCGTGGATACCAGTGTCACAAGCGCTTTGATCTGTGGCAGGAAGAGAATAAATTCTTTATCTGCCGTATCAGGGCCAATACAAGGAAGACTGTCATAAGGACCAATCATGTAGATCCTGACAGTATTGTCTTTTATGATGCTGTTGTCAGGCTTGGCACTGCCGGAACAAATCAGACTGAGAAAGAACTTCGGCTTGTCGGTTATGAGATTGACAGCGTAAAATACTGGATTGCCACAAACCGATATGACCTATCAGCTGAGCAGATAGCAGAGGCGTACAAACTCAGATGGGATATAGAGAACTTTTTCGCATGGTGGAAAAGGCATCTTAAGGTTTATCACTTGATTGCCAGGAGCAGGCATGGCCTTATGGTTCAAATCCTTGCGGGCTTAATAACCTATCTGCTGCTTGCTATCTATTGTTACGACCAGCATAAAGAAAAGGTTTCCATCAAGAGGGTCCGGCAACTGCGCATTCAGATTCAGAATGAGCTGCGCGACTTGGCTTTCAGCACTGATTCCAATGCAGAGAGCTTACAAAATTTCAAAGAACAGAATGACTGGCGCTTATATGCAAAAACCGGTTCCTCGCTGTTTCATGTGGGTAGCCTGAATTCGAGTTTACCACCGATGAGGGAAATCATCGTTATCAGGTTTTTCGTTGTACGATATCCCCTGGCCTTGGCTTTGGCAGCTTGGATGAGACTGTTGATTCCCTCAAGGATGCCATTGTTGATCTTTGACGTAAACCATCTCAGGATGCCGTCCCAGTGACGTTTTATTGTGTATGCAGCTTTTTTCATTGGTTCCAGACGACTGTGGGTGGCCCAGAAGTACCACTTCTTCAGGAAGGCCTCCGCCTCCTGTAGAGGTTGATTCCAGAATTCTTGGAAGTTCAAACGGATGTGGTAGGCACGGGCCGTTTTCAGATTCAGCTTCTTGACCTGGAGAGTCTCCAAGGTCGATGCCTGTTTCTCCTTGAGATTCTCGGGGTTTTTTAACCAGATGTAGCGGGTTCTTTTTAACTCTGGACGATTTTGCTGCTCTTGGCGTCGTACTTCATCCACGGCCTCATTGATGATTTTAAGGACATGGAACTTATCGAAGGTCAGGCAGGCTTCTGGAAAGTGTTTTTCCACACCGCTGATAAAGGCCGGGGACATGTCGCAGCAAACCTCGCGGATATTAGAGGAATTACCATGATGTGCTCCCAAATCGGTCTTGAATCGCTCCAGGGTCGATGCATCCTTCCCCTCGGTGACAAACAGGACCTGCGATGACTTCATGTCCACAAACAGGCTTGCATAATTATGACCACGCTTACTGGATGTCTCATCGACACCAACTTGCGTCACAGCTGAAAAATCCGATTCCTGACGTGATTCATGAACATAGTGATTCAAGACCCGCCAGAGCCGGGTGTCATGCTCTTTGATAATATCGGCAATGGATTTTACCGGCATCGCCTTGGCCATCATCATAATGAGCGCCTCAAACAACAACGTAAAACCGCTTCCGGAACGAGCCCAGGGAACCTCGATGGTCTTGATACCACAATCCCCACAACTCACACGGGGAACACGGGCTGCCAGATAGGCCTCGTGTTGGAAGAAGTTCAAATGCCGCCACTCGTGCCGCTCTGTGTCGTATGCTCTGCATCCTTCTCTACCGCAAATGGGACAGGCAAACAGATTGCCCCGAGGAAAATCAATCTCAATGTCCAGACGATGTTTATCCGGATCAAACTCACATGACGCCACATGCCATGGCGGTGTCAAACCCAATGCCAACTGAAATAAATCCGTGTCTCTCATGATGATCCGTATCAACCTCCTTCATCTCTTGATGACGGATCTCTATCATGTCCTAAATCACATTACCCATACATTTTAGCGAGGAATCTAAAAGGTTGATTGAGGGATTCCATGAAATTTTATAAGCCTTCGTTTTGCAAATGACCAGAAGGATTCAATGCCATTGATATGGTTTTCCCCCTGGCAAATTCATCGTTACTGTGGTGTACACGATAGTGTTTTTTGTATCCCAAGTCAACCAGGCCGTTATAGCCTCTCCAACTATCCGAATGTATGACACTATGCAGTTCTATTTTGCCCCTGATAATGGCCTGCAATGTCTTTTTAGCGCAATCAGGGACGATCACATTGCCTTTTCTTTGTAGTATACCGAATACAGGAGTTTTTCTCCTAGCACCACGGCCCCGTTTCCCTTTGACCCGTTTTGCGCCAAAATAGGACTCGTCAACTTCGATCTCTCCCTGAAATGGGGATTCTTCTTCGCATAAACAGGCTATGCGTTGACGAATCAGAAGTAAATACCGATTCACCGTATTTCTATTTAATTTTGTTAAAAGGGCGATGGTTTGAGCATCCAAATCGAAGGCAAAATACTTCAAGAATTCTCTAAATTTTATCTCCGAAATTTTAGAATTTTTTACATACTTGTTAGTTACTGACATGACTAGACTTTTAGCACATTTCAGTGTGCTGTCCTAGTCAAGACCCTTTAATGATTTATTTGTGGCGGAATTGTGTATAATTATGGTATGAAAAAAAAGAGTTATGATTGGACGGGGATTGACATGTATATCGAAAATGTATAAGTATAGATATTAAGGATAAATATACATCATATGAGAGAAGATTCACCCGAATGGGCACTGGGATATAAGCTTAATAAGATGCGATTAGCAGAGGAGAAAACTCTGAAAGAGGCGGCGGAAGCGATAAAGGTGACGCCTCAGTTTATCAGCGCGTTCGAAAAAGGTCGGAGTGGAATCAGCTTCACCAACCTGAGGAAACTTCTCCGCTTTTATAATTCATCCTTTATGGAAATCTCGGATGAAAAGACGACAAGCGAAATAATTCATCTTGAAGATGCCGAGCCGTATGATTTGGGGGACAAGGATATATATGCTGCTTGTCTTTTCAAAGATTCGGACGGAAAGCAATTAGAACCTCTTTATTATCGTTTTAGTCCGGGCTCGAAAACGAGAAAACAGCAGCATGACGCCGCAGAATTCATTTTTATGTTAAGTGGATGTATCGATTGCACGTTGGAAGACCCTGTAACAGGAGTGTCTAAAGCCTATCATCTTGTTAAAGGAGATTCCTTGCACGTTGAAAAAATGTATATCCATCAAGTTACTTGCTCTGGAAGACAAATTGCGGAAGTTCTGGCGCTAGCCTATGACAGAGAGAAGATAAAATTTCTTAAGTAACAGCGATTGTATGTTTACCTGTCCTATCTAAAATAACTCCGGCCCTGAGTAACTTCAAGGCCGAGAGTGTCAGATAATCTGTGTAAATGAACTTTCCTCATCATCAGGGCATCCGGTAATATCCTGTCTCGCCTCCTGTCTGGTTTCATAACGACAGTGATGGAGCTGTTCATTTTTCAGTATGCCCCAGAAACTTTCCATTGGGGCGTTATCGTAACAATTCCCTTTCCGACTCATAGATGCGCTCATCCCAAATCGATCAAGCAATGATCCATATTCTTTGAGCACAATATTGGCTGCCACGATCTGAGTGGTGAATCAAACCCGTTCCAGGGCGTTTGGCAGTTACGGCCCTCAAGAGGGACTGGCTGACCAGATTTTTCGTCATGCGTTCTCCCATGGCATAGCCTATGACTTCTCCGGTAAAAAGATCCTTGTGGCCTGCAAGAGACAGCCAGCTTTCTAACGTGGGAATGTAAGTTATATCCGTCATCCAGATCTGGTTCGGAGCTGATGCCCCGAACTTCTGATCCAGCAGATTGTCCGCCAAGGGCAAAGAATGACGGGAGTCGGTCGTGACCTTGAAACGCCGTTTTTGCCAGCACCACAAAACGAGTTTCTTGCGAATCTGCTTGATTCGATGAACACCCACGATGATGCCGTTATCGGCCAAGTCCCTCTGTAGACGCGCAGGACCGTGCGTCAAGCGTGTCCGTTTATGAGCGGCACGTATCTACAATTCCAATCTCAGTTCTTCCCGCTCTCTGGAGGAAAGAGGACGCTTAGTCTTCCCTACGGCATCGAGACTCCCTGTCTTAGAAATTCTTATCCAATTTTCCAATGTTGACTTCGGAAACGATAAAAGTCTTGATATTTCCGGTACGGACAATCCACCTTCCGTTGCCATCTTCACTGCTTCTTCCCGAAATTCTTTCGTGTAACACCCGTTGGATACACTCTCCATATTTACCCGTCTTAGATTTTATCTAAACATTGGTGTCCATTTTTTTCAACATACTATTATTGTCTACAATCTCACCAACATGATTTGCGTGATATGTAGATTAATAAATTTTTTTCTTGACAATTAAAACCAAGAAGTTTAGTTTAATATCAAGTAACACATTCAATAGAAAGGAGGTTAACTAATATATTTGCAGAAAGTTCAAGGTCTGGCTTGGAGCCAAACTAACCATCTAAGAGTTAAGTAACCTCGGATGGTTTCTTAAGCTGCGGTTAAAGTTATTTTAACAAAACAAAATATTATTTGGAGGGATTAGAAATGTTTGAATTTCCTATAAGAACAGTTGCAGATGGAGTTCCTAATTATGGTGTGGATGTAACATTTCCTGTGCATTTGGAGAAGAAGCTGCCTACGATGGACAAAAAGCTGATTATTAATGCTGCACCGGTTGGGGCACTTATTTCAGCATCACAAAATCCCAGCATGCCTTTTAATGTTGAAGAGATTGCCAGAGATGCCATAGCTTCTTATAAAGAAGGGGCAGCCATTTTCCATGTACATACGAGAGTTGATGGTGCTTTTTCTTTCGATCCGCTGGTATATAAGAAATGCATGGATTTAGTCTTTAAAGAATGTCCGGATATGATTACTGATCTTTGTACCGTATCATCGTTTACTCATGAAGGCGTTGAGGGCAGGATGAAGCCCATGATCGCTCCCTTGCTCGAATTTGGGCATAAATATTCCGAAATTGCAGTTATTAATCCAGTCTCGAATGCCATCGGTGACTTTATTTTTGTCGCCACTCCTTCAGGGATAGAAGAAGAGACAGCATATTTGGAATCTGTTGGAGTGAAGCCCGAGTTGGCCGGTTATACCCAAACTGCAATAGGGGTTATTGTTGAGCACTTAATAGATAAGGGTATTGCAAAAGCACCATATCTTATAGATGTCGTTGCAGGCGTACATAACTGTACACCGGCCCGTCCGGATCCGGAAGCGTATGTTAATCTGATACAAATGATTCGCATGCTGCCACCCAATACAAGATGGCAAGCCATTATTGGCGGCCATAATTGGTTGCCTCTCTCTGTGTTTTGTATAATGGCCGGCTGCGATGTCGTCAGAGTTGGCATGGAAGATCAGGTGCACATATATCCTCATAAGGATGATCTTATCCCGAGTGCCGCTTCAATGGTTAAAAAAATAGCGGCGATCGCTAAAGAACTTGGACGTGAAATTGCCACGCCGGATGAGGCCAGAAAAATTCTTGGCTTACCGAAGCCATGATCGGCAAAGAATCTATGTCAGCTGGGTTAAGATATCGGTAACGCACCAAGCCAGCTCAGCATATTCTACGGTCTTCTCAACTGCAGGTGTATTGAAACCCGTGGTCGTTGCGGAGTTGCTCCTCCGCAGCGACCATCTCTTAAGGTAAAGCATGACATCTATTCCAACAAGTTGTTCAATAAATTCTACGGCGCTGCAATGGCAGAGTACGGAAACAATTTTCAAACATTGTTGAATATTGATCTGGATTGATTCCGGAAAAGTTCGAGTAGAGCAAATTATGGTCTTTGAGCACCCAGCATAAGATGCTGGCGCTCTGACGGAACGGATTGTAGCTACAAAAACAAGAGGATCGCTAAAGAGAAGGAGGATTTGATTTTGAAAATGAAAGACAAAATTATTATCACGGCGGCCATTACCGGCAGCATTCACACGCCGACGATGTCCAAATACTTACCGATCACCCCTCAGCAGATTGCCGATGATGCCGTCCTGGCCTGCGAGGCGGGTGCAGCTGTTTGTCACATCCACGTTCGCAATCCCGAGACAGGACAACCGGTCTCCGATATGAATCTTTTCAGGGAAACCATCAGCAGCATAAAGAAAAGATGTAATATGATTGTTTGCATTACAACCGGCGGCGGCCTTGGCATGACAGCCGAACAGCGTCTTATTCCCGTCTCCACATTCAGTCCTGAATTGGCCTCTTTTAATGCCGGTTCGGTGAATTTTGCCCTCTTTCACGCCCTCGATAAATTCAAGGAATTCAATTTCGACTGGGAAAGCAAGTATCTGGCCTTTACGGAAGATTTTACTTTTTCCAATACATTTAAATCCATGAAGGAATTTGCCCGTACCTTTAATGAGAACAATACCAAGCCGGAATTTGAAGTTTATGACGCCGGGATGATCAACAACATCGCTTTTATGATTGACCGGGGCTACGTCAAGAAGCCCGTGTACATCCAGTTTGTCATGGGCGTTCTGGGCGGAATCACCCCGAGTTCCGAGAACCTGTTGTTCCTGGTTGATTATGCGAAGAAGCTGATCAGCGATTTTGAATTTTCCGTCTGCGTAGCCGGGAGGGCTCAATTCCCCCTTTGCACCCAGTCGCTCTTGATTGGCGGCAACGTTCGGGTCGGGCTTGAGGACAATCTTTTCCTTGGAAAAGGGATCATGGCCAAAAGCAGCGCCGAACAGGTGACCAAAATAATGAGGATTGCCAGAGAACTGGGATTAGAGCCGGCTACGCCGGAAGAAGCACGAAGCATTCTCGGTCTGAAAGGACTAGCTAAAGTTAACTACTAAAAATATTGGTAACGTTCAAAAGTTGTGGCATCATGATATTTGAACTGATTCGATCTGGACATTAAAATAGCCTTTGATGCCAAGTTTTTCTTTCCAGTATTGTTTCCATTTATCCCGGGAGTACTGTCTTATCATGATCATTTTTGAAATATTGGTAACTGCTGCATCGGACCATTCCCATGCTATTTTTTTGAGACGACGACCAATTTCTCTGAATACTCTCTCCAGTAAAGAAGTTGTTTTGGGTGCGATCACCCCTGTCTCCAGCCAGATTTCTATGTTGGTAAATAGTTGACCGGAAAGTTTCTCAAGATAGGACGCACCATGCCTATACCCTTTTTCATAAAACGTATTTATCAGCTCCTTGATCTCTGTTTTACTGCTTTCATATTTGGATCTTACCGGGCCTTTGTCTTCTTCTTTGAGGATCTCAAAATCGCCTTCCGGCAGTTCTATTCCTATCAGCTGCTTGATCTTATCTGTTTCCGGCTGGCTATCTTTCTTCTTTAATCCAACATCCCAAATACCGTGGAAATGTGCCGGTATTCCTTGCGATAACCTCGCTTTCGTATCTTACGGCCTCGGCAAAACCGCTTTCCTGGATCACCTTTTCTAAGGTGTTGCCCCAGGCCTTTTCTTGCTTTGGTTGGGTAAATTTTTGTCTGGCTTAAACGCTCCGAAATGAGATCATCATAATCCCTTAGAAGCTCTTCCAATATCCGAAGCATTAAAGGACCTCTAAGCTCCTTTAATCTGTATGCTATCTCGTTTAAATTAACTTTTCCTGTTGTCAGATCATACTGAAGTGTTACAGTAATTTCTCTTTTCATCACGGGCTCTTTCTTTTATTGGTTTATGATGTCAACATAACCTTAGAAAGAGATCGTGATTTATTCAATTTATAAATATGCCACAATTTTTGAACGTTACCAAATACTTCGATCTGACAGGGAATTTCTTTTCCCGATTGGAGTATAGGAAAAGCGATCTTGTGAGTCAATGAGATAATGGCCGCAATATATGTTATAATGCGCTGAAGATCATGAAGGGAATATGTCCGGGGGATAAAGGGGTCAAGTCTACGTTTGACTCTTGTAGCTGATTGCCAATTGTAATCTACAGCGAACAAGCCAATTCGAGTTTTGTTTGTTTCAGGAAGTTACAAATGCCACCTGACCCCGAAAAACTCATGCTCATCACTGCACATTTCAACCTGTTATCATTGAGATGGCCCGATCAGTTTAGGTGAAGACTTGTATTTGAAAGAGTGGGTATTGTCTGCATCCGGTTTTGATTGACTACAGGAAGTAACCTTTGATTATCCTTCCCGAGATTTTCTCGGCGCATTTATCTTGATAATTGCCGGCTACATTTGCTATTTTTGGTTTTGGCTGGTTTAGAAAATGTAATAACTATAAGTAGAAGGTATGTCTTTTAATTGACCCCACCTTGAATAGGTGGCCTCTTTATCCTTCTTTCCCCTTTTCCCGAGGAGAAACCGAATGAAAACACTGATCATCACAAAGAAAGAGATTGCAACGGTATTGACGCCTGCCGTTGCCAACAATACGGTTGAAAAGGCTTTCAGGGCTTACGGGATGGGGCAGATCGACATGCCCTCCAAGAGTTATATAACTTTTCCTAAGGGGGATATGCGCTCCATGCCCGCATATATTCACGGGCAGGGGTTTGATGCTGCCGGGATCAAAAGCGTGAATGTCCATCCGGAAAACAGCAGGAAGTACGGTCTTCCCACGGTGATGGCGGTTGTTATTCTGACCGATCCGGAGACAGGATTCCCCCTGGCAATTATGGACGGGACCTATCTGACCGGCATACGGACCGGTGCCGCGGGAGCGACAGCAGTTAAATTATTAAGCAGAAAGAACGCTATTTCTGCGGGGTTTGTGGGGTGTGGTGAGCAGGCGCGCACACAGCTTGCGTGTTCCATGGAAATAAGAACACTGAAAACCATAAAGATACTGACGGCACCGGATGAAGCCCTCGCTCGAAAATTTGCCGGGTGGGCAAGGCGAACCTATAAACTGGAAACAATCCTGTCCGAGGTTATTGACGATGTGACAACGGGTGTGGATATCCTGATTACGACAACGCCGTCGAGAACACCCCTGGTGAACACTGTCTCTCCGGGTACGCATATTAATGCCATCGGCGCTGATGCCCCTGGAAAGCAGGAACTTAACCCCAAGATTTTCAAAGGGGCAACCGTGGTAATCGACAACTGGGCACAGGCATCCCACAGCGGTGAAATCAATGTTTCGCTGCGGGAAAGTTACCTTTCTGAAAAAGATATTTATGGAGAGCTGGGAGATATTGCCGCCAAAAAGAAGAAAGGCCGAACATCCGAAAAAGA
>Ga0208905_1001616_pt1 | contig 11249 bp, 8 predicted proteins | sample AntAceMetag02UKS_FD_184776 | JGI IMG/M metagenome (GOLD analysis project Ga0208905, IMG submission 184776) | Saline lake microbial communities from Ace Lake, Antarctica - Antarctic Ace Lake Metagenome 02UKS (SPAdes) (version 2) | ecosystem: Environmental > Aquatic > Non-marine Saline and Alkaline...
ACTGTTTCCAACCTTTCGTCAAGTATGGCTTTGAAAGATATTACTGAAAAAATGGGAGTTAAGTATTTTAGTGCAGCTGTTGGAGAGGTGAATGTTATACATGTAATGAAAGAAAAAAATGCTGTTATAGGAGGAGAAGGAAATGGGGGGGTAATATATCCTGATTTGCATTATGGTAGAGATGCTTTAGTAGGTATAGGTTTATTCTTGTCACATCTTGTAAAGTCAGGAAAGTCATGTTCAGCCCTGAGGGCAATCTACCCGGATTACCATATACTAAAAAGAAAAATACAATTAACACCTGAAATAAATGTTGACCGGTTATTAGAAGAGGTTAGTTCTGATTACAAGGAATTTCCTGTAAATTTAATTGATGGAGTCAGAATTGACTTTCCCAACGGATGGGTTCATTTGAGAAAATCCAATACCGAACCAATTATCAGAATAATTGCTGAAGGTAAAACATTAGGTGATGCCAGGGAGTTATCAGATATGCTGATGAACCGGATCGATAAGAAAATATAACTAATCAGTCGGCAATCGGCAGTCCACAGTCGGCAAGAATGCAAATAGCAATAAAATTATTAGAACACAATGGCAACTGGATTTAGAAACTTAACTGTATATAAAAAAGCCTTTGCTCTTGCAATGGATATTTATCATCTTAGTAAGAAATTTCCTAATGATGAACTTTACTCTTTGACCAATCAGATAAGAAGATCCTCAAGATCTGTTTGTTCAAATATTGGTGAAGGATATCGTAAACGTCTGTATGAAGCTCATTTTGTAAGCAAGATTTCTGATTCAGATATGGAAAACACTGAAACCCAGGTTTGGCTTGATATAAATAGTCCTGTCTTCAGATTGCCGACTGTGGACTGTGGACTGCCGACTTGATAAAACAAAGTATAATGAGACTAGATATTTTAAGCATTCCAAACTTTTTACGCTGAGCGCAGTCGAAGCGAAGGCACTGAATAGTTACGAAAACATGATTATTCTATCTTTTTTGGAATGAAAAACGTTTTCCAATTGTCAAATAAAATCTATAAGGGTTGTTAAAAGTTGTTAAATAATAAAGAAACAAATTGAATCGTTCTTATATTCGTGAGTTATTTTTTGAATTTCATTAATCACAGTTAAAGCTATTAATACGCATGAAAAAGTTTATTTATATTTCTATTGGTATAATTGTAGTTCTGATAATTTCAGTTATCATTTTTAATAAGGTTACAGGTGGTGAAAAGACTGAATACCTTAAAGTAAAAGTTAAAAAAGGTGAATTTGAAATATTGGTTACAACAACAGGAGAACTGCAGGCTGAAAATTCTGAAGACATTACTGCACCACAGAAGCTCAGAACCAGTCGCCAGCTGAGGTTTGGGCAGATCAAGATACAGGATCTGATCCCGGAAGGGACCGTTGTGGAAGAGGGAGAATATGTAGCAACACTCGACCGGTCTGATGCTCTGAACAAGCTTAAGGATATTGAAGATGAGTTGGAAAAAATGCAATCATCTTATACCAGAACCAGGCTTGATACTACAATCCAACTCCGGAATCTTCGTGATGAATTAATCAACCTTGAATTTGCCGTAGAAGAAAAAGAAATAGTACTTGAACAATCAAAATATGAACCACCGGCAACTATACGGCAGGCAAAAATCGATCTTGACAAAGCTCAGCGTGCTTTTTCCCAATCTACGAAAAATTATAAGCTAAAAGTTCAGCAAGCAGATGCTGACATGCGCGAATCAGAGATCAATCTTTCAAAAGAGCAAAGAAGCAAGGATGAAATGCAGAGTATTATTAATCAGTTTGTAATTCATGCGCCTTCACCAGGGATGGTGATATATAAGAAAGAATGGGGAGGCAAAAAGAGAGAAGTGGGTTCGATGATAAGTCCCTGGGATCTGACAGTAGCAACTCTTCCTGATCTTTCTTCAATGATATCAAAAACATATGTTAACGAAATAGATATCAGTAAAATTAAAACTGGCCAGGAAGTCAGGATAGGAGTAGATGCTTTTCCGGAAAAGGAATACACCGGTAAAATAACAGATGTTGCGAATATCGGTGAACAATTACCAAATACTGATGCCAAGGTATTCGAGGTTATTATTCAGATCAATGAATCTGATCCAATTCTAAGACCATCTATGACAACCAGTAACAAGATAGTTACTGCAACCTTTGAAGATACATTGTTTGTTCCGCTTGAAACTATTCACTCAAATGATACTATCCCTTTTGTTTATACAACAAAAGGTGTTAAACAAATTGTGGTTCTCGGTCCCTCGAATGAAAATGAGGTGATTATTGAGCGTGGCCTTAAAGCAGGTAATGAAATTTATCTTGCTGTTCCTGATGATAAAGATAATTTTAAGCTTCGCGGAGAAGAACTTATTGAGATAATTGAAAAGAAGAAAGAACAGGAGAAGAAGGAGGAAGAAGCCCGCAAGGCTGATAACGGGAAACAATCTGATAAATTCGGGAAAGGAATGTCAAAAGAACAAATTGATAAAATGAGAGAATCAATAGGAGAAGGAGATGTCAGAATTGAGAAAAAGCAACCGGAAGATAGTAAATCGTCAGAGGAGGTAGTTGTAAAGAAGGAAAGTAAATAAATACGAGGGAATCCATCCGATTTTGAATATAACAAACCTAATCTTATGAAAAGATACTTTCATGATATTGTTATTGCCCTGGAGTCAATCCTAGCCAATAAACTAAAATCTATTCTGACTGCCCTTGGCATAATTTTCGGTGTGGCTGCAGTAATAAGTATGCTGGCTATTGGTAATGGAGCACAGCAGGAGATACTGGACCAAATAAAAATGGTTGGTGTGAATAATATTGTTATTAATCCTATTGTGCAGGATGAAGGCAGTGGAGAAGAAAATGGTAATAAGGAGCAGCAGTCTAAATTTTCAAGAGGATTAACTTTACTTGATGCTGAATCAATAAATGAAATTGTGCCATCAGTTAAAATGATCAGCCCTGAAATTGCACTTAATTCTTACGTAATGCAAAAAGGTAGAAGATCGCCTGCAAAACTTTTGGGTGTTTCAAACCATTATTTTGAACTTTATAATCTGGAGCTGGCCTCAGGTACCTTTTTTAATGATTATCATGAAGATCATGGCATACAGGTATGTGTTATCGGATCAAATATTAAATCGAAATTTTTCAGCGATGAAAATCCTGTAAATAAATACATTAAGTTCGGACACATATGGTTAAAAGTGATTGGTGTACTGGAGAGAGGAAATTTTAGCCTGACAGCATATGAGAACACCGGTGTAAATGTTTATAATGATAATATTTATATTCCGGTGAGAACAATGCTTTTAAGATATCAAAACAGAGCCCTTGTAAATTCAAAAACGTTATCAGGCTCAAGTACTACAATTTTTGCAGGATTCGGTCACATGTCAATACGAAGCAGTAATCCTGAAGAAAATACCTATTCAAATTATAATCAACTGGACCGAATCATTGTTCAGGTTGAAGAAACAGAACAACTTATGTCAACTACCGAAGTGCTTAGCAGGATGATCCTTAGACGACATTCGGAGGTTAAAGATTATGAGATAGTTGTTCCGGAACTGTTATTAAAACAACAACAAAGAACAAAAGATGTTTTTAATATAGTTCTGGGCGCTATAGCAAGTATATCTCTGGTAGTGGGAGGGATAGGTATTATGAATATTATGTTTGCTTCAGTAATGGAAAGAATTAAAGAAATTGGTACCAGAATGGCTATAGGGGCAAAAAAAACAGATATCGTTGTTCAGTTTCTATCTGAAGCTATTATGATCAGTGTTTCAGGTGGTTTTATAGGTGTAGTGCTGGGTATTATTATTGCTAAACTGATTAACCAGTTTGCTGATATCCTGACTATTGTTTCACCATTTTCGGTTATCATTGCTTTCGGCGTATCAGCAGCTGTTGGTGTAATATTTGGATATTCACCGGCAAAAAGAGCTTCCGAAAAAGATCCGATTGAATCATTACGTTACGAATAAAGTTTTATAAACATGAAGAAAATAATATTTCTATTTTTATTAAGTGTTGTATGTTCTTTTACTGTTTCCTCACAAGAGATTGAAAGGTTAACATTAAACGAGATACTGGAACTTGCAAGAAGCCAGTCGCCGGATGCAATAATGGCCAAACACCGATTTCGTGCAAACTACTGGGAGTTTCGAACATATGTTGCAAAGTACCGTCCATCATTAACCCTTTCGGGAACACTTCCCAGTTATAATCGTCTTTTTGAAAAAAAATTCGATTCTAGCACCGGTCTGGATACGTATGTTGAAACAAATACTAACACTTCATCTCTTAATCTTTCATTATCCCAGAATATCGGATTAACAGGAGGGAGTATTTTTATGCAATCCGGCTTAACACGGTTTGATATTTTAGGGGATAATAGTAGTACACAGTACATCTCAACGCCTGTGAGTATTGGTTTTAGTCAGCCTTTATCAGGATACAATAGTTTTAAATGGGAGAAAAAAATTGAACCTTTGAAATATGAGGAGGCAAAGAAAGATTTTCTCAACAACATTGAGGATGTGTATTTAAAAGGGGTGAACCTGTTTTTTAATCTGGCACTGGCACAACAAAACCTTGAAATATCTGAGGTTAATTATTCAAACTCTGATACCTTGTTCAGAATAGCGCAGGGAAGATACCAAATCGGAACTATTGCCGAGGACGAACTCCTGCAAATGGAACTTAGATTCCTTAATGCAGGTAATGATCTTCGTAAAGCAGGTATCGATTTGCAGGTTAGAGAATTTCAGATGCGCTCATTCCTGGGATTTAATGATAACATAAAAATTGAACTATTAATTCCTGATGAGATACCTGAGTTGGAAGTTGATGTGCAAAAAGCTATCAGTCAGGCTAATGAAAATAATCCGGAACTACTGGCATTAGAAAGACAGCTTCTTGAAGCTGCAATGAATGTTGCTGAAGCAAAATCTGAAAGGGGACTAAATGCTGACCTTTTTGCTACATACGGCTTGACACAAAGAGCCGAAGATATTTCAGATGCATATGTTGATCCGCGGTCGCAACAAAGAGTGAGAATCGGGCTTGAAATGCCAATTGTTGACTGGGGTCTGCGTAAGGGTACATACAAAATGGCGCAATCGAGCCAGGAAGTTGTTAAAACAACTGTTCAGCAGGCAAGAGTTGATTTCGAACAAAATATCTTCCTTAATGTAGCTCAGTTTAACCTGCAGGATGATCAGCTTTTTTCAGCTGCTAAAGCTGATACTATTGCCCGCAAACGCTATGAGGTTTCCAAACAACGATTTCTTATAGGCAAGATTGATGTTCTTGATCTGAATGTTGCTGATACTGAAAAGGATGTGGCAAAAAGAGAATATCTTTCTGCATTGCGTAATTACTGGACATATTTTTATACAGTCAGACGCATTACACTTTATGATTTTGAAAATGATCTTCCGGTGTCAACTGATTTTCTAAAACTGGTTGATTGATAAAAACAAGTTGAGAAACATGTTTTAATTTTGACTTTAATTAGTATATTGTGACATTAGTAATAGCTTTAAATACTAACCTATAAAATATTTATTATCATGAAAATTACTGTAGTAGGCGCAGGCAATGTTGGTGCAACTTGTGCTGATGTAATGGCTCGGAAAGAGCTGGCAAACGAAATTATTCTGCTTGACATTATCGAAGGTGTTGCTGAAGGCAAAGCTCTGGATATGTGGGAAACAGCTCCGGTTAACGGAACAGATACCCGTGTAATTGGTGTAACTAACGATTATTCTAAAACAAAGGGTTCTGATATTGTTGTTATCACTTCAGGAGTTCCCAGAAAACCGGGAATGTCAAGAGATGATTTGATAGGGACTAATGCAAAAATCGTTAAGGATGTTACTGAAAAAGTTATCAAGTATTCTCCCGATGCTATTATTATTGTTGTAGCTAACCCGCTGGATGTTATGACATATACTGCCAGTCTGGTTTCAAAGAAAAACAGGAACCGGGTTTTTGGTATGGCGGGAATTCTTGATACATCAAGATTTAAAGCATTTATTGCTGCAGAATTGAATGTCTCAACACGTGATATCCAAACATTATTGCTTGGCGGACACGGCGATACAATGGTGCCATTGCCAAGTTATACAACTGTTAGTGGAATTCCTCTTTCACAGTTTCTTGATAAAGAAAAGATTGATACAATTGTACAAAGAACCCGTGGTGGTGGCGGAGAGATTGTAAAACTTATGGGAACTTCAGCATGGTATGCTCCGGGAGCTGCAGTTGCACAAATGGTGGAATCTATTGTGCGCGATCAGCACAGAATTCTTCCTGTTTGCGTTGAGTTGAAAGGTGAATACGGAATGAAAGATGTTTTCCTCGGAGTGCCGGTAAAACTTGGGAAAAATGGTATCGAAGAAATAATCGAGGTTAACCTTAACAATGAAGAGATGGAACTATTAACGGCTTCTTCTAACGCTGTTAAAAATGTCATGGGGGTTCTGGATAACATGAACATGTTTTAATTGATAGAACTTAATTTAATTTTCTATGGATAAAAAAATGCCCCGCCGGGGCATTTTTTTATTATCTTTGCGGAACTTTTAAAAAACGATAAATTAATATTAAACAGGAATAAAACTAATTGATATGCGTAACAGAGGAGTAATAATATTATTTGCTTTAGCACTAACATTTGTCACAATCTACCAGCTTTCGTTTACAGTAAGAAGTTATTTCGTGAAACAAAATGCTGTAGAATATGCTCAGGGTGATTTAGGGAAAGAAACTAGTTATCTTGATTCAATAGCGGGATTGAATAAGGATGATTGGAGTTTTCTTGGGAATACTTATAAAGAGGTTCAGGAGAAAGAGTTAAATCTGGGACTCGACCTGAAAGGAGGAATGAATGTAATTCTTGAAGTTTCTGTGGTTGACGTTGTAAAAGCTTTGTCTAACTATAGTAAAGATACGACTTTTATCAGAGCCATACAATTAGCCGAGGATTATCAGAAAGACAGCCAGGAGGATTTTATTACTCTTTTTGGAAATGCTTTTCAGGAAATAGACCCGAATGCAAGATTAGCTGCAATTTTTGGAACACTTAGCCTGAAAGAGAAAGTCGATTTTAATTCCACTAACCAGGAAGTTCTGAAAGTATTGAAGGATGAAGCCCAGGGTGCAATTGATAACTCATTCAATATTCTGAGGAGCAGAATTGACCGGTTTGGTGTTGCTCAGCCAAATATTACAATGCTCGAAACACAAGGGCGGATTATGGTTGAATTACCAGGAGTAAAAAATCCCGAAAGAGTTCGAAACCTGCTTCAGAGCACTGCCCATCTTGAATTTTGGGAGACTTATGAAAATTCTGAAGTATATCCTTACCTGGTAGAAGCAAATAATATCTTACTGGAAATACAGGGAGATATTATGCCGGAAAAAGACGCAGGGAAATCTGAGGATTCCGAAATCGAACCTGAATCTGAACCTGTTGCCCTCCAGGATTATGCTGTTGAAGAATCCCTGCTTGATATGATTGAGGCTGATACAATGACTGAAACCGGGGGCCCTGAAAATATTGAACAGTTCAATCTGGATAATCCATTGTTTGCAGTGCTTTATCCGCATATAATTAACGGACAACTTGTTCCGGGTAGTGTTATCGGATATTCTCATTACAGGGATACAGCTAAAGTAAATGAGTTTCTTAGTATGAAGCAGATACGATCCAGCTTTCCCAGGGATTTAAGATTTTTTTGGTCTGTAAAGCCTTATAAATATGATGAAACACAAACTCTGTATGAACTTCGTGGGATTAAGGTTACCACCCGTGATGGCAGAGCCCCTTTGAGTGGTGATGTAATCACTAGTGCAAGAACAGCACAAAGTCAATACTCGTCAGCTGTAGAGGTTAATATGTCAATGAATGCAGAAGGTGCAAAAACATGGGCAAGAATGACCAGGGAAAATGTTGGCCGGTGCATTGCAATTGTTCTGGATGGTTATGTTCGTTCAGCACCCAGGGTGTCAAATGAAATTAAAGGTGGTAGTTCTGAAATTACCGGTGACTTTACTATTGAGGAAGCTGATGACCTTGCAAATATACTTAAATCAGGTAAGCTGCCTGCCCCGGCAAATATTATTCAGGAAGCAATTATCGGCCCTTCCCTGGGTAAAGAAGCTATTAGCTCAGGACTAAATTCTTTCCTTATCGCATTTATAGTGATTATGCTCTATATGGTTTTTTATTATAGTCACAGAGCTGGGTTAGTTGCAGATATTGCCCTTATTGTTAACATGTTCTTCCTTCTTGGTGTGCTGGCATCACTTGGTGCCGTTCTCACACTTCCGGGTATTGCAGGAATTATTCTTACAATTGGTATATCTGTTGATGCCAATGTGTTAATATTTGAACGAATAAGAGAAGAATTAAAAGCAGGGAAAGGTATTAAACTGGCTATTACTGATGGGTACAAGAATGCATATTCAGCTATAATTGATGCAAACGTAACAACCCTGTTAACCGGAACAGTTCTCTATCTTGTTGGTACAGGACCTATCAAAGGCTTTGCCACTACCCTGGTAATTGGTATTCTGACATCATTGTTTTCAGCAATATTTATTACACGCCTGATTTTTCTCCAGGTACTCTCAAGAAACAACAAGCTTACATTTGCTACAAAAGTTACTGAAGGAGCTTTCAAAAACACAAAAGTTGATTTTCTGGGTAAACGTAAATTATTCTATGTAATATCAGGTGTTGTTATTTTATTAGGAGTCTTTTCTCTTTTTACACGTGGATTAAATACAGGTGTTGATTTTACCGGAGGGCGGACTTATGTTGTGAGATTGAAACAGGAAGCCGATATCGAGGAAATCAAAAGCAATCTTGCAATAAGCTTTAACGAAGCACCGGGAGTGAAAATATTTGGAGATGATCACCAGGTGAAAATTACGACCAAGTTTATGATTGAAGACAAAAATGCTGATAATGAAGTGGAAGCAAAATTGCATGAAGGGTTTTTGCCAATTATTGGTGGTGATGTTTCTTTAAATGAATTTTTGTCTGATTACCGGCAGAGTTCACAAACCGTTGGGCCAACCATTGCAGATGATATTAAAATACAGGCTGTATGGGCAATATTTCTCTCGCTTGTTTTTATATTCCTCTATATTCTCCTCAGGTTCAGGAACTGGCAATATGGTCTTGGCGCTTTAGTAGCTCTTGTGCATGATGCTCTCTTTATTCTTGGAATCTTTTCAATTTTTTATGGTATGCTGCCTTTCTCGCTTGAAATAGACCAGGCTTTCATTGCAGCTATCCTTACAGTAGTTGGTTATTCAATTAATGATACTGTTGTTGTATTCGACAGGATCAGGGAATACATGGGCATTTACCGTAAGCGTGAAAGAACAGAGATTATGAACCTGGCATTGAATAGTACTCTTAGCCGTACTTTTAGTACGTCACTTAGTACTTTTATAGTATTGCTGTCAGTTTTCATTTTTGGTGGTGAGGTTATTCGTGGCTTTGCTTTTGCTCTTCTTGTTGGTGTTGTTGTTGGAACCTATTCTTCATTGTTTATTGCTACTCCTGTTGTATTTGATACCATTAGAAAAGCAGGTACTATTAGAGTACTTCGGGGGAAAAAGCACAAATAGTAAAAACCTTATACATTTATCTTTTATCCATGATTATCTGTTGTAACTATGTAATCAGTGTTCCATTTATGTTGCCAACTGTTCTTTGCTCTTTTGCCAACTTTATATGTTAATTGTTATTAGTTATATATTTTTTAATTTTTAATTTTAAATTTTTAATTTTGTTGTTTGAAATTGAAATAATATGAACCATCTATTATTCATTAGCGGGCAGGAAATATTTATAGTAATGATTGTTGTTTTATTGCTCTTTGGTGCCAATAAAATTCCTGAAATTGCTAAAGGGCTGGGAAAAGGAATGCGTGAATTCAGGAAAGCAACAGATGATATTAAGAAAGAAATAAATGACCAGTCAAGGGAAATTAAACAAGATGTTAATAAAATCAAACAAGATGTTAATAAAATTAAAGACGATCTGACGAAAGAAGACTAATACTGCTTTTCATGAAAAATATACATAATCTTATTCTATAAATTCCAAATAACAAATTCCAAATAACAAATAAATATCAAATTCCCAATTTTCAAAGAAAACAAAAAAAGAAAAGCGCAGAAACAATATCCCACTAATTCTGTTTTGGATTTTTATTTTTTAGTAATTGGAGTTTATTTATTCACAAAATAAATAATTTTCAGAGGTGTTCATGAGATCACTTCGTTTAGTTGAAATTTGTTTTTTGATAATTGAGATTTATGAGTATGGTGTTGTTTGTTGCTATTTTATTGAAACTACTATTTATAACCGTTATTACCTTTGTTATATAATAATAATTTTTTTTTGAATGATTATTGCAGAAAAAGTAAAAAAATCTTTTGGTGATCTTCATGTTCTGAAAGGTATCAATATGCAGATTAATAAGGGAGAGATTGTGTCAATAGTTGGTGCCAGTGGCGCAGGCAAGACAACATTCCTTCAGATTCTTGGTACACTTGACCGGTCCGATTCCGGCTTTATTAAGTATGATGGTGTTGAAGTAAATTCCATGAAAGAAAAACAACTTTCCCGGTTCAGGAATATGAATATTGGTTTTGTATTCCAGTTTCACCATCTTTTACCGGAATTTAATGCATTGGAGAATGTTTGCATCCCTGCTTTTATTGCACGAAAATCTAAATCATCGGCGGTAAGAAAAGCAAAAGAATTGTTAACCTTTCTGGGAATGGAAGGTCGCTTTGATCACAAACCTTCTGAATTAAGCGGAGGTGAACAACAACGGGTTGCTGTAGCCAGAGCTCTGGTTAATAATCCTGCTGTTTTACTTGCCGACGAACCTTCCGGAAATCTCGATTCAAAAAACAAACAGGAATTGCATAAACTATTTATACGCCTCAGAGAGGAATTCAACCAGACAATTGTGATTGTAACACATGATGAAACTCTGGCAGATATTGCTGACAGGAAGTTGGTTATGAAAGATGGTTTGATAGTATAGAGACAATTAATTAATCATCTCACTCTCAGGAAGACCATAATCCTCAACCATTTTGATTCCTATTTTTTCAAGTTCGTCAAGTACCGGATTATATATATCGGGGATATGATTAAATGATTGTAT
>Ga0208905_1001617_pt1 | contig 11248 bp, 9 predicted proteins | sample AntAceMetag02UKS_FD_184776 | JGI IMG/M metagenome (GOLD analysis project Ga0208905, IMG submission 184776) | Saline lake microbial communities from Ace Lake, Antarctica - Antarctic Ace Lake Metagenome 02UKS (SPAdes) (version 2) | ecosystem: Environmental > Aquatic > Non-marine Saline and Alkaline...
GAACTTAATATAAGGTAAATCATTAAAAACTTCTTGATATATTTTTCTAAAATTTCTTTTCTTCTTTAAAAAATTATCAATCCTTTCTAACTGCGCCAGACCTAAAGATGCTTCAATATTAGTCATTCTATAATTAAATCCTACCTCAGGATGATAATAACCTTTGGAGGCATCTCTTGCTTGATTTACTAAAAATTTAATATGTTCAGCTTTTTTTTGATTATTACTTACTATCATTCCCCCGCCACCAGTAGTAATTAATTTATTTCCATTAAAACTAAAACAGCCAAAATCTCCAAAGGTACCAGTCTGTCTTCCTTTATAAGTCGCTCCTAAACTTTCAGTAGCATCTTCGATTACATATAGATTGTTTTCTCGAGCAATTTCTATTACCTCCTCGATATTGCAGACACTTCCGTATAAATGCACCGGAATTATTGCTTTGGTCTTTTCAGTAATAGCTTTTTTAATTTCTTGTGGGTCAATATTCCAGGTAATAGGGTCTACATCTACAATTAACGGTTTAGCTTTAACGAATAAAACAGGATTTATGGTAGCAATAAAAGTAAGAGAAGGTACAATCACCTCATCCCCTTCTCCAATTCCTAATTGATAAAGTGCCATATGAAGAGCAGCAGTACCGCTTTGGGTTGAGATAGCTCTCCCTGCTCCTATGTAATGGGCAAACTTTTCTTCAAATTCCGGAATAAAGGGACCTACGGTAGAAACGAAATTAGAATCAATGGCTCTGGTGAGATATTTCTTTTCTAAATTACCTAAATTAGGATCATCTAAAAATACTTTAGACATTGTAAATCCCCTCTTTGTAAATATTTAAATTTTCTTTAATCCAGTCTATAGTATTCTCTAAGCCTTCCTCTAAGGTATAGTGTGGTTCCCATCCGGTAAGACCGTGTGCTTTAGAATAATCACATACTAATCTTTGAACTTCACTTTTTTCTGGTCTAATACGTTTACCATCTACTTTAACTTTTAAATCAACTTTAGTCAATTTGCTGGTGAGGGTAACCAGATCACGTATAGAGATATCTGTAGCGGTGCCTATATTGACAACTTCACCTAAAGTATTTTGATGTAAACCTATTTTATACATCCCCTCTACTGTATTTAAAACATAATTAAAATCTCTGCTTGAATTTAAGTTGCCTAATTTTATTTCTTTCTTACCATTTAAGGCTTGAGAAATAATGGTAGGAATTACAGCACGAGCAGATTGTCTTGGGCCAAAGGTATTAAAAGGTCGCACAATAGTAACTGGTAAATTAAAAGATAAATAAAAAGTTTTAGCTAAATAATCAGCACTTGCTTTGGTGGCTGCATAAGGGGATTGTGGATTAATAGGGTGTTTCTCATTTATAGGAATGTGTTGTGCGGTTCCATAGACCTCACTGGTTGAAGTGTGAATTATTCTTTTTGTTTTAAGTTCGCGGGCTGCTTGTAAAATATTGTAAGTTCCTTCAATATTTGTCTTTATATAGGCTAAAGGCGAATAATAGGAATAAGGAATACCTATAAGGGCGGCAAGATGAAACACATAATCTATTCCTTTCATGCTTTCGTAGATAGAATCATAATCCCGAATATCACCTGAATATATTTCGATATCATCAATATATTTTGATTTCTCCAGCCATCCCCAAAAATTACGGGAATTATATCGGACAAATGCTTTAACTTTATGACCCTGCTCCACTAAATATTCAGTGAGATGGGAACCTATAAAACCACCTGCACCGGTGACTAAAATTTTTGACATAAATTGTTTTCTCCAAATTAATAAAATATTCTTTATCTTTTAATTAAGTTCACATTATGAACATAGTTAAATTATATCAAAAGAAGCTGCTAAAATCAAATTGATTAACAAATTATTTAACTTTAAATCTGTTATAAATATAGAATTTAAATAATTTTTTTACGTTTATAATTAATAGTTATTTATCTTTTTTTGTTTCTATAATAATTCTAAAAGATATACTTTCCTATTATGAAATATCTATAACTATTTTAATATTTTAAAAATTTTAATTGATTTATTTTCATATACTAATTTTAAACTATCTATCCCTGAATAATCTTTATCATTAAACCGTAAACTTTGCATAAAGTAATTTGATGGTATTTTTCTTAGTAATTTTTCTTGTTCTATTCTATTGTTTGAAAATAAATATTTATTCACTAAATTCCAATGTTCATCTACTATTATTTTATTCTTCCCATGAATAAAATCATCTCCCTCTGCGAAAGCCTGTCTTCCACTTAAAGCAGAATATCCAAAAAATCTTCCTAAATCTAAGCCTATTTTTTCATGAGCAAAATCCCGCCTATCAGAAAAAAATACTTCATTGAGATTAGTATTATTTTTAAACCATTGCATTCCTTCCCATTCATCATAATCTATTGTTGCTCTTTCATCCCATATACGACGTTCTTTATTGTTAGGAAAACATCCCCATCCATAATTTCGCTGACTAATTGAAAGATTGATAAAACAAAAGACACCAACAAACATTACTATAAGAGAAATAATTTTAAATAAATTATTTCTCTTAATCCTAATATAGTCAAATGCAAATGTACTCAATAATAATATTGGTATTAATGAATACATATAAAAATAAGCAACTCCACCTTCAAATTCAAAAAAAGTAACAAAACTCATTGAGATTGCTATAAAAATTATCATAAATAAGTTACCGGTATTTTCACTATTTCTTCGAAATTTTTTGTCTTTAAAAAACAAGGTATAGAATAAGAACGAAGGCCAATAACGTAAAAATGTTAAAATCATCTCTTTAAAATATACACCCCATGGAAAAATAATATCTGTATAATTTCTAATAAAACATACTTCATCTAATAAGTTGAAAACTCTTAAATAATTATCACTTATTTGTAAATTATTTATATGACGTAATGTAAGCACTCCTATACTATTTTTAAATATAGTATATTTTAAGAACATTCCAGCTATTATTAAACAAATACCCAATATAATTTCTTTTTTATGCGGAAATTGCTTTTTAAATAAATTATAAACAAACATTATTAATAAAGTCGCGGGAATTAATAAGAGAAATATCACTTTTGTTGCAGAGATATAAATGAATAATATTGTTAAGTAAAAAATATCCAAATTTCCCTTTTTATTAAAATAAGAAAACATATAATAAATAAACATAATAAAAGCAGGTAATCCAAAAAATGCTGATAAAGGATTAAAAAACATATGGCTTGTTAAGGTCTTAGTTGCAATCGATGAAGTAAAAAATAAGCCAAAGCTAAAAATTATTACTTTACTAAGAGATAATTTTGCAATCTTTATCCCGCCAAAAACAATAATAAAAACTAAGAAAAACCAATCAAAAATTGGTTCAAGATAGAAATGAATATTGAAAGGATCTATCTTTGTAAAATTAAATACAGTGGCTTGATATATATTTTGCAACATATGATATCCAAATAATACACCACTATATCTCGAATCGTATAAAGGAAATCCTCTTATAAATGACCAGGTATTACCCACTGTCCATAAAGAATCTTGATAATATAATCCCAAATATTCAGGTGTTGGTGGTGCTGAGGGTATAGTAAATAAAAAATAAGTAACCATTGCACAAATACTATAAAACAGGATATGAGCTACAACAGCTGAATTGTCATTTTTTAATGATGCTATCGGTTCATTTTTATAATCTTTTAATATTTGATTAATTGATAAAGCAGTAAATATTAATATTACAGCTGGTAAATAATGTATATTAAAGAGATTTCCAATCCAAGCAAATATAGATATTACTATTATGCTTACAGGATATCCAAAAATACAACTCTGAATCTTGGTTAATTTTTCAGATATAAACCACTTTGAAAATATGTAACCTGGTAATAATATAAATAATATCTGGAATATTAAAAATTTTACGACATCAAAATATAAGAAAGGGTATAATATAAATAAAAAAATATACACAATCAACAATGGAAAGAAAACATAAAATTCTTTAATATTATTTATTAATTTTATTGCTATCCACTCCTCTCTAATTTTGCTTTATTCTGGTATTTCGTAAATTCCTTTTACTACATATTTTAATTCTTCTTCACTTAAACCAGCATATATTGGGAAGTTGAGCATCTACTACTTAAATATCATTATCTAAATGTCCATATTTTATTTAACGTATAATTATAAATTGTCCCTATTCCTATAGCAAAAATAGGAGCGATTAATTTATGCATATTACAACAATCAACACAAATGTACATAATTCCCAAATTTATAAATAATGCCGATATATATACAATGAAAAATTTCATCATATTGTTTATTGATTTATCTTTTTTAAATACAAATTTAGAGCTCCATATATATCCATTTAGTATTCCTACAACATACGCCATTGTAGTTGCTAATAAATAATATAATCCTAATTTTAGTAAAATAAAATATGCTGTATACGTTATTATTACATTAGTTAGTCCAACTATAGAAAATTTGATAAATAACGAATTATCTTCCCACACCTTTTTAATTGTGTTAATTTTTTTATTTTTGCTCATCTCTTGATATTATATACATTTTTTAAAATTTATCTATCGCAGCTATTCTAGTTCGAATAGTATAATTTATTGTACTATTTTCGTTTAATAATTTTTAATATTCTTATTACTTTTATCTATATTAAAAGTCTCTTTTACCACATATTGTGGTTTTTTATTTATCGACAAAAACATTCGTCCTACGTATTCTCCTATTAAACCAATACTTAATAATTGTATCCCACCAAAAAATATTATAACTGCCATTATTGAAGTCCATCCGGCTTGCATATTAGGATTTATCATTTTTTGCACAACTATAATTAGCAAATATATAAATCCTGCCGTAGAAAAAAATAAACCAAATATACTAGAAATCCTTAAGGGCTTAACCGAAAAACTTGTGAACCCGTTAAACCACAAGTGTAACAACTTCCCAAGAGTATAATTAGATTTACCAATTTTTCTATCTCTATGCTCAACTAGTACATTACCTACATTTTGAGTAATTCTAATAATAAGTCCGGTAATATAAGGATAAGGACGATTATATTTAACTATTTCATTGGCAATATATTTTTTTACAATAAAAAAAGTATTTAGTTTTACATTTTTAGGTTTTTCTACTAAAATATTTGCCATTTTATCATTCATAAAACTACCAAAAACTCTAAACATTGATTTATTTTCTGTTTTGTATTTTGCAAAAACAGCATCGTAATTATTCTTTTTCAGTTTATCAATTAATTTACCCATTTCATTGGGAGGTGTTTGCAAATCATCATCCATAGTAATTATATAGTCACCAGAAGCCACTCTAATTCCTGCCATTAAAGCATTAATTTGGCCAAAATTTTTCGTAAAACTAATTAACTTTACAAATGTTTTATGTTTACAGATATTTTTACATACTTGCAAAGAATTATCTTTACTATAATCATTCACTAAAATAATTTCTAATTCAAATTTTGAATTTAATTTTTGTACTGCATTTTCTATTTCCTTAACAACTTCTTCAATTGTTTTTTCCGAATTATAAACTGGTATTACAACTGATAATTTTTCCAATCATTTCTCCTTGTTATTTTTGATTTTTACATCTCTAACAAAATTAGTTACTTTTTAGCAACTGGAAAGTAATTTAATCTAACAAGCATGCATTTATTTTTTACAAATCGCAAATCTAACAAGCCTGTAATTTAATTTCAGGATAAAAGTTTCTGATATTAATGGGAAACCTCCTACAATAAATACTATTATTATGTTTTTTTCTCCAATATGGATTTCATCTGAGATTGAATCCATATCCAAGTTCTTTTAATACCTTCATCTAGATCAATTTTAGCATCCCATCCAATTTTAGATTTTATGAAATTGCAATCTAATATTACTTTCGGAACATCAAATAGACGAGCTGGTTCATATTTTATAGAAATATTCTTCCCTGTAATTATTTTAATTTTATCGACCAAATTTGTTAGACTCACTTCCTGACTACTACCGACATTATATATACTGTTGGGTGTTAAATCATTCGCTGCCATAAAGAAGGCTCTAGCTACATCTGTAACGTAAACGTAGTCGCGTATAATAGATCCATCCCCAAAAATGATAATTGGTTTATTTTCATATATTCTTGCTAGAAAAGTTGGAATCACACCCTGTCCTCTATAAGGTAATTGGCCTTCCCCGTATGCATTTGCTATTCGTAAAATTACATACTTCAAATCATGTAGATATGCATACAGTTTAATATATTTTTCAACTGTGAGTTTTGTTATTCCATATGATGAAATAGGATCAGTAAAATAGTTCTCGTCAATAGGTAAACATACAGGTCGCCCATACACCGTCCCCCCCGAAGAACTAAATATGATACGGCGAACATCATTTTTCACACATGCATCTAATAAATTTATTGAACCTATAACATTACTTATCACATCTTCAATTGGAGTTTGGGTAGACGTTCCAGGAAATGTATTCCATGCAAGATGATAGACAACTTCAATGCCTTTTGTTGCCATAAGTAACTTTTGTTGCTCGTTAAGACCCCCCTTTATAAATCGACACTCTTCTGTCGTCTCACTTTTCAGCTCTTTACGGTCATAAACTGCTACAGTATCACCCTGCATTATAAGTTGATCTATCAAATGTTTTCCGATGAAACCAGTTCCACCTACCACCAAACTATTCATAAGTAATTGCACTCCTTTTTATTTCTATCAATTATATGTTCTGAGCCGTATTTAATGTATATTTCCGATCTTATTACCGTTCGGTATAGCAAACTATATTTTAAGTTAGCAACCATATTCTGTTTTTATCAAATGTAGAGAAAGTTTTCCCAATTGTTATAGAATTGTAAATCCTTTACGAAAAGTAATCTCTTCAATTGTTTTTTCCGAATTATAAACTGGTATTACAATAGATAATTTTTTCGATTATTTCACCTTCGTATATTTTGATTTTTATGTCTTTAATAAAATTAGTTATTTTTTGGCAACTAATAAGCAACTTCCACCAAAAGGAATACTTTTTTGTTTTGAAATAGCTTTAAGTTCACTATTCCATATTTTTTGTAAGATAATTCCTGTTAATCCCTTTCTTGTTTTATGTTCATTATTTGTTCTTTTTTGTGTTTCTTTTTTCTGTAAATTTAATTTAGTCGGTAATGTTCTGAATAAAAATATTGGTATAGGTAATATCGAAAAAATATAGGTAAAATATTCAATTTCTAATCCTATTTTTTTTACAATTGATTCTAGTTGATATAAATTATATCTTCTATAATGACCCGCGATATTATCTTCATCAGACCATAAGAAATTATAAGCGGGAATAGTTATATATAACTTCCCTCCAGGAATTAAACCTTGATAAATTTTATTTAAAAATTCATAATCGTTTTGTATATGTTCTAAAACATCAAATATTCCAACCGCTGGTATTGAATTTGGATAAAGGTCTATTTCATTAAAATTAGCACAGATTAATTTTTTTAATCCTCTTTTTTTCGCATTTAGTATGCCACATATGCCGGGTTCAAGTAATGTTATCTCATAACCATTATTTTTTATTTCTAAAGATACAAATCCATTGCCCCCCCCCCACATCTAAAATAATTCCCGGAGGAGGAAAATTATTTATTATCTCTATAATGCAATTATTTCTATGTTTAAACCAAAAACTATTATCTTCAATTTGAAAAATATTTTTATGACCTTCTTCGGGATAAGATATTTTGCTAGTATTTTGAGAAAAATATATACCATCTCTATATTCTAATTTGCTGCGAATCACTTTTCTTAAAAATATATCAAATTTATCCATATTTTTTAATACTATACCTTATTTCTTAAAATTGCATATATTATTTTACTAAAATAGAACTATTTATTATTTTACTAATAAGTATAAGTATCTGACAAATTCTTAATGATTTGTTTCTTTTGTTTCGTATAGATTAAATGCTACACTGTTTTAATTTCCTCAGCTATACTTATCAAATATCTTCCATAATCTGTTTTCTTTAATGGTTCGGCCAATTTTAATAGCTGTTCTTTGTCTATATATCCTTTTCTATAAGCGATTTCTTCTATACAAGCTAAATACAATCCCTGTCTGGTTTGAATAGTTTCTACAAAATTTCCCGCTTTTTGTAAGCTGCTGCAGGTTCCAGTATCCAGCCAGGCCATTCCTCTGCCCAGAAGCTCGACTTTTAATTTTCCCTTTTTTAAATATTCATTATTAACTGCGGTTATTTCTAATTCCCCTCGAGCCGATGGTTTTATATTCTTTGCTATAGATACTACTTCATTATCATAAAAATATAATCCCGGTATAGCATAATTCGATTTAGGGTGTTTTGGTTTTTCTTCTAATGAAATAACATTTCTTAGCTCATCAAATTCAACTACTCCAAATCGTGTAGGATCATTTACATAATATCCGAATATAGTTGCTCCCTCATCTCTATTTACTGCTCGTCTTATTTTCTCAATAAATTCTTGTCCGTAAAATATATTATCACCTAAGATTAGAGCAACTTTATCCTTTCCGATAAATTCCTCTCCTACAATAAAGGCATCCGCTAAACCTCTTGGTTTATCTTGAATAGCATAATTAAAATTTAAGCCAATTTGTTTTCCATTTCCCAGCAATTCTTTATACAAATGAATATCTTTAGGGGTAGATATTATAAGAATGTCTCGTATTCCTGATAGCATTAATACTGATAAAGGATAATATATCATCGGTTTGTCATAAAGAGGTAATAATTGTTTGGATATTATTTTAGTTAAAGGATAGAGCCGAGTACCAGAGCCACCGGATAAGATTATTCCTTTCATATCTTCTACCTGCTTTCTAATTATTTTTAGCAGTATATGCAATAATGGTTCAATATTGATTGTTATTTACTCTTTTAGTTCTCTTTTATTATTCCCGTGGAATAGTGTGTATCATTCCCCTCGAAAGAATCTATATTTTTATCTCCCACTCCTGGATTCCCACTTTCGTGGGAATGACAGAGAAAGATTTTTTTATTGAAAATTGTTGGTGGTTTGTTATTAAACAATCTTATCTTTTATAATAATTAGCATCAATCCATTTCTTATATTCACCTGTTCTAATACTATCTACCCATTTTTGATTATTTAAATACCATTTAATAGTTTTTCTTAAACCGGTCTCAAAGGTTTCTCGAGGTTGCCAGTGTAATTCTTTTTTAATTTTAGTAGAATCTATAGCATAACGCAAATCATGACCAGGTCTATCTTTTACAAAAATAATTAATTTTTTAAATTTGATAGGATCTTTTTTAAGTTCTTCAGCTAAAATATCACAAATTTTATTTACAATATCTATATTTTTCCATTCATTATTACCGCCAATATTATAAGTTTCTCCAATTTTTCCTTTTTGGATAACAGTCCAAATCGCCTCACAATGATCTTCTACATATAGCCAATCTCTTATATTTTCTCCTTTTCCATAGACAGGCAAAGGTTTGTTATTTAGGGCATTTAGAATCATCAAGGGAATGAGTTTTTCCGGAAATTGATAAGGTCCGTAATTATTTGAGCAATTAGTAATTTTTATTGGAATGCCATAAGTATGATAATAGGCTCTTACCAAATGGTCACTGGATGCTTTGGAGGCAGAATACGGACTATGAGGAGTGTACGGTGTCACTTCAGTAAATAAGTTAGTATCATTTAATGATAAGGAACCAAATACTTCATCGGTACTGACATGATGAAACAATTTATTTTTCTTGAGGGAATCGGACCAATTTTTTCGGCATGTTTCGAGCAAATTAAAAGTGCCAATAATATTTGTCTTAATAAATTCTGCTGGTCCAAGAATACTTCTATCTACATGACTTTCAGCAGCAAAGTGGACAACTATATCAGGAGTATATTTTTCAAATATTTCTATTACTTGGTCATAATTGACAATATCTCCTTGCTCAAATGTGTAGTTGGATAAATTTTCTATGCTTTTGAGATTTAAAAGATTAGCGGCATAGGTAAGTTTATCTAAATTAATAAAATTGTATTTGGGGTAGCGAGGGACAAATAAATTTAGAAAATTCGAGCCAATAAATCCCGCTCCACCGGTTACTAAGATATTCATTATTATTATGACCTCCCTACTTCCACTCCTTTGGATATAAAACCAAAGGATCGCAAGATAGATGGATTGTAAAAATTTCTTAAGTCGAATAAAATAGAAAGATATAATGTGCAAGATAAAAAAACAAGTTTTGAGCTGAAATTTTCGATTGTTATGTTCAAGATGTGAACTTAGAAATATTATATTACACTCGAGTGAGAAATGTCAAAAATATTTTGTTTGAAAAAAATATTTTTATCTACCGATTAATTTGGTTAGTTAGTTATTTAGTTACCTGGTTAGCTAGTTAAGAATACAAATACAAGAAAATACAATTAAAATAATTTACCGATTAAGATAGAGATAGTAGAAAAAAGGGGAGACACTTTATGAAAAAAGTGGGACAGGCACCTTTTTAAAATCAAAAAAGTAGCCAGTCCCCATTTTTCAATGCGGGAATATAAAAGAAGAATTCACCCTCACCCTGCCCTCTCCCCTCAAGGGAGGGAAAAAGGAGGGCAATGACAGAGGGGAAAGTTTTTTGAAATATTTGTTGCAATTGGGAGAGAAGTGGGGTAAAATAGCCTCATAAACTTTTGTTTGTAGTTTTTTATTTAGGCATATTTTTAAAAAATTATCCAGGGAAGGAAGGAAGTATAATTGTTTAGAAAACCGATGAAGATGAGAGATTTAGAGTTTTTAGGAGTACCCTCTTATGTTGTGGATATTTTGGAGAAGAATTATTCTCCCCACCTGCTTGAGGTTCAGGAGGAAGCGATAAGGGAGTATGGGGTGTTGGATTATAATGGAAGGAATAAAGAAGGGCGTATGCAATACGCCCCTACAGGAGGGATAGATTCCCGCTTTCGCGGGAATGACATAAGAAGGGGCGGGAATGACATAAAGGGGAGCGGGAATGACAGAGGGAGGGATTTATTGGTAGTTGCGCCTACTTCGTCGGGGAAGACCTTTATCGGGGAGATGGCGGCTATCACCCAGGCCATCAATCAGAAAAAAACCATCTATTTAGTCCCTTTGCGTTCCCTGGCGGAGGAGAAATACC
>Ga0208905_1001618_pt1 | contig 11246 bp, 10 predicted proteins | sample AntAceMetag02UKS_FD_184776 | JGI IMG/M metagenome (GOLD analysis project Ga0208905, IMG submission 184776) | Saline lake microbial communities from Ace Lake, Antarctica - Antarctic Ace Lake Metagenome 02UKS (SPAdes) (version 2) | ecosystem: Environmental > Aquatic > Non-marine Saline and...
TGAGATGTTCCCATTTCTTAATTCAAGTAATATTGTAGCAGAAAATACAACGGCAAAAAAGATATGGCAAGAAGCCTATGTAATGAGAGGGAAAACGATTTTCAAAAATATATTAGGATATGATTATTTCATATCTTACAATGGTGTACTTGAGTCTGGAACATCTATGGCAGAAGTAGATATTGATTTGAAATGTGATTGGTTTCCTGATAGATTTATTTCATTGGAAGAAGATAAATTTAAGGAGGTATCAATTCAGAAATATGGAAAATACATTATATTCTTTTTCGTTTTTAGAGGCTCCTTTCTACACTGGGTACGAGAGTTTTCAGTTGATAATATAATAACAAGCATCAAAGGAATAGTACAAAAAACAGGGTGTACTCCTGTCTTTGTTGGAGCTGATTGGGATAAGGAGGATACAGAGTTGACTAGAGTAAAAAATAGCATACCAAATATTGTGGATTTGACAGGTAAGACCACAGTTGCCCAGTTATTCGGATTAATACGTGGTAGTGAGATGGTAGTTGGGTATCCTTGTGGATTAACCATGTTGGCAGCAGGGTTAAAGCAAAAGGTTTTACTCATTTGGAATGATTGGAATAGGTACGGTTTTATGTGGAATTCAGTACCACCAAGCGTGAAGAATAAAACTTGTTTTATTGAAAATACTAAGAATCTTACAATAGATATTTTAATGCAAAAAGTAGAAGATATATATAAAGGAACATGCTCGGCAAAAGAGTATGAGAATAGGATGTATGAGTATACAAAAGAGAAGGCACTCAACCGATTTAAAACGTATAATATATCTTCTAACAGTAAAGTATTAGATATTAATTCTGGAGGAGGAGCGTTTGTAGATATTTGTAGGGAAAATAAAATAGAGGCTTACGGCTGTGAATTATTACCATACGATTTTAGTAAGAATGATGATTATATTTATCATCAAGAACTTGAAGATATCAATTTTCCAACTGATTATTTTGATGTAATTACTTGCTCAGAAACATTTGGGTATAAGACATCACCAGTACTGTTTTTAAAGGAGGCATTCCGAGCATTAAAACAAGAAGGAAAATTTATATTGCATTTTTTTAAAAGAACTTCAACGAATGTCTGGTTTTATTCTTCAGCACAGTTGGGGGAGGAGTTAAAAAAAGTAGGGTTCCAAGTACAAATTACAACACAAACGAAGCGGGAGGTTATTTTTAACCTTACAAAACCAATACAAAAAAGGGTTAAAATATTATTCCCTCCAGGAATTGGGGATTGTTATTGGGAAATTGTAAAAATAAATGCTTTTTTAAAACAAAAGAATTTAGGGCTTCCAGATATACATATAGCAAATCGACGGAATAGACATATGAATGCGTATAACCGATCAGTTCCTTTTATTCGGATGTTTCCTTTTTTACACATTAAAGAGGAAATATTAAGTATGAGATCCACTCAGAAGAACGAATTAATATGGAGAGAAGCGTATCATAGTAAAGGCAGGACAATTTTTGAAAATATATTAGGTTGTGATTATTTTGTTTCTCATAATGGTTATCTTACAGCAGGAATGCCTTTGGAAGAAACAGACCCAGATTTGAAATGTGAATGGTTCCCTCCAATGTTCGTATCATTAGAGCAAGAGAAGTATAAAAAATATTGCCAAAAACAATTTGGGAAATACATAGTATTCTATTATACTTTTATAGGATCAAATAAGGTTTTATTGCAAAAGATTTCTATTAAGGAAATTAAAAAGATTACCAATAGTATTGTACAAAAGACTGGATGTACTCCAATATTTGTTGGTGGTACTTGGAATAGAGAAGATAAAGGGTTGATGAATCTGATATCTTGCGTTCCAAATGCTATTAATCTAGTTGGAGAAACTAATTTAGATCAATTATTCGGATTAATACGAGGGGCAGAAATGGTATATGGCATTCCATCTGGATTAACAATTATGTCCATAGCATTGAAGCAGAAGACAGTGGTTTTGTGGAGTGATTTTTTCCATCCACGTTTCTCAGTTAATATTTGTCCTCCTTCCACATTGAGGAATACTTATTTTCCAGTATATACATCAGAGTATTCAGGAACAGCTCCATTGATACAGTTAGGTGTAGATTTGGTAAAAGGAAAAAAGATAAAGGTAGAAGAAGTAAAGGCAAAAGAAGTACCACTAAAATTGAAAGAGCAACCTCAGCCAGTTCAACCAATACCAAATAAGGATAGTAAGTTGGTTACAATTCTTTGCGTATTAAAGTCTGGTGGGGATTATACTATTGAGTATGTCAAGAGATTAAAAAATATGGTAGATCGTAATACTACTATCCCTCACCAATTTTTATGCCTTACTGATTTAGAAATCAGTTCAGAGATTTGTGATAGTAGGAAATTTAAAGCCAACTATCCTGGGTGGTGGGGGAAGGTTGAGTTATTCCGTTCAGGGCTGATTAATACAGAGCGGGCTGTTTATTTTGATTTGGATACTATTATATTGGGGAATATTGATGACTTATTAAGAGTTAAAGAAGATTTTGCAGCCTTACAACCTTGGAATCTTAACAATCGTCTGTTAGGTATATGTGCCTCAGGTTTATTGGCTTGGAATAATGGAAAGGATTATTCATTTATTTACAAGAAATTTAATATTGCACATACATCAGAATATCCAAAAGGTGATCAGCAATACATTTCTCAAGCATTAGCAAAACATGGAGAAAGATATATACCATTACAAAATTTGGTTTCAGGAATTTATTCTTACAAAAGAAATTGTCGTGCTCAGTTACCACAGGATGCTCGAATAATTTGTTTTCATGGTAGACCTAGGCTAACTGAAGTAATACATTTATCATGGGTTAAAACTAATTGGATATGAAAGAAAATTTACCATCACCGATTCTAATCACTGGAGCTGCTCGTTCTGGTACCAGTATGATTGCTGGCATAATTAATATGTGTGGAGCGTTTGGAGGAAAAATGTCAGGTCCAAATAAAAGTAATCAGAAAGGAATGTTTGAAAATGCTGAAATACGCAACGAGATTGTTAAACCTTATATGCAACAAATTGGAGTTGATCAAATGGGGCAGTACCCTCTGCCGGATGTGAATAGTTTGATGATACCAACTGATTTGAGAAAGCGGGTAGAGCAAGTAATGTTGGATCAGGGATATACAGGGGGACCGTGGATGTATAAGGGGGCTAAAATGTGCTTGGCATGGCCGATATGGCACTATGCTTTTCCAAATGCCAAGTGGATTATCGTACGGCGTAGAACCGGAGACATTATTCAATCCTGTTTAAAAACTGGATTTATGAGGGCATTTATAAGAGAAGATCAACGTAAAGCGGTTGGGGTAAAAACTGAAGCTGATGGTTGGAAATGGTGGGTACGGCAACATGAACAACGGTTTATTGAAATGATTACAGAGGGAGTAAATTGTAAAGTAGTTTGGCCACAGAGAATGGTATATGGAGATTATCAACAGATACATGAAACATTGGAATGGTTAGGGTTGGAATGGAAATCAGAAGTTTTAAATTTTATAGATCCATTATTATTTCACACGCGAAAAAAAGAAAAAAATGGTAATACTAATAACAGGTAAAGCTCATTCAGGTAAATCACATTATGCTCAGGCACTGGTTAAGGAATTAACGGATGCTGATGTACTCGTATCCTCATTTGATGGAGATCATTTTAGAAAACAAACTCACAACTGGGATTTCACTGATAAGGGACGGATTCAAAATTTGGTAAAGGTAGCATCATTAGCAAGGCAGAGAGAATTTGCGGGGGACATAGTTATATTATCATTTGTGGCTCCACGTAGAGCATGGAGGAATATGATGAGAGGATTTTGGGATGAAAGTAGATTGGTGTATTTGCCTGGAGGAACATTGTGGAAAGATACAACATACGAAACACCTACTGAGGATGAATTTGAAATATATAAAAGCAAAAAAATAGGAGGTAAATAATGGCAACACGGACATCAGCCGCAGAAGTTAGATTGATTATGGATAACCTTACTGAGGATAATTTGAGTGATACCAGAGTAGAGTCTTTTATACTTGGGGCAAATGCTTTGGTAACAAAAATACTTGGAGATGATGCCAGTATTGGAACTGTTTTATTGGAAGACATTGAACGTTGGTTTACAGCTCATATGATAGCTAGTACGGTATGGAAAACAACCACAGAGGAAAAGTTGGGGGATGCCACGGTGAAATATACAGGTGAGTGGAAACAGAATTTATCTTCCACCCCGTACGGACAAATGGTATTACAATTAGATATAACAGGTAAGATGGCTAATATTGGTAAGAAAGGTGCCGGAATATATGCAATAACAAGTTTTGAGTAATGGGAATAGCAAATTTTATAAGTCGATTATGTAATCAGGATGCAGTCTATTGGGGCAATCCACAGGATGATGGTAGAGGTGGATTTGCATATGATGATCCTGTTGAGATTAAATGCCGTTGGGAAGATGTTAATGAGGTGATTTCAATGGCTGGGGATGATAGAAAAAGCCGGGAAATTGTTTCAAAAGCTAAGGTGTGGGTTTTACAGGATGTTGATGAAGAGGGTTATTTGTATTTGGGTACGTTGGATAGTTCAGGAGCTTTAACCAGTGCAGAGGAAGATAATCCAGCGGATGTTGACAAGGCATACCAGATTAAATTGTTTGAAAAGACTCCGGAACACCGGCAGAGTAATAAGTTTATAAGAAAGGCGTATTTGTAATGGCATCAGTAAACCCAAATACAGGATTAAAAGGGATGGATATTGTTTTATCTAATCTTGCTAAGGAAATTAAAAAGATTGAAGGAAGATCCACAAAAGGATTAATAGAAGCTTCTATCATTATTCGTAGGGATATGGATTTTAGTGCTCCTATAATTCCAATAGATACTGGTAATTTACGAGCTAGTTGGTTTGTTACTTCAGGGACAAAGATTGAAAAAGGAGGACAGGCTTCATTTGAGGGAAAAGAAGCAGGGAAGTTAGCCACTGATCATGCTTCTGTAATATCGGAATATAAATCTGTTGCAGTAGCGATTCCGATGCCAGTTGTAATAATGGGATTTAGTGCTAATTATGCAACATTTGTTCATGAGATGGTAGATGCTAATTTTACAGGAGATCAAAGTAAAATAAAACGAACAAAAAGTGGTAAGGTAACTCAAGCAACTAAAAAATATACTCGTAGAGCCGGAGCTGGGGCAAAGTTTCTTGAAGCATCTTTAAAAAAGAATAGGAAATTAATAGTGGAAACAATAAGAAAAAATGCACATATAAAATGAATAGTCCTAGCGAAGATATCAAAGATATGCTGGTTGCCGATACGGCTTTAAATTTGGTTTTTGATCCCGAAATAGAGGGAAGAAATCTATTCATTGCAGTTGAGCCAACAGCACCAAAGAATTGTGTAACTATATTTGATACAATAGGAGGTTCACCACAATTAACTTTGGCAGGAAAAGGAGAAAATTATTACTACCCATCCGTTCAAATCAGAGTACGAAATACTGGTTACGTAGCAGGATGGGCATTAATACAAAAGATAAGGACTTCGTTACATGGCCGGGCACAGGAGACGTGTAATGATGGAACTTTGTACTCAGTTATTTATTGTTCAAGTGGTCCAGCTTTTTTGGACTGGGATGAGAATAGCAGAGTACGGTTTGTCATTAACTTCAATATACAGCGAAGATAATGATGTTTGTTTAATTTAATAATGAAAAGGAGGTAAAAAATGAGCAGTGAAGCAGTATCAGGTGTTAGCACAGTATTTCGGAGATGGAATGCCAGCACCGGAGTTTGGGCAGCGATATCAGAAATAAATACTATAACTGGTCCTAGTATGACCAGAGATACGATTGATGTAACTACCCTTGGTTCAACTGATGGATACCGTGAGTTTATTGCGGGATTCCGAGATGGAGGGACTGTTGTACTTTCAATGAATTTCACTCGTACACAATATGCTACGATGAAAGATGATTTTGAAAGTGACACCCTTGTCAACTATGAAGTTGTACTACCTGACACGGCGACAACCACCTTGGAGTTTGAAGGATTGGTAACTGAGTTACCATTAGTTATTGCCCCTGATGATAAAATCACACTTGATGTGACTATTAAAATCAGCGGAACAGTAACACTCAACTCTGGGTCGGCTTCGGCATCGCCAGGATAGTAGATAGAGTTTTAAAATAGTACTAATCAAGTATTTTTATTAATTTTTAAAAAGTTAAAAATCATGACAAAAAAAAGAGTTCTTTTAACCAGAGAGAATTTGTTAAAAAAGGAAGCATTAAAAACTGTTCAGGTTGATTTGGGGGGTAATCTAATTGTGTTTGTCCGTCAGATGACAGGAAGAGAAAGGGAGCAGTTTGAAAATCTGTTGGTAAAGAAAATCAAATCAAAAACAGGTAAGATTGTAGATTATCAACAATCAATGGGCGATTTCCGGGCTAAGTTAGCTGTTAATTGTTTGTGTGATGCGGAAGGAAAGAATTTAATGGAACCAGGTGATTTTGCTACATTAAGTCAAAACATGAGTGCTTCCAAATTGACTAAGATAGCAGATGCAGCCGGTAAGTTAAATGGGATAACAGAAGAGGATAAGGAGGAGTTAGTAAAAAACTCAGACAGCGACCAGGACGTCGCTTCCAGTTCCGGCTCTGTAAAGAATTAGGTTACGCTCATCCAGATTATTTACTGGATGAATTGACAAGCTCACAGTTGAGTGAGTGGCAGGCTTATGATAGATTAGAACCTATTGGGGATAGTCGTTGGGAATTTTCAATGGCTTCACTAAGTTCTTTGATTATGAATATTGCTCGTAGGGTGTGGGGAAAGAAAGACGTTGAAATGACTTCCCCAGATTTGTTTATGCCGGAATGGGATAGAGATCCAGATGAAGAAAGGGAACCAGTACGACAGACAACAGAGCAACAGAAACAAATATGGTTACAGATAGCAGATATACAAAATAAAAGAGTAAAAAAGGAAAAAGAAAGGGAAGCAAAATTTAATAAAAATCCACCAAAGAAGAGGGATAAAAAGAAATGAATTTAGGAGCATTAGTAGCAACATTAGGAGTCAATAGTGCAGGGCTTGTGAAAGCTCAAAAGGATATGCTGGCGTTTGAAAAGAAGACTCAGGCGTCTTTAACTCGAATCAATGCAAAGTTAGTGACAACCGGAGCAGCTATGAAAAAGGTAGGTAAAAGTATGACAATGTACTTAACCTTACCAATGGCTTTGGTTGGTGGTGCAGCTGTGAAAATGAGTATGGATTTTGAGTCATCAATGTCTAAAATAGTTGGATTGGTAGGTATTGCCAGGGAACAGGTGGATAAATGGGGTCAGGATATTATTAAAATGGCTCCGCAACTTGGTAAAGCTCCAAAGGAATTAGCCGATGCTTTGTTCTTTATTACATCGGCGGGTATTAGAGGAGCTGAGGCAATGGATGTGTTGAGGATGTCTGCGAAGGCATCTATTTCAGGATTAGGAGAAACAAAAGTAGTAGCCGACCTGGTTACATCTGCCATGAATGCTTACGGAAAAGAAACATTAAATGCAACTATGGCAACTGATGTATTAACAGCATCAGTAAGGGAAGGTAAAGCTGAGGCAACGGCTTTAGCAACAACAATGGGAATGGTTTTACCAATAGCTTCTAACATGGGTGTTCAATTCCATGAGGTTGGGGCAGCAGTAGCAGCTATGACTCGTACAGGTACAAATGCAGCAACGGCTTCAATGCAGTTAAGACAAATATTAGCTTCACTATTAAAACCAACTTCTCAAGCTGAAGAGGCTTTATATAATATGAACACTTCTGCAGCTAATTTACGAAAAACAATAAAACAAGATGGATTATTAGCAGCCTTAATGGAAATCAGGAAACTAACTGCTCAATATGGAGAAACTGTTATGAGTGATGTATTTCCAAATATTCGGGCATTGTCTGGGGCGTTGGATATTATGGGAGCTAATTTGGAAGACAACAAAGCTATATTTGCATCATTAGCAGAAGCCGCAGGTTCAAGTGCAAAAGCATTTGGAGCAGCTGCAGAAACATTTGAGTTTAAATGGAATCAAGCTACGGCGTCAGTTAAGACAGGATTAACAATGTTTGGGAAAACCATAGCTGAGGAGATAATACCTATGTTGGTAAGATTTGGTGATGGTATTAGAAAAGCAACGATGTGGTTTAGAGGTTTAGATGACGCCCAAAAACAAACGGTAGTTCGTATAGGAGCTTTGATTATGATACTTGGTCCTGTAATAAAAATACTTGGCTTTTTAATCGGTAATGTTTTACCAAGATTAATCTCCGTTGGATATGGGGTTGTTAAAATGTTTGGGGTTTTAAAAATAGCTATGATGACTAATCCTTTTACAGTATTAATTGGGGCAGTAGGGTTGTTAGCAATGGCATTAATAGGTCTTCGGAGTAAAGCAATGAAGGCAAAAGAAGAGCAAAAAAAGTTAAATGAGGAATTAAATGAAACAAATAATATAGCCAACGCAGCAAATTATAAAGAAGTATTACGGCAACTTGATTTGCTGATAATAAAAAGAATGGAGTTAGGAAAAGGAGCTTTTATTGAAGTTGAAACAATAAATACTTCTAAAAAAGCCTTGACAGAGTTAATGCAAAAAATAGGGCAATTACCAATTGAATATTTACAAGGGGCAAAACAATTAATCACCGCTGAAATTATAGAAGTCAAACGATCAATGAGTCATCTTGTTACAACAGGAGATGAATTTTTGGATTTAGTTACCGTAAGTGAGAAGCAACAAGAATTACAAGCATTGTCTAACGCTTTAAAAGCAATTACGAAAGAACTTAAAGCAGTATCAAAAATAAAAATTACGTCAGATGCAGGAACAGGAGCAGGAGTTGCCCCAATACCATTAGAAACACAAATGCAGACAAAACCATTCTGGCTGACTGATACATCCAACTTGGTAAGTATGCAAAATGAACAGTTATCATTGGCTCAGCAAATGGCAGATGATTTGGTGGATATTGAAAAGGAAACTCAGGAGAGGTTGAAAGCAATACGGCAGGTCTATGATAAAGAAAAAATGGATAAAGTAGCAGAATATTTAAACTTGGTTGGAAATATGTTATCTTCTATTGGCAATTTATGGAGGGTTCAAAAGGAAAAAGAACTTTCAATGGTTGGGGATAATGCCAAGAAGCGGGAACAAATAGAGAAAAAGTTTGCCCTCAGAGAAAAAGCAATAGCAATAGGATTGGCCATGATTAATACGGCTTTGGCTATTACAAAGGTATTGGGGCAAACAGGGGTATTATCTCCTTTTGTTATTCCATTGATTGCCGCAGCAGGAGCAATTCAAATAGCAGCTATTGCAGCTCAAAAGTTTGCCGCTGGTGGGGCCGTCAGTGGACCAACTTTAGCAATGGTTGGAGAAGCTCCAAATATTTCAAGATCAAACCCTGAATTTATAGGAACGGCAGCTCAGTTAGGGTTAGACAAGCTTGGAGGACAAAGTGGTTCCCAAAAGGTTATATTTGAAATAGAAGGGACCACATTAAAAGGAGTATTAAGTAATATAGAAAGACAAACTAATTCATATAGTTAGACATGGCATATGGTATTCAATATAGAACCGAGTATAGAAGATTTTCAGGAGGGATAACTACAATTGATTTCTTACAATTAGATGTAGCAGAAGCTTCTCCTATTGTAAACCTAGTTGCTAGTGGGAATCCGTTAGAGATTACAACCACCGGTGATGTTAATAATATATTTCAACCTACTATAGGCACTGGGGCAAATATTAACTTACTTGTTACCCCATTATCTACATTGGGATTTTTTACTTCTAATCCACAAGAGTGGTTAGTCAACATATATGATGGTGTTAGTGGAAGTACTTTAGTGTGGCAAGGTTTTATTAATGCTGAGATATATAGTGAGGATTACAGCACCTCCAGAGGGATGCCCATCACTCTACAATGTAACGATGGGATGGCTTTGTTGGATCATATAAAATATAAAGACGGAGCTAATAATTATAGTGGTTTTTCAGAATACTATACTATAATGGATAATATTTTAAATAAATTAGGTACAAGTTATTCAACAATATATACATCAAATGATTTAGCAATTAATACTCTTGGTACTACTAACCCATTTCTATATCTTACAATAAATAATGAAAATTTTATTGATGAAAAAGGTGAAGCAATGTCTTGTAGAGAAGTATTAAATAGCATATGGGGTGGATTAGGTTTATCAATGAGATTCAAAGCAGATGATATATATATTATTGACCCAATAAACTTACACGATGTAAGTAAAGGTAAATCATATAGTCGTGCTACATTTGGTAGTGAAACACAATCAAATGTTGGTGGTTATTTAGACATATCTAATAAGGATATAAAATGGTATAAAACCGGAACGACGTTAGATATTGTTCCGGCAATGAATGAGATATCAATTAAATATGATCCTTATAATTTTAACGATATTACATATGATTTTAGTGATGAAGATAATTGTTCTACAGATTGGGATACTTGGGTAGATATGACTGGGTGGTGGGTTAATGCAGCTATTGAGTACACGGGATGGACGTACTCGGATATAGACATGGGAACGGCAATTAAAGAGGAAGCAACTGATACTCCTTTGTACTTTATTGTGCTAAGTGACTCAGACGAAACGGCCAGCTATACATTTTCACATTCCAATTTAACCCAGGACAGTGGAATACAATTAAAAGTTAGTTTTGAGGTTTATATACAAACTAAAGAGGATGGCATAAATATATATGAAGATGTTCCAACATACGATATACAACAAGTCCAGATACCTTTAAGTATAAAAGTTGGTGATAAGTATTGGAAGAGTGGCAATGTATGGGAAACAACAGAGGATGGGGCTTATTTACAGGCAATGTTTGTTAGGCAAGAAGGTGTGGATTTAGCTGATGTAACAGATAGTAGAATTAATGATACTTGGACCACAGCCAGCATAATTGTTCCGTTAGGGATAGCTACTTCAGAAGTATTAATACAGGGAGGCATAAGTATTAAAATATTAGATACATTACGTGGATGGGCAGGAGCTGTCGGACAACAAATATTGCCAGTTGTTAATGAAGAACATATGCAAAGGATTTTCATCAGAGAAGTTAAAGCAGAAATACTAAATACATATACAGGCGTAAATAT
>Ga0208905_1001619_pt1 | contig 11245 bp, 9 predicted proteins | sample AntAceMetag02UKS_FD_184776 | JGI IMG/M metagenome (GOLD analysis project Ga0208905, IMG submission 184776) | Saline lake microbial communities from Ace Lake, Antarctica - Antarctic Ace Lake Metagenome 02UKS (SPAdes) (version 2) | ecosystem: Environmental > Aquatic > Non-marine Saline and Alkaline...
TTGCTCTCAGATCATTATATGCCTCCCCTTTTAAAATTTCTTCTAAGCTTTCTTTGTGTGCATTTCCAAGAATAATTTCATTATCCGTACAAAAACAACAGGCAATTATAGTACCATCCCATTCTATCTGAACTGGCCCCTTTTCCGGGCGTCCACAACTGAGCAAATGATTAACTGTCCTCTTTCTATAATTCTTTATCGTATTCCAATTATGGGGAGCCCAAATTTCCAAATCATCAACTTGACTTTCCCAGTAATCTCTTATTTCATCTACTGTCTCTCCATGTAGGGGTATGGCTGTTAGTGATACTTTTCTGTCAGGATAAAATCCGTCTTTGATTCGCTTTGTTTCTCTAAGATTATCCGTTGTTACTTCCCATTGAAGCTTTTTATGTACTTTCTCATAGTTTTCTTTATTAATTGCATGGATGCTGAAACGTATATGTGTTAAGCCTGCATAAAAAAGATCGTGTATTCTGCTACTGAAGCATCGTGAACCATTAGTTGTTATAAATGTTTCAATACCTAAATCCGTGCAATATTGTATCTTTTCTTCTAAATCGAGATCCAAAAGTGGTTCCCCAAATCCAAAGGGAGATATTAACTCCGCCCCCATTTCTTTAGCTTGCTTTACAAGGTCTTTAAAAAACTCATTGTCCATAGTACCCTTTGGTCTGGTCATGGTATCATGGGTACACATGGCACAGGAAGCATTACAAAAGTTTGTGTTTTCAATGCGTACTTCCGGATTAATTAACTGCATAACATCTGTATCCTGCTTAATTTTCTATCCTCATATTTAACTCTTCTTACCAGATAAGGATTGAATCCAGCCTTTCGTGCAATCCTATCAAGTGTGCCTATTGTGAAGAACCAAAGATGGAGCGAATTAAATTCATCATGTGATTTGTCTAAGTAATCAAACTCTTCTGCATCCGGTGCTTCGATAAATAGTGTTCCATTTGGTTTTAAATCATGCTCTTTTATATCCTTCAATGTTCCAATAGGGTCTTTTAGGTGTTCCAATACATGCACAAGCGTTACAAGATCAGATTCACCAAACATTCCCTTTTTATAAAATCCTTTAAAACACTTAATATTCAGTTTGTGATTTATAAATGTTGCTGACTCAGCTTCAGGTTCAATACAACAAACATGCGGAATAGCCTTCTTCATCTCATAAGGAAAAACCCCTAAACCACTTCCTATATCCAGCATCGATTGAGGTCTCTTATCTGCTATATTATGTGACAACCAAATACATCTAAGTTTATTCTCTGATACTGGAAGAGCCTGTATCCTCTCAAACTCTTCTGCTACGCTTGTGCCTCGCATTTCACTATCACGGTATCTCAGATAAACATCTTCAAGTTGTTTCTGTGTTAATCCATTGCTATTGAAGTACAACCCGCATTGCTCACAATGCCACCAGGTCCTGCTATTTATGATTAAACCAATTGCCTTAAGGTATTTATCAGGCTCATTGTAAGAGTAAATCGGCTTAAATCTATCGTTTCCGCAGAGATAGCATTTCATTTATTTCTCGCTAACATCGGAATATACATTTTAAATCTTTTTGGATTTCTCTCGTTTGACTTTTTGTTTTTTTTCATTGTTGCAAGTTTCACTTTTGTGCCTGCAATACACTTTGAACACATACCCCATAGCGGTATATCTAACCCAACCAATGGAGCTCCGCATCCTATACATACATGCTGTTCTAATGGATTACTCATTGTCTCTCATAACCATATTTAGTATTTATCATTCCTACTTCATCAACTTTAGGTACAAATTCACCCTTGAAAAATGGATTAGTTTCTTTGCCGTTATCCCTAACAATAAAGTCTCTGGCTTCTTCAAATTCTTCTAACTTTTCCTGATAGTGCTCTTTGCAATACCAACTATGATAAGGGCTTTTATCTAAAAACTTAAAAGCAGACTTTCCGCATTTGGTACATATCTCTATTACCTGTTTTGGTTCTTCATATTTAATTTCTGCATAACACTTCTTACAATATCCGTCTAATTCCTTAGAGCCAAACCGCCCACAGCCTGGGCATCTGGTAGCATTACCTTTGGTTCCCATAAAGCCTCCTTTGCTTTTAAAAATTCTTGCACTGCATCTTTAAATGTTCTCGTATGCCATCTCGGACAAACTTCATCGAAAAGATACCAATTTTCATCTTTCCTTAATTCCTTATTCCGTAACTTCATATCTTTATTCATAACACCTGCGATACCGCCCTCTGAACAGTTGTAATAATGATAAGCAGTTTCACCCTTCGCATTTAACAAAACATTCGCTTCAATCCATGTTTTATAAACCCAGAGTGTCGGTGAAGTGCCTACGATATCGAGTGTTATGCTGTATCTATCAAGCCCGGCAATTTGAATAACAGCAGGAGATAAGGTAAAACCTAACCATTTCTTACCCGCACTTGCTTCATCTCGACCTGTGCCTGTGCCTTTTGCATTACTTGTATAATCACCGTCTGCATAATAAGACCGTCTCTGTTCTTCTAATTTATCCTGTACGGGATATGAAAGATCATTCCCTAAAGCCATAAACGTAGTTGTATGCAAAAATCTTAACCCAATGGAAAACAGAGTATTTAAAACATTCCCACCTTGCAATATCTCATGGTGTATAGCTTTCTTTCGGGTTATTCTCTCAAATATTTCTGAAAGCCCTTCTGTTGCAGGCATATAAAAACGTATTTCTCTACCTTGTTTTGACCATTCCTTTAAAACTTTTGGTGAGCAATGAAGTCCGGTTAAAAGGATTGAATTTTGTCCTTCTGGTGGAATATCCTCATTTAATTGACCCATAACCACATCACTACCATCAACCAGAGAAACAAAATCAGGAATAATTCCCATAGCAAGAAGTGGTTTATACATATGATTAGACGCAGCTATGATAAAATCCCTGTTCTTCCAATCTTGCACTCCATCCAAATCAACTACCTGTTTAAGTATATCTTTATTCTTATTAAAACTTTGTCCTGCACCTACTCCTATCAAAGCCTTATTCTTGCCAAGCTCTATGCAATCCTTTCTTACAGAACCATGCTTTTTCCAGAGTTTATTTTTTACATTTGCTTCAATATTGCTACCCCACAATTTCTTTAGCCAATGCGTAGTTTTAATGTTACTTTGGCCGATGTGAGTCCATGCTTTTCTGGAAATAACACCTTCAAAATCAGGGCATCTTTTTACAAGATTTTCGTATTTTAATTTGTCTCTGGCTTTAGACATTTTTAAATATGTGGGGCAGAATTAACTACCCCACGTTAAAGATTAAACCTGCTATGCGAGCTTGGTGAAAACGCCATGTTGACCGTTTGAATATCCCTTCATTTCAAAAGAAAATTCAGAGATAATCTGCCAATCATCCATATCCCCAGCCTTGCCAAGTTTCTCCATGATAGCCTTTCGGCCTTTCTTAGCCCTAAGCTGACATTTGCTCGTATCAACCACAAATGCGAAATTCTTAGGAACTCTCTTCATGGGTTGAACATCAATTTCAACACCTACCTCGGTCATATACTTAGATATATAACCGCCACCCCTACCATCTCTGGGAGCCATTCTGATTCTGTTTTTATCCCACTGTGTAAATTTTGCACATTGGTCTTTATGACCGAAAAAGGTCAAATTCTCAGAACCATTTTCCCAACAAGCTCCAACAACGGCATTAACCGCAGTCTCGGTAAGAGACGTAGTAGATGTATCAATGTGACTACCCGCTTGTCCACCTAAGAACCCAAAAACACCCGACATTAAACCTGCAACAGTTGCAGATCGAGTTAATACACCACTGCTATATAAAGTAAACCTTTCTCGATCCCTCTGCATTTCTTTCAACCGCATTAGAATTTGATGTTGATCTTCTCTACCGATTGCATACATATCAGTGCTTTTCATACTTCCGGTGATCTGAACATCCTGTCTCAAAATCATCATAGCATTAGAAGCTACTGCCCTCGCTCTCGGTGTGCCTGGTCTTGGTAACGATCCTTCACCGGCTGCCGCTCCAAGAATCCAAATTTTATCAGCAGTCGAAATAGATGTTTTATCCGTTAAATCACCGGCACAACACAATACTTCAAAGGTAATCGTGCCAGTTGCAGTAGCTACAGACAAAACTCCTATAATATTATGCTCAGCATCTGCTGAGGCATAATGATAAAGAACCGTTCCTTCCACTACCTGTTTCAGAGCTTCCGTGCTCGTTAGGTTCTCAACGCTGGCAATTACCATACTTAAAGCAGCAGAACCTACTGCCGCTGCTACCTTTATATAACCGGTTCCCAAATCCTCGGTAATCCATTCGATAGATGTGGCCCCTGCTTCTGGCCCCCATCCAATAGCATTAACAAACGGAGTCTCCATAACAGCGAGTAAATCCAAAACATCAGATACATCACGCTTGTCAGTGTTACTAACTATATCCGTAGTCGCATTTAAACCGCCACGATCTGTCGCAGCGGATATTGCCCAATAATCTATAGCCATTAGACTGTCCTCCTTTCTTTAGTATTTTTAAATAGAGAATTATTTTGTAAGAGCAGCTCCAATAGCAGCTAATTCTTCCTGTTCAGTAAGAAGACTACCCTTATTCACTTTCTCTGTTAATTTCTCAAGAGTTTCACCGCTTTTTGACGGTTCGCCTCCAACTTTGGGCACGCCTGGTGTCTGTGTGCCACCTTGCTCAACATGGGGAGGAGTCTTACCTCCACCCTGCAATGTTTTAATGGTGTCCACCGACTTTTTTGCGATACCCTTATAATACGCCCTCACAACATTATTATAAGCCTTCACAGGATTAAGTTGCCCTTGCTGTATTTGAAATGTAAATTTGGGATCTTTTAATTTGTTTTCCCATATCTCTTCTACTAAATGGTAATCCTCATCAGTCGAGATTTCTTCCCACATAGCATTTACAGCTTTTTGCACTTTAGTTTGAGATTCCAGTTTCTTTCGGTCATGTTTTTCAAGCACTTTTGCTATCACGCCTTCTAAATCATTGCCTTCTGATGTTTCCTCAAACTCTTCTCCTGTTGGTTTTGATTGATTTGATGCCATAAATTCTCTTAGTTCAGCGATTTCTCGCCTCGCATCGCCTAATTGATTTGACAGATTGCCCGCTTCCCTGCTTGCTACAAGTTTACCCTGTAACTGTTCGGTATTCGTAACACCTGCTTTCTCAAGTTCAGCTACTAATGCATCTAAATCCGTTGTGGGTACTTCTGTTTTCTCCTCTGCCTTTGCTGCCTTTGGTTCTCCCTCCATTGTTGGAAGTTCCTCGGTTTCTACTTTTTCTTCTACCATTTTATTCCCCTTCCCTTCCTGGTTCAGGCTTCCCTTTACCTTTCAGGTTAGTTAAAAGTTGCCATTTGCTACGTTTCTTTATCCATCCGGTAGGATTCAAAAGAAATGTAATCATCTGATCTATGTTATAATATGTTCTCTGACGTACATCTTTCTCTTTTACATCAAGATCAGTGTACTTTCTTGAAAACATATCGGTTGCCATTGTGCCTTTAATCATCATCAAGGTATCTCTAAAAAATTGCCATTCTTTTGTTTTTAGAATCCCCTGATAATTTCCAAGTCTCCGTTGATATTCTTCTTCTTTCTCATATAATTCTATAAATTGATTAAGCAGATTTTTCAAAAGCTATATCCCTTATATTTTCAATTACATTATAACCCGAAGCCCATCGTTCCCAACCAAATGGCTTGACTGTTTGTTCAATGGCTTCATCTAATTCAGAATCTATATCCTCGCTATCATAATAAATTTTTAATTGTTTTTTATCCTTCATTCGCTACCTCATTTTTGACAGCTTCCAATGCCATATCATGGCTAAAGTCTTGTTCCGATAATGCTTGTTCCTCTGTAAAATCTTTCTGACTAATTGCCATTTTCCCTTGCGTTTTTAATTTCACTAATTGCTGTTTGGCTTGCTGCTCTGTTTGTTGCTCCATCATTTGAGCTTTTTGTTGTTTCTGCATCTCACCCATAAACTGTTGAGGTGATTTTAAAAGCAAGTCAGCCTCTTGTATATCCATTAATTCCATAGTTGTTTTCAACATCTGATATTGATTAATCCAGGGGTTTTGCTGCCACATTTGAGCCATTTGTACTAATTGCTGTGCTCGTACACCCTTGCTTAGTGCAGGTTCCATAGCCGAATATCTTGCGGCAAAATCAAAATCAGGGTGAATATCGTTACCAAATATTTGGCCGAAGTTTTGGCCTTCCTGACCTTCTCTGTCCGTTATTCTGTATTCAAACCCGCTTGGAAGATGAAAGGTATTGAGCACCATCATATATTTCAATAGAGGACGTATCCCCAGATAATCCATACTCATAAGCATAAGTTTAGCCCTGGCTTCTCCCATACTTTGGATGGAATTACCTGTCCAAATAGGTTTATAATTTACTCTGATAAGAAAAATGCTATTAGGAACTGTCAAACAAGTAACTCTACAATTATGTTTTTCTATTTTAGTTACACCAGAATTGTGATTATGCCACCAAGCATATTTATCTTTGGAAATACTTATAGTATAAACATCTTGCCATTTAGGATTTACCAAAGATCGTTTTTCTATAAAAATATCTGAACTTTTGCCAAGTTTTAATATTATCTCTTGGACATCATTTGCCAGTCGTTTAGATACGCTACTATAAAGCGGTTGTCCATTTGGTGCATAATACCCATCTCCCATCCACAACCAATCTAATAAAATCTGTAAAATCTTTTTAGAGGAATTTTTTAATTCATCGGGTATGAATTTATCACCAGATTTGCCAAATTTTTCTAAATATTTAAATAAGTTTTTATCCTGAACTTTCCATTGCTTACCATTATATTTAAATGCAACTGGCAATCTTTTTAATAAATCATCAATTTGTTTAATTTTATCCTGACTTGCTTCTTGTGAAATACCGATTTGATAGCTCCATTGTTTAGGATTATAATAAGTATGACCTTCTGATAACCATATTCCCATAAAAGCTGCCCAATCTTTTTGTGTAATTCCTTCAAATGGAACTTGCCAATTATCATTACCTTCCCATTTTCCCGTAAGAGGAATTTTTGCATGAGATTGCTTTGATAATTGATCTGCTAAAACTACCTCTTTTCTCCATCCATCTCTTTGTTCTCTTTCTACTGGTATTCTATGTTCCATCGTGCATAAAAATTCAGCAGGTGAAGATTTAAAATGTAGTAATTCTCTTTCTTCTGCTGGATAATCCAAATAGTCTGTTGGATTTTGCCATTCCATTTCATCTGTTTCGAAATTAAGAGTCATTACTTTTTCATGTCTATTTAAATCATCAAATCTTTTCCATCCCTCATCAGTAAGAATTTCATAATCACTTTCATCTCCGTAATTAGCAAGACACTGAACCACTCCGACCCTCTCCTGCCGTTGTGGAGTTTGGCCCATGTTGTAAGAATATTGACCTGTTAAGTCCTGTATCGTATGCTCATAAAAATTCTCTTGCTCCATAAAAAGATTAGAGTGCATATCAGGAATTACAATAGGTTCCACTTCATCTTTCATGGCAGGGATAATACCAAAAGGCTTCCACACCAAAGCTTCGGGGTCAACATCTGAGTCCGGATCTACCCTTAGCATTTGGTTAATCATCATCATTACATTTTGCATACGAAGATTACCAAGGGTGTTGATCTGCTCCTGTAAACCCTTAGTTAATCGAGTGAGTCCTAAGTCCCAATACATCTCTGGGTGCATATAACAACCGATATCAAACAAAGGACGTATCCCATACTCGTTTTTTTGAATAGAAACTATTGTTTTGTAATTAGCAATATGGATAATAGCCTCTTCTTCTCGACCTTTTATTTTGTATCCGGAACCTACTTCATAGGGCTGCTCATCAAAAATTAATTTTGTATATCCTTCAATAATATCTACATCCGGAGATTTTCTTTCATCATTAAGCTCTTCTTGTTGTAAACCTCCTTCTAATTCTAAGCCTTTTACAAACGCTTCATCAGAATCTTTTGCATAAGGCCCAGCGCCACCGCCTGCTTCCCAAGGAACCTCCTTTATGTTTTTGAAAATCCCTTTTGCTTCTTGTTTTTTAAGATAATCCATACTCCGCTTGTAAATCAAAAAAACAGCAGGCATTTGTTGGATTGAACGATATTGAGGATGGGGTAAAAAGGTTTTGTTGTGTAAAACTTCAACATAGGGCCCGTCATAAATCGTTTGCATCTCTTGACTAATATAATCTACAACATCCATACCTTGAAAATTACCAAGTCTATCAAAATTAGGTTTTGGTAAGGCTATTCTTCTCGGAGCAATTCTTTCTTCTTTCTTCCAGTATGCTTTAACAATACCCTTGCCAAAAGTTAGAGCATTAAAAAACCACTTCATCATTGTGAGGTATGAACCGCCTTGCATATCTATGTCATTTAAAGACTCAAGCTGGAAATTAAGAACAGCTTCCACCTGTTTGTATCTGTGTAGGTCTTTCTTTTTGCGAGGCTTTACAGATACAATGTTGCCCGTCTGGTAAAGCTGATCCATAAACTTACTAAGAAGAGTATGGACAATCGGAAGAATCCTATTAAAAACTTCATTATACGCAAGAGGATATTTGTTCTCATTTCTATATCCAAGATAATATTCTAAATCTTCATCGTAGTTGGTACGATTATATTGATTGCGGTTCCAGTTATCAGCATATAATTTCATTACATATTTAAATATTTCAGTCTCTTTTTTATTCATCATAATATTGATGGTCGCAATCGTTATAAAGCCTGTCAAGAATTAGGAATAGAGCCTGAATATTTAGACCCTAAATCCTTTCTCTCGATGTCAGACTCATCATACTGGACAAACATTTCTTCTATCATATCACTGTTCTCATATACCCTGAACTCATGCCATAGCATAGGAGCTACAGTAAATTCCTGCCCTTCTGTGAGAATGGTTTCACCATACTCTGTTTTGATTCCTACCTTACCACGCAATACAACAAACAGGTTCCATTTGGAGGTGTGGAAGTGCCAGCTACATCGGGTTCCTTTTTTTAATCTCAAATAGCTAACCGCATGGGTTGAATCCTGTCTTAATAGCCAGCGATCTCCCCAAATCTTTGCTGTGCGCTCCATTACTTTTTCCTCTTCTTCTTTCCTTTACTCCAACCTCCACCTTTCTTTTTCTTTATCCCAGTAGATTTTACACAAACAGCCCAAGCATTCACTTTTTTACCTGTTTTGCGGGTTTTTGCTTTAACTTTGCGTACACAAGATTCAAGTCGTTTTGGCATCACTTACCCCTTTTTGGGCATCTAACCCCTCTTGCTTTTCTTCTACCTATCTTTCTTGGAGATAGTTTATAAGGCCCCGTGCCATCTCTCTTGCCTCTTGCTGTTTTACCCATCATTCCTCCAAAAAAAAGCCCCACACAAATACTCCGAAAAGTATCTGGTGAAGCTTTATAGCGTGACCAGCTTAACTTTAAGCGTGCCCTAAAAGGGGAGGCCTAAAATAGTTACTTATTTTTCTCTAATAATTTCTTTAAATTTTTTACAATTTGAGTGAGTCCTCTTATTAAAATTTGGATTATTAACTCTTCTTTGTTCATAGGATAAATCAATTAAATGTTATTTGTCAACCTTTTTTCGCTTTTCTCTGTTTCTTCTTTATAATCTAAAATGTTTTGTTCTTTATTGCTTCCCCCTTTGAAGAGGTACGCATTTAAAAAAGTCTTCCTAAATTCATAGTCTTTTTCCCTGATTCTACATCCTTATAAGAAGCAAGGGGCCACTTCTTTTTCTCGCTATCACCTTTCCCTAAATCTTGAAGTAAATATCTGATACAAATCGGATAATCCGACCATTTAGCATCCGGCTTCCCCATCGGATTTCCTTCTGATCTTTTCCAATAATGATTTGACATATACTGACGGGTATATCTACAATTTTCCCGCACAAACAGTCGTGGGTGATCTTTTGTGTTACCTTTTAAATAATCATTAACAATCGAAATTCCTACCTCCGGCTCACGATTCTTACCTTCTCCTGTAATGATACCATGCTTTCTGAATTCATCCCAGGCATTAAACTTTTTATCAATCGCTTTATAGCGGTGTTTAGCGCTGGGGTCTTGTCTCCGTCTCCATTTCCGTCTATCAAACGGCCTGCCCTCAATCTGTTTAAACATGTCTGATAATTCACGAATATCCTTATCTTCCGCAAGTTGTTTATCCAATTCATCAAAAATAACAACATTCCCGTCTCGATCTATATACCCCCAAAGAGCCGCACAAGGTTTACTTGCGTGCCAATCAAACGCCATCAACCATTCGACTTCCCGATTTTCCGGCATCCGCATATCAATAGGCAACAAATGCCCGTCACACTTCTTTTCGTCCCATAATCTATCCTGAAATGGATGGATAGTCTTACCCCAGGAAGGATATCTGCCAAAAACCTGAACATCTATCTGTTCGGTGGTTTTGCCTTTGCTAAACCTTTTAATAAACAGCTCGGTAATAGCAGGATTATCAGCCATACAAGCTGTAAAAACTTCAATATCAGGATCTTCAACGGCTGCGTCTACAATCTTTTCTTTAGTCCATGTTGGCCCCTTCCCCTCTTCATAGGGCGGTGTTAAACAGCCAAGTATCTTTCCCCCATTTTTAGCATTTCTTAGTCCCCGCTTATTCTCATCGAACACTCTCTCGTCTGATTCCTCATCAACGGCAAGAATGTCTTGCTCTGGCCCACGCATCAACTTCCAGCCTTGTTGTTCTGTCACCCATGTAATGCTACTGCCATTTTTCAAATCAATGCCAGGATGGTCTTTAGAGTAGCCTTTTTTAATCAGGCTGTGAGGGATTAGAGGTCCTAACTCAGCAATTACCTTCCCTTTTTGCACTACCTGTTGAGATTCAAGCAGTTTAACAAGGGCCACTTCTTCTACTAAATCAAAAGAGGGTACTAAAACCCTTGTTCTTAGCGGTAGTTCTGCAAATTGCCGTGGGTGAACACCGAGACTATATGCTACAATTTGCCAATAAAGAAGGAGAGATTTCCCCGTGCCATTCGCGCTAACATACCATCTTTGCCACGTATCAGATAACACAAACTGGCGTTGCTGCTTATAAAAAAACTTATGCCAGGTTACTGCCGGTATCCAGTCTTTAGGTATTGAAAGGTCAGTGTTTTCTTCTACTGTAG
>Ga0208905_1001620_pt1 | contig 11244 bp, 11 predicted proteins | sample AntAceMetag02UKS_FD_184776 | JGI IMG/M metagenome (GOLD analysis project Ga0208905, IMG submission 184776) | Saline lake microbial communities from Ace Lake, Antarctica - Antarctic Ace Lake Metagenome 02UKS (SPAdes) (version 2) | ecosystem: Environmental > Aquatic > Non-marine Saline and...
TGCTACTTTACCAACCTTACGTCTTCCTTCAAGATAATCACGAACCGCTCCCTTTTTTACCTTTCGTGTTGCTGAGCGAGGAAAGTCTTTATCGGGCCATACAGTCCAACCAGTAATTTGCTGATATGATGCTAATTGTTTATTGGCAATTGCAATAATCTTTTCAACATCAATTGAACTATCTTTAGTCAACAAAACCGCATGAATTTCAACGGAACCACCTGGCAAGTCGAGACCAAGAATGGTACTGTCTATAACGCCTTTAATATTATTTAACACATCTTCTAAATCTTCAGGAAAAACGTTTTGGCCACCCGGCCCTAAAATCATATACTTTTTGCGACCACGCAAAAATAAAAAGCCATCTTTGTCAAATTCACCCATATCGCCCGTCTTAAACCAACCACGCTTCAGCACTTTATTGGTTTGCTCTTTATTCTTATAATATCCGCGAAAAACATTTGGTCCTTTGACACTAATTTCGCCATCAGCTGCAATATCGACCTTTACATTTTTAATCGACTTACCAACAGATGCAAAACGATGTACATCGTACGTATTCGTTGTAACGGTTGGCGACGTTTCTGTTAAACCATATCCCTGCAAAATCACAACCCCTAAATTACTCCACCACATTTCAAGATCTGGTGAAAGCGGGGCCCCACCACTGGCAATCGTATCTAACTTGCCACCAAAACTTTTTAAAACTGAATGAAAAAGTAGCCGCGACAACCATTTCCATCCAATTTTTTCAGAAATACTCATCAAACGATGGAATGATTTATCTTTTTTCTTTTTATGAACTGCAGCTTCAATACGAGAGCGAATAATCTGCAAAAATTCTGGCACACTAACCATTTTGGTTATACGGTACTGTTTCATCAACTCAGCAATCATTGCTGGTGAGTGCGCATAAATAATGTGCTCACCTTTATAAATTGGCAAGAGCATACCAGCCACCTGCTCCAAAATATGGCTCAATGGCAAAATGGATAGTACCCGATCCTTACCCAATTCAAAATGAAGCAAACTTGCAAGCGTTTTTACATTCGAAGCAATATTGTTATGCGTAAGCATGACACCCTTAGGATCGCCAGTCGTACCTGATGTATACAAAATCTGCGCAAGGTCATCCTTATTAATCTTTACCGATTTAAATTTTGATGGCTTCGAATCAGCTACAATCTCATCTAAAAATTCTGTGTCAAAAACATGGATCCCTTTGGGCAACGAACCTCTGAATAGTTGATATTTGAAAACGACACGCGCGCCAGTTTGTTTTAACGCTTTCATAACAAAATCACGCGTACTTTGAATATTTAATGGAACAATATGACACCCACGCATCAACGTACCAAAAAAAATAGCAACCCAATACGGTGAATTGGGCGCCATCAATATAACTTTTTCCCCTTTTTTTATACCAAGATCTTCAAGAAAAACAGCAACTTGCTTGGACAAATCATATAACTCTTTGTACGTTAAATTTAAAGTACGAAAACCACGCTTAATCGTAACAGCTTTTTTATCTGGATACTTACGAGCACCTCGCTTTAAAATATCAACCAATGTCATAATACTCCCCTTCTTTTCGCTAGCATTACACCTGATAGCCTACTATGAGCTCCCAACAAAAAACAATATCCACGAAAATATGACTTTTTTTTCTCACTTTGATATACTATAATAGTAAATATTTAGGGGAAAACAGGGAAAAAATATGAAAAAATTATTAGTGATAACACTATTATCAAGCTCGCTCTATGCAATGCAACAGGTTCCAGCAAAAGAAAGATTACCTAAAGAAATGGAAGACTTGCCCGAACCATTCACTCAGATTGAACCTGAATTACCAACAAGCTATGCTGATTATTCTCGTGAATGCAGAAGGCTAGAAGAGATTCGCGCTAGGGCAAAAGAGATTCGTAGGGCAAAAGAGATTCGCGCTAGGGTAGAAAAGATTCGTAGGGCAAAAGAGATTCGTAGGGCAAAAGAGATTCGCGCTAGGGCAGAAAAGACTCGCGCTGAAAAAATTGCTCAAGCTCGAAGAGATTGGTGTGACCTTCTAGAGTTATTAGTCGGCTAAAACAACGATCACTCTCTGTACCAAACAACACATGCAAAAGCATAATCTCCATCATGAGAAATACTGATATCACATGAAAACTTTTCTTCCTGTTCAGTAACACGTATTGCTGGCTTACCAGAGGGAAACTTATACACTTCTATTGCATGCCAAGAATCAAACTTTAACCCAGAGGCCTTTAAAAAAGCCTCTTTAGATGCAAACACACCCGCAAGAGACTCATAGCTTTGCGCTTGCGCCTGCTCGTATTGGGTGAAAATTTTATCTAAAAACTCTTGCCCTCCATGATCAACCGACTCAATAAACTTGGGAATATGTACGATATCACAACCTATATTAATCTTCATTCCTCCACTCTAACACAAGCTTATTGCTTGTCCGAAAGTTAATAAGCATATAATTTACTTTGCTTCGTCCGGAGTTTATACTAAGCAAAGACGAAGAGTTCGAATGCGAATTTCTAGTTTTCGGATAAGCTCCTAGTAAAATATCAAAATTCTCCGCTTATTTTATCAAAAAATAATTGGTATATTGATGATGCAACAAACTAAGGAATAAAATGAAAATACTCGCATTATCACTTATGCTAATTTCACTCTCAGGCTGTCAAAAGGAAAAAATAAAAATGACAAAAACGACCTCTCCTAAACAGGTTTATCCTGAAAAAGTCACAGAAAAAAATGTTAAACGTGTAGCTCCTAAGGGCCTTAAAACAAAAGTTATCACCGCCGCAAACAACGATGAAAAAATGCCCAAAGTTGGTAATACGGTAAAAGTTCACTATACCGGCTGGTTGACACAAGAAGATGGCAGCAAAGGACGCAAAATTGATAGCAGTATCGACCGTGGTGAACCTCTGGAGTTTACCATTGGCCTTAACCAAGTGATTAAAGGTTTTGAAGAAGGTGCACTGCTCATGAAAAAAGGCGAAAAGCGTTTACTTACAATTTCACCGGAACTTGGCTATGGCGAAAAGGGTGTCGGCCTATTCATTCCACCTAACGCCACATTAATATTCGAAATCGAATTAGTTGGCATTGCATAAGAGTCAATAGTTATATGGCCCAAATAAAAAGAAAATAGATCCATCCGCTAATTAAAATCAGATGGAAGAGTACGATTAACAAGCCGCGATACTTTTCAAGCCGATTCAAAAATACTGTACCAACTAAGAAGATCATAAAGTTAAGCACCAATATCAAATCAAAGAGATGGTCACTTAACATAAAGTATGATGAATCTGGCGACAAAGTCTCAATAACAAAACGGTAAGAAAGAAGTGCCGTAATAGTCGCAGAAACACCGGCTACTATTGAAGAATAATATTTCGTTGGATCAATGCCAAGCATAAACAATCCAACAAAAAAGATAACAAGCAATGGTAATAAAATAAGTAACAAATTTCTAAAGCCCGTCCCAATAAAATCAATTGCAAATATTACTCGTGGAAACGTCTTTCGTGGAAACGTCTTTCGTGGAAACGTCTTTCGCTGAAACGTCTTTCGCTGAAACGTCTTTCGCTGAAATGATTTTCGCTGAAATGATTTTTCCTGCAACGCATCCTGTCCATTCAATTGCAGACTCTTGAACCCAGAAACAACACCTTTATCTAAATATTGCCATCCATTAATGTACAATGTTTTTGAAACAGAAAACGTTTCGGGCGTAACATCAAAAAGTGCTGTGTCAGATGAAAGGGAAAGATTATTTAATGTAAGATATAAACGATGACTACTAATAGGAAAAAATTTATAATTCAAATTCGATGGAAACTTAATTTTTACATCATATCCAACCTGCGTACGATTACCATTTGTTGTTATATACGGCTTTGATTTTGATATTATTTCAGCTTTACCAAACGAAAAATCTTCAATATCTTTTTGATTAATATGCGCTGCGTCATACTCAAACCACAAATATATATCAGCAACAAAATTATTTTCAAAAAGATCAAATTTTAAAAAGTTGCGCAAATTAAGCCCGGTCGTAATAAGCTTACGATTTGCACTTACCGCACCTTCAACTTTTACGATACCTGGGCTCCGATCAATATTGCGAAACATCTTCATGCGAACGTATGAAAGTGATAATAATAAAATCGAAGTGCCAAGCATCAAAAGCACTTGATACCCTGGTTTTACAAAGTTGCTAATATGCCACAAACTTCTACGTAATTCTGGCTCCATAAAATACTCCCTTTATCATACTTCTTACGAATGTAAAAAATCTTTACATATTTCACAAGTCTTATGGCATACCAGTTTAAAATTAGAAGTTCATTTGAACTTGCTAAGCGATTAAGCCAAAACTTAGGTCACAGGCGATATCGCAACTCCAAGCACAATAATCCATCCCTCCGCTCATCCTGCTGTGCCCGCCATAGCTTTAGCGACGGCTGGGAGTGATTTTCCCTTCGACTTCGCTCAGGATAAACTGCGATATATAATCTCGTAGCAAATTGTGTCGAAGGATTGGCGCAATTGGTCGTAAGGGGTTAAACGAGCAACACCCTACAGAGAAATTTACTTCTGAATATCAACGCCCTTGGCCTTAAGGAATGATTCTATGTAACTTGGTTTTCCTGTTTGAAACAAAGCACCAAACATTGCAATGGCAATAAAGGCTAATTCGAACACTGCAATTTTTAATGTGGTGATAAATGGTTTTTTGCCACGAGTAAATGATACTCTGCAGAAACCATATACAGCACCAATGAAATAAAGGAAACCTAACGCGCGATAGGCTATATAATAATAAAGACCTCTATCAAATGGTAGGTCTATAAAGTAAAGGGTCAACAAAACTAAAATAATTGAGAAAAGATAACCACGGTGAGCAAGTAAAATCATATGAAGAAATTTATCCCATTTTTTAACAACTTTAAGTTTCTTTAAATACCAAAATTCTATACCCAAGAAAACAAGATAAACAACAACAGATGCAGCAACATAGGCAAGCATTAACAAAATTGATTTATTGGTATCACGAGAAAGAATGAACATATCACGGAACCAACCAAAATGATAAAAAAGACCTGAAGCATATAATGTTAAAAATACAACTGGATGAGTAAGGGCATTAAAGACTATATTTAATCCGAGCCAAACTTTGTAAGTCCATCCTTGCTTTAAACAACCAATAAATAATGCAAGCAAAAACAAAACAACCCAGAACGATGCAGTATAATAAATCTGGGTCTTAGGAACAAAAAACATTAGTAAAAACGTCTGCAGATTTGAAAACGCAACTTCTGCAAAATGTGCAAGATCAATCATTACAATTCTCCCATAAAATGGTTATCTTATTCCTTACACTTACCAATAAAAAACAACAAAAGCAACTGTCTACGATATTGGATTTTTCAAAAAACATAACAATCTAGCCAATAAATGGTTTTTTTTCTACAAACTTACATCTTCTAAAAGTACCTAAACAAAATCCTTGTACGCACACCTATTTTCAAAACACGCTCACAAAGCGGGTCAAATTTTTCTATAAAAAGTATACAAATCATGATAAAATTTTCATATCTTACAAATATCATTGAGATGAAAAGCTTTATCACCTACGTTAATAAAAAAACATACATTTTTTGTTAATTAAACAAGGAGAACCGTTGCCGTGGATTGTAAAAAAAACTCACAAGAATCAAAACTCTTAGTAGATGTTGACGAATCAGTAAGCTCCTATTTAGAAAGTACCGATTGGCGTGTAAAAGAAAGTTGCAATGAAAGTTTTAGCTTTTCTGGCTTACTTCTTCACTCAGCTGGAAAGGTTATCAGTCAATATACCCTTAATAAGGTGTACACTAAGTCAATTCGCAATGCACACATTAATGGATATCTTCACATACATGATCTAAGTAACGGAATAATTGGTTATTGCGCCGGTTGGTCACTTAAAAACTTATTACTTCTAGGTTTTACAAAAGTACAATTCAAGGTCGAATGTAAACCGGCAAAACATTTAAGTACGGTAATTCACCATATGATCAATTTTATCGGGTGCATGCAGATGGAGTTTGCCGGAGCACAGGCATTTTCTTCTGTCGACACACTCCTCGCCCCATTTGTCAAAACAGACAACTTAAGTTACAAGCAAGTTAAACAATGTATCCAGCAACTCATCTTCTCACTAAATATTCCAAGCCGCTGGGGCTCACAAACACCATTCTCAAACCTCACCTTTGATTGGGTTGTTCCTGAAGATATGAAAGATGATGCAGCAATCGTTGGTGGCAAAACACAAAGTTTTACGTACCGAGACTGTCAAAAGGAAATGGATACGATCAACAAAGCATTTCTTGAGGTAATGCTTGAAGGTGATGCTATCGGTAGAATTTTCACTTGGCCTATACCAACATATAATTTAACAAAAAACTTTAATTGGGATTCAGAAAACGCTGACTTACTTTTTTTTGTTACGGCAAAGTATGGCACGCCCTATTTCCAAAATTACATCGGTTCTAACTTAGATCCAAGTAGCATTCGCGCAATGTGTTGCAGACTTAACCTTGACCAAACACAACTTATCAAACGCCCTGGTTCAATGTGGGGGCCTGGTGATTCAACCGGTTCTATCGGTGTTGTAACCATAAACTTAAATCGCCTGGGTTACGAAGCACAAACGAAAGAAGAATTCTTTGAGCAATTACATCATTACATGAAACTTGCTAAAGATTCATTGGAAATCAAACGTGTTATCGTAGATGAAAATCTAGAAAAAGGACTAATGCCATACACCAAAGCATATCTTGGCACCTTTAACAACCACTTTTCAACAATCGGCCTCTGTGGCATGAATGAGTGTTGCCTTAATTTCTTAGGTAAAAGCATCGCAACTGAAGAAGGGCTCAAATTTTCAATAGAAATCATGCACTTTATGCGCAAAAAACTTGTTGAGTTTCAGAAAGAAACAGGTAATCTCTACAATCTTGAAGCGACCCCAGCCGAAGGAGCTTCTTATCGTTTGGCAAAATCTGACAAAAAACATCATCCAAATATTAAAACATCTGGCACCGATGCACCATATCTCACAAACTCAACACAACTGCCCGTAAACTATACTGATGATTTAATGGAAGCACTTGAACATCAAAACAAAATTCAACCGTTATATACCGGTGGTACAATATTCCATACGTTCTTAGGCGAACAGTTACGTTCAGGCGAAGCATGTAAATATCTTGTACAAAAAATTGCGCGCAATACAGAGCTTCCCTACTTCTCAATCACACCAACATTTAGTATCTGCCAAGAGCATGGCTACTTAAAAGGCAAAAAAGAATATTGTCCACATTGTGGCTCTGAAACTGAAGTTTTCTCGCGTGTCGTCGGCTTCTATCGCCCAGTTAAACGCTGGAACATTGGCAAAAAAGAAGAATTCAAAGAACGCAAAACATTTGATGGCAACAATATGAAAGAAATTACACTTAAAGAATTCCGCTGCCTTACTTATAATGTCCCTGAAGTTCGTACATTAGACTTTAACGAAAAACAATAACGGAACCTGTCCCGCCTGAAAAGGCCCTTGTAGAAAATGCAGGGGCCTGTACACTTTAAAAAAACACTTAAGGAATTCATATGATTATCAAAGGACTACAAAAGTTGTCGTTAATCGACTATGAACCGTATACTTGCTGCGTTATTTTTACTGCTGGCTGCAATTTTCGTTGCGTCTTTTGTCACAACAAAGACTTGGTACTTAATCCAGATAAACTGGAGACGATTACTAACGAAGATTTTTATGAATTTTTAGAACAAAAAAAGAAATGGCTTGATGCAATCTGTATCTCTGGCGGTGAACCGACATTGCATAAAGATTTGCCAGAACATATTGCAAAGATGAAAACAATGGGATTTAAAGTTAAACTTGATACGAATGGCACCAATCCCGATATGGTCGAATCACTAATCAATCAAAAATTGATTGATTATGTTGCCATGGATATAAAAGAAACACCAGAAAAGTATCCTGATGTTGTACAAGTACCAGCCGATCTTACAAAAATAAAGCGTACTGTATCATTACTCATGCAAAATCGCATCCCGTATGAATTTCGCATGACAATGGTACCCAAGATTGTTAAAAAAGAAGATATGCATAAAATCGGGAAATGGATCAAGGGTGCACATAAATTTTTCATACAACAATTTAGTAATAAGGTATGCCTAAAAAAAGCGCTGGAAAAATGCGGACCATTCCCAATTGAAGAACTTGAAGAATTTCGCACTATATTGAAACAATACATTGACTACGTAGAAATTCGCGGCATCGATCCGATACAACATTATCAACCTGAAACAATAAAGGAAAAACAAGTATAAACATGACGAAAAAACATACACTCGAAGATTTTAAAAAACTTGTCACAACACTTATCAAAGAACGGGAATGGGAACAGTTTCATTCACCAAAAAATTTAAGTATGGCAATTTCATTTGAAGCAGCAGAGTTAATGGAGCTTTTTACGTGGATCGATTCAAAAGAATCACTCAATATTGTTGAACAAAAAAATAAAAAAGTTAGACATGAAATTGCTGATATATTTATTGCAGCGTTAGCTTTTTGTTTTTCTGCTAACATAGATCCGGAAAAGGCAATTCTAGAAAAGCTCGAAGAAATTAAGGCAAAATATCCTGTTGAAAAGGTCAAAGGCAAATCAAACAAATATACGGACTACACGTAACATTGCGCATTTTCAAATAACATAGTAGATTACAGACAAAATTAACTAGGAGATCATGTACAAACGAAGCATGTATGTAATTTTACTCATAACACTTTTTTCTTTTATTAACGCAGAGGTTTCGTACGAATGGGGCGGGTTTGTTCGACTCGATAACTTTTTTGACACACGACAAGGTGTCGGAACAATTGATGGATCTTGTTATCTATATCCTAAAAAAGCAAACTGTGATGATCAATGTTGCGATATAAACAGTCGTGGAAAACTAGGATTAACACCATCCGTCTCCCGTTTTCATTTTAAAACATCTGGCGCAAAATGGGGCGATGCAAAAATTTCAAGTTATCTAGAGTGCGACTTCAAAGGTTGTTCCCCTGAAACAATCGGGCTTCCACATCTTCGGTGCTTCTTCTTTAATATTGACTGGCCTAAAAAATCCATTACATTTGGTCAAACCGATCATCCATTTGTTCCCCAAAAATGCTATCCGCATACGATAGGCGATCATGGCGGAGAACCAATTGCACCGTATGCACGTTACCCACAAATAAAAGTTGATTATCATCCAACATCATTAGCATTTATCGGCGCCATCTATTGTAATTTTCTCTATGGAAATGATGGCCCAATCGGACAAAGCTTAACATACATGCAAAACAGCATGACACCAGCACTTAATTGCGCAGTTGAATGGCGCAGAGAAAAAACATTTATTGGTGCAAGCTTTAATCTCGAACGAATATTACCCTCCCTTTCTACAACTACAACATCAACAAATGTCACAACACGAACATATGCATCCGATGACACACTCTTAAGTTACTTAGGAAGTGTGTATGGTTCACTTGAATTAGATAATTTTCTTGTACAAAGTCAGATTGTTGCTGGCCAAAATGGTTATGGCTTAACCTTAATCGGCGGCTATGCTGTTTCATGCCTTAATGCAACAACGGGAAAGAGAACATACACAAATACAAATGCAATTTCTCAGTGGATTGACATTACTTATCAAAAAGATCAAAAAATGATGCCTGGCCTATTCATAGGTATTGCACAAAGCCTAGGTTCACGTAATTGTGTCTATCGCGACAGTAATTGTGATCCTATTTTTTACGGACTCGATGCAGAATTAGACCGACTTGTTCGTGTTGCTCCACGCATACGCAGTAAGTTCAATAATATAGAATTGGGATTCGAATTTGATTACAGCAAAGCATGGTTCGGCAAAATGGATTGTAAAGGAAAGCATCCTAAAACATATGCTGTTACAAACACACGCGCACTTGTTGTGATAATGTACTATTTCTAAAGTTCACCCTTAATGATAACAAGTAACATTTGTAGCTTATTGCTTATCTTCTTTCCAACACAAGATGGCGCTAATACTACAACTTTTAATTCGTAGCCGCACATTTAAAAGCTTTGACAACCTCACGTACTAATGGCGAAAGACAACCTTCTTCATCGATCAATCCAACCCCCTTTGCAAATTCACGATCTTCCTGACTGAGTGATGGTTTACGTTCACTTTTCAGAGCATTTATAGCATCCGCTCTTTCCAACTTATCTAAAACCATAATCCACGTTAAAATACAATCTCTTCTAACTGCTTCTTCCTCACTAACATCCATTGAAAAAATAGAAGGCAAAGAACATAAAAATAAAAAACTTAAAAAACACTTCTTCATAATAACCCTTTGAACAATTTTTTTTAGAAAAAGCTATGAAAAGTCCTATCACCTTTCCACTCGCGAGCTTTTTCTAAAAATGTAAGAATCTGCTTCTGTGTAAAACCAATTTCATAAAGACTATCAAGCCATTCCTTCTTTTCTAAAATCACTTTTTTCAATTCACGTGCCTCACGGTGATGTACTTCTTCAACACATTCCAATTTAGCTTCAAATGTTTTTTCATCAAATTCAAATTTTTCGGCTAGCTGAATACGGGCGTGCTGCACCACTAAAAATGGCAACACTCCAGGGATGTTTTCATAACACTCTTTAAAACTTTCCCAAGAATAAACTATTGGAACGGAAACAATATATGATGCCAAACAACGCGCACGAAGCGCGTTCATACTATACAATGAAAACTGGAACAGAAAAGATAAAAACAGGATTATCCTAAATAGAAACGATCTCACGGTTATCCTTAACAAACATGATTACTACTACTACTAGTATAACAACAAATAAAATAAAAAAATAAAATCACTTACATACGAAAATCAAACGATTCTTTACCAACCTGCATCGTTGCACAATGCTGCCCACCCGGAATTTCCCGACACGGTGAAAAACTTACACACAAAATTGGAGAAATTGGAACAAGAACATAACCAACTACTTTACTCCATAAATGATATACACATTTATTAAGCAATGGAGCCCTACTCTTCGCTGTAATCCCTCTCGCCTACCTTGCATAGCCGAAACTAATAATGGCACAAAAAAAAGAACCCCGAATT
>Ga0208905_1001621_pt1 | contig 11243 bp, 9 predicted proteins | sample AntAceMetag02UKS_FD_184776 | JGI IMG/M metagenome (GOLD analysis project Ga0208905, IMG submission 184776) | Saline lake microbial communities from Ace Lake, Antarctica - Antarctic Ace Lake Metagenome 02UKS (SPAdes) (version 2) | ecosystem: Environmental > Aquatic > Non-marine Saline and Alkaline...
CCCCATCTCCGCAGCCTGAATGGCACCGCCTGCGGCAAGCGCTGCGATATCGTAGAGTCCCTGCCGCTTTACCTGTTCAATATGGCTGTCCGTGTGACAGGCGGCAATATCCTCCCGTGAAGCGGGAAGGGCATCGACGAAGGTGACCCTGCCGTCTATCGCCTCCACAATCGCCTCAATCCTGCCGGGGGCTGCCGCGGGATCGGAACAGTAGGACTCATAAAAATCATCGTGAAATATCACTTTCATTTTTTCCTCCATCCATTAAAGGTTCAAAGGCTCTGAGTCACTAAGTTTTGAAGAAATTTTCATCTACGTTACAACAACCTATCGCGATCTTCCAGTGCCTTTGCATCTATGTCACTTTGCACATTAACCTAATCGAGTCGCTTCCTGAAACGTCTCACGGCACCCTCAAAGAGAACAACACCGAGAATCAGAAGAGACAGGAGTTGAGGCCAGAGCACCCCTATCCCCACACCCTTCAGGAATATTCCCCGTATGATTATGAGAAAGTACCTGGCAGGATTCAGGTATGTTGACCACTGCACCACCTCGGGCATATTTGAGATGGGAAAAATGAAACCACTCAGCATGAACATGGGGAGTAAGAAAAAGAAGGTCGTCATCATCGCCTGCTGCTGTGTGGCTGATATGGTGGAGATAAAAAGCCCGATGGCAAGTGTGCTCAAGAGAAAAAGACAGGTCGAAAGCACAAGGAGCCAGACACTCCCCACCATCGGTATCTTGAACCATAATATGGCAAAGATTGTCACGAAGATCATCTGCAGGATGGCGATAATACTGTAGGGAATGGTCTTTCCCAGTATGAGCTCGAAGGACCCTATCGGCGTCACGATAAGCTGTTCCATGGTTCCCACTTCCTTTTCCTTAACGATCGCCATGGACGTCAGAAGAAGGGTAAGGATCATAATCAGAAAGGCAACGATCCCCGGGACATAAAAATTCCTGCTGTAGAGGTTCGGATTGTACCACGTTCGTATCCTTGCATCCACCCTTCCGTAGTGGAGCCTGAATGGATAGAGCTCACCTATGAGCTTCCTGTTGAGGCTCTCCAGGACTGTGGATGTATAGGCTATCTTCATCGAAGACATATGACTTCTCGTCCCATCAACGAGGATCTGCACCGGGGCCGTCTCGCCGCTTCTTATCCGGTCGCTGAAGTCGGGGCCAACCTTTACCGCCAGATCTATTTTCCCCCGTAAAAGTTCCTCTTCCAGGTCGCGGGGATTCGCCGTCGTATAGACCACATCATAGGTCTCATTGGCATCGAGGACATCGAAAAGCATCCTGCTTTCCCTGGATTGTGACTGGTCAAGAAAGCCCACAGAGATGTTTCTCACATCCGTTGTCACCACATATCCGAATATCAGAAGCTGTATAAAGGGCACGATGATCAGAATCGGCCTGTTTCTCTTATCTCTGAAGAGCTGTATGAACTCCTTCCGGACCAGTTCTCTGATACGGAGCCACCTCATCCTACAGGCCCTCCCTTCGTAATTTCATGAAGGTCGCCATGGCAAGAATCGCGAGCATGCCGGCAAGTACCAGATAATTGGGCCACAGGTAGTCAAACCCTACATTTCTGAGGTAGAGCCCGTTCAGGATGTCGATAAAATACCGCGCCGGTACAATATAGGTAATCACCTGAAGTACCTTCGGCATATTTGAAATCGGGAAGACAAAATCCGAGAGAAGCATCGAGGGAAGAAAGGTAATAAGAATGGCGCCTATGTTTGCGACCAGAAGAGATTTCGTAATGACGGAAATCAGGAGTCCCAGGGAGAGCGCGACGGCAATGTAAACGGAAGCGGCAATCAAAAGGAGTCCGAAACTCGATTTTATGACCACCCCAAAGAGAATCTGCCCCATGAGAGCAGCCACGAGCACATCGGCGAGGGCGATGAGAAAATAGGGAATCGCCTTTCCCGCGAGAAATTCTCCCGCCCCCACGGGAAGCGAAAGGATCGTTTCCATGGTCCCGTTTTCATATTCCCGCGCGATAACAAGTGCGGTCAGCATCGCACCGACGATCATGATAATGATGGCAATGATACCGGGAATAATGAAGTTGGTGCTTTCAAGGTCCTCATTGAACCATATCCTGAAACGCCCCTCAACGGGGGGATTGATATCTTCCCTCCCCTTCCTGTTGAGAAAATCCGAAAGGAGACGCCGGTTATAGGTTTCAATAAATCCCGTGATGTACCCCCTTGAGATACCTGCATAGCTAGGATCGCTCCCGTCGATAAGAACCTGGAGCGGGGAGTCCCTCTCCGCCCTCAACTTTTCCGTCCAGTCGGGCGGTATTACCAGTGCCATCGTTGCCCGGCCATGGTCGAGATACTTTGTAACCTGCCGGGTGCTGTCGGGGTTCGCAATGATGCGAAAGTAGGGTGACGCATCCAGCTTGGCAATAAAGTCCCGGCTTGCGGGAGTTCTGTCGTGGTCCACCACGACGGTCTTTACATTATCCACGTCGAGGGAGAGGGCATAGCCGAAGAGGAGGATAAGTGATAGGGGTATGGCAAAGGCGAGGTAGAGACTCCTGAAGTCCCGTATCAAGTGGTAGAATTCCTTTCTCGCAATGGCAGCCGTTCTTACAGGATTCATCGGTCTCCCCGCGACATCAAATGCACAAAGGCGTCGTTCAGATTCGCTTCCGGATAATCGGGCATCGTCGTTTCTACGATTTCCTGCGGTGCCCCGGTGGCGACAATTGTTCCTTCATTCAGCATCACGATCCTCTCACAGTTTCGTGCTTCATCCATGTAATGGGTGGTCACAAAAACGGTGACCCCCTTTTCCGCCAGCTGGCCTATGAATTGCCAGAAGCGGCGACGCGTGATCGGATCCACGCCCGACGTGGGCTCATCGAGAAAGAGTATCTCGGGATCATGGAGAAGCGCGCAGCCGAGGGCCAGCCGCTGCCGCCATCCAGGTGGTAATTCACGGGTAAGTCTGTCACTGACATCATGAAGGCGGGTAAGTTCGAGTATCGAGTCCATTTTTTCTTCCCACCTGTCAGGTGAAACGCTGTAGATTCCAAGATAAAATCGTATGTTTTCCCGGGGAGTCATATCCTCGTACAGTGAAAACCTCTGAGACATGTATCCGATGGATTCCTTGATCTTCTCGGGATCGTCGACAATGTCGTGATTGGCCACGAAACCGTTTCCGGAGGTGGGCGTGAGAATACCGCAGAGCATACGGATTGTTGTCGATTTTCCCGAACCGTTCGGACCGAGGAACCCGAAGATTTCGCCCCTTTTCACTGAAAAGGAGATTTTATTGACGGCAACAAAGGCACCGAATCTCTTCTCAAGGCACTCAACACGGATGGCATCAGAGTTTGAAGTTGTCATGGATAAGCTCCTCATCAGCTTCCTGAATCCGGTGAATCATCGCCTCCTCAAGATCAGGGAATGCACCGCTCACCCCTTCCGGGGTTCCAGAATCGAGAAGTTTCGATCGATGCATCAGGGCCAGGTAGTCACACTTTTCGCCCTCGTCCAGATAGGCGGTGGAAATCAGGATGGTGACACCTTCCTCTCTTCTCATCTGAAAAAGGATATCCCAGAATTCCTGACGAGAGACGGGATCGACCCCGTTCGTGGGTTCATCGAGGACCAGGACCTGGGGCTGGTGAACGAGGACACAGGCCAGGCCCAATTTCTGTTTCATGCCACCTGAAAGATTGCCAGCGAGACGATCCACAAAGGGTAAAAGGTTCGAAAATCCGAGGAACCGTTGTTTCCGCCTCTCCCGCTCGTCATGATGAATCCCGAAGATGTCCATAAAAAAATCGACGTTTTCTTCGACGGTAAGATCCTCATAGAGCCCGAATCGCTGGGGCATATATCCTGTGATGGTTTTGGCCCTTGCCCTCGATTTTACAACATCAACGCCGCCAATAAGGATGTGCCCGGAATCGGGCCGTATCATGGTGGCGACCATCCTGAGGAGCGTCGTCTTTCCCGCACCGTCTGATCCGACAAAGCCGCATATCGTACCCCTCGGAATGGAAAGGGACATTCTGTCAACGGCCACAAAGTCACCGAACTTTATGGAGACATTATCGATCCGAACGAATTCCTCTTCGGAATCTTCCTTCTCCGAAGACGTTTTCATGCTGTTTTCTCTCCCTGTCAATGGGGGATTATGGTTTTTGCTCTCATAACCAGGCATCGGCGGGCATTCCTGATTTCAATTCAAGGTCCGGATTGGAAATGGAAATCTTTACGAGATAGACGAGTTTAACGCGTTCCTTCCGGGTCTGTATTATCTTCGGCGTAAATTCTCCCTCGGGAGAAATGAATGAAACCCTTCCCTGATAAGACCGGTCGGAAAAGGTGTCGATCTTTACGTCACAGGACTGGCCCAGTTTCACCCTTCCTATGTCAGTCTCGCCGACGTATATCTTCAATTCCACTGCCGAGAGATCGGAGAGGGTGAGAACCTCGCGTCCCGGTGTCACCACTTCCCCCGGTTCTATGCTGCGACTTGTTATGACTCCCTGAAAGGGTGCCAGAAGGCGTGCGTGTCCGAGCTGAATTTCCGCAAAATCGAGGGCGGCCTTGAACGACATAAGTTGTGCCTCTGCCGCCTCAATCTCTTTCCTCGTCGTTTCTATCTTTGTTTCGTTGCTTTGTGCCTGTCTCAGGACGGCCTCAGCTTCGGAATATTTCGCCTTCGCCGTCTCATAATGGAGGGTAACCGTTTCCCATTCACTCTTTGAGACAACGTTTTCGGCAAAGAGATTGTCAAAACGTTCTCTGTTTTTCTTTGCCTCCAATGCCACCGCGCGCGCGCTTTCGATACCCGCTTCGGCCCTGGCAACTTCGGCGGGGAGCGTCTTAGTCAGCATCTCGAAGACTGATTCGAGTTTTCCTATGTTTTGTTCCGCCGCCTTGAGGTTTGCCCTCGCCTGTTCCCGGCGTGCCAGATACTCGGACCGGTCAAGTTCGGCCAGAACCTGGCCCTTTTTAACGGATGCCCCTTCATCCACCGACACAGAGGTAATCCGTCCGCTTATCTGAAACGACAATTCGGAATTGGTGGTCTCTATTGTACCCGAATAGTAAGAATTGTTCTTCTCGGCATCTCTCTGGCCGAAATAGACGAGAAAGCCTGCACCGATGAGAAGAATTAGAAAGATAACGAGAATAATTCCTTTTTTCAAAGTAACCCCCCGCTACAATTGTTGGAAATGTCTATATCATTTTAGGGAACAGATAGACAAGGTGAAAACGTCGCATGCAAAAGGAAAACCGGCTTTTCCTTTCCGTCAAAACCCCTCCGACCGGAGCGGTTTTCGAAAGGCAAAGAAAAAGATTGCCTATTGTTCTATTAAGGATTATATGGACGCTCTAAATTGAACAGCAAGCGCATCCCCCACTTTATACAGCGGTGATAGCGAGCGAATAAAAGATACATTTTTCCTTAACAGTCGGAGATTCCCCACAACCTGTTGCGGGGAGCTTCAATTTTGAATTACGGTTAATGGTTGATGCTCTGTAACTATAAACCTTCGCAGACCCCCCGGAGACGCGGAGGAAAAATATATACAGAAGGAGGATTCAATGTACGAGTTCGAAAAACCGGACAATCTAGTAGATCTTTTTGAAAGAGGGGTAGAAAAATTCCCCCATAACCCCTTATTCGGAGCAAAAAATGACAAAGGGGTTTATGAATGGCTCACGTACGAAGATGTGGGAAGACGGGTTGATAATCTTCGCGGCGGTCTCGCCAAAGCAGGCGTTGGCAAAGGCGACGCAGTGGGCATCATCGCCAACAACAGGACAGAATGGGCGGTGGCGGCCTTCGCAACCTATGGTCTCGGGGCACGCTTCATCCCCATGTATGAGGCGGAGCTTGCCCAGGTCTGGAAATACATCGTGGGCGACAGCAGCGTCAAGGTGCTCTTCGTCGCCAGGGATGAGATACTGGAAAAGGTGAGAGATTTCCCGAGAGACATTCCCACACTGGAGAAGATATATCTCATAGAGTCTGAGGCGGAAAACAGCATGACGGCACTGGAAAAGCTGGGAGCTGAAACCCCCGTGTCATCATACCATCCCGATCCGGATGAAATCGCTGTTCTGATCTATACGTCGGGTACCACGGGAGATCCCAAAGGGGTCCTCCTCTCACACGGAAACATGACGAGCAACTCTCATGCCGGCCGAAAAAGCTATCCTGAGATCGCCGACGGTGGGGTGAGTCTTTCCATCCTCCCCTGGGCCCATTCCTACGGCATGACGGCCGAGCTCCACACCATTCTCTATATCGGGGGCTCCATAGGATTCATGGAGAGCGTTAAAACCATCGGTGAGGACATGGCAAAGATACGGCCCACCTGGCTCATTGCCGTTCCCCGCGTTTTCAACAAGATCTACGACGGACTCTGGGCGAAAATGAACGAAGAGGGCGGTCTTCCGAAAAAACTCTTCGTCATGGGTGTCGAGGCCGCCAGAAAAAAAAGAGAGCTTGCCGACAGTGGAAAATCCAATTTCATGACCAATCTGAAGTTCGCCATTGCCGACAGGATCGTCTTTCAGAAAATCCGGGACAGATTGGGCGGGAGGCTTCAGGGGGTAATGACCGCAAGCGCCGCCATGAATGTGGAAATCGGCCATTTCTTCTTCGATATAGGGATACCGATCTTTGACTGTTACGGCATGACAGAGACATCTCCTGCCATCACCATGAACCGCTCCGATGACTACCGCGTGGGAAGCGTGGGAAAACCCGTGGAGAAGGTAAAGGTCGTTATTGACAAATCGGTAGTGGAAGAGGGGGCCGAAGACGGGGAAGTTATCGTATACGGCCCGAATGTGATGAAGGGATACAACAACAAGCCCGAAGAGACGAAAGAGGCGATGACAGCAGATGGCGGCGTGAGAACGGGTGACCGGGGCAGGTTTGATGAAGACGGATTTTTATATATCACCGGGAGGATCAAGGAGCAGTACAAGCTCGAAAATGGCAAGTTCGTCTTTCCCTCGGCACTGGAAGAGGACATCAGACTCATTACCTACGTGGAAAATGCCATGGTCTACGGTGAAAACAGGCCCTATAATATCTGCATTATCGTGCCCGACTTTCTGGTACTGAAGAAATACGCTGCAAAACACAACCTCCCTGACAATCCGGAAGATCTCATCAAGAAAAAAGAAGTAACCGACATGATTGTCTCCGAGATCACGAAATCACTCACCGGCAAATACGGCGGCTATGAAATCCCCAAAAAATATATCTACATCACGGGAAACTTCACCCTCGAAAACGGAACCCTTACACAGACGATGAAGCTGAAGAGGCGTACTGTTGTGAATAAGTACAAGAAAATGATAGAGGCCCAATATAAATAACTAACCCTCTACCGGTAACTGTTATCACACTCGAAAAGGCAGGACATTCCGTTCTGCCTTTTTTATTGAACTACAATAATGACGTTCTCGTAAAAAGCCGATATCCGATGGCAAAGTAAAAAGCTTCAAATGGAGGTGCACTCCCTTGAGAGTGGTGCACCTCCCGGTAAGGAACATTACTTCTATATTGCATCCCTTCGGGACGCCCCCGGTCAAGGCGCGCAAGTCCTGAGGAATGAGGCGTACTTATGGTACGCTTCAGTGATGAAGGATGCAGCGCAACGCAGAAGTTGGACTTTTTATGAAGCCATCAATAATCGTTTATCACAGGTTGTCTTCAATAAAAAATCTCTGGAATAATTTTCAGAAATCTGAGAGAAAATAAAGGTGGCGAAAACAAAGGCAAGGAGATCACATCATGATTTATAATGAAGAGTTTGAGACCCTCCCAAGGGAGGTATTGGAAGCCCTGCAGCTGAAAAGACTGAAACATGTACTGGAGCGAGTGTACCATACTGTCGGTTTTTACAAAAGGGCCTTCGACAATGCCGCTGTGTCCCTCGACGACATCAAAACGCTCGACGATATGAGAAGACTCCCTTTTACGGAAAAGGAGGACCTGAAAGAAAATTATCCCTTCGGTCTCTTTGCGGCACCCATGAGTAACATCGTGAGACTCCACGCCTCATCGGGCACGACGGGCAAACCGACTGTGGTCGGATACACGCAGAAAGACATCGATACCTGGTCGAGGCTGATGGCCAGATCATTTGTTGCCGCGGGGCTGACAAAAAATGACATCGTACACAACGCCTACGGATATGGTCTCTTTACCGGAGGTCTCGGTGTCCATTACGGCGCGGAGAAGCTCGGTGCGAGCGTGATCCCCATGTCGGGTGGAAACACGAAAAAGCAGATACTTATCCTCCAGGATTTTGGTCCCACGGCAATCTGCTGTACCCCCTCCTATGCCCTCTACCTCGCAGAACAGGGCGAGGAGATGGGAGTTGACATGAAATCCCTGAAACTCCGCGTGGGGATACTCGGCGCAGAGCCGTGGAGCGAAAAGATGAAGGACGAGATAGAAGAACGGCTCAATATTACGGCCCTCAATATCTACGGACTCTCCGAGATCATGGGTCCCGGTGTCGCTATGGAATGTAAAGAGGGGCGAAACGGACTTCACATCTTTGAAGATCACTTTATCGTGGAGGCAATCAATCCGGAGACAGGAGAAGTCGTCCCCCCCGGCGAGGAGGGAGAACTTGTATTTACCACTCTCACGAAGGAGGCCTTTCCTCTGATACGCTATCGAACGAAAGACATGTCCCGTTTGATGAAGGAACCCTGCAGTTGCGGACGATCGCTCACAAGGATGGATCGTATCTCAGGGAGAAGCGACGACATGCTCATCATACGCGGCGTCAATGTATTTCCCTCTCAGATTGAAAGCGTCCTTCTCGGCATCGAAGGCCTTGAACCTCATTACGAACTCATCGTGGATCGAGAAGGACCTCTTGATACCCTGGAGATTCGTGTGGAAGTGAGCGAGAAGATCTTTTCCGACGAGGTGAGGGCCCTCCAGAATATAGAAAAAAGGATCTCGAAGGACATCAAGGATTATCTCGGCGTCTCGACAAAGATCAAACTGGTGGAATCAAAGAGTCTGGAGCGATTTGAAGGAAAGGCCCAGCGCGTTATAGATAAACGGAAAATCTGACAACGGGAGCACGAGGAGGCTTATCATGAAGGTGAACCAGATCTCTATCTTTTTAGAGAACAAACCGGGCGGACTCGAGTTCGCCACGCGGGTATTACAAGATGCAGACATCAATATAAGGGCACTGTCCCTCGCCGATACGTCCGATTTCGGCATCCTGCGTCTCATCGTAAACGATACGGACAGGGCGGAAAAGGCCCTTCAGGACGAGGGCTTCACCGTGAAGCGCACGTCAGTAGTCGCCGTTGAGATACCCGACAGGCCGGGCGGGCTTCACAGCATCATGCAGGCCATTTCGGGAAGGGATGTCAACATCGAATACACCTACGCCTTCGTCGAAAGGAGTGGTGAAAACGCAATAATAATATTTAGATTCGACAGGACGGATGAAGCGATCAAGGTTCTTGTGGAAAAGGGTTTTACCCTTTTGCCGGGAGAAAAACTTTACCGGCTGTAATACAAAAAAAGAGGCACAAAGATCGAACCGCTCCACTTTGTGCCTCTCCGTTTTTTAATTCTTTACTGCAATCAGCCTTCCATCTCATTCTGCTGTCGAACAGAAAGGGCATGTGTGATACGGTCAATAATTATGGCCAGAAAGACGATGCATAGTCCGGCTTCGAAACCGCGTCCCACTTCGATTCGATTGATTGCCAGAAGCACTTCCAGTCCCAGACCCCTTGCACCGATCATGGAGGCAATGACGACCATGGCAAGTGCCATCATTGTCGTCTGATTGATGCCCACCATGATGGAGGGAATGGCAAGCGGCATCTCCACATCGAAGAGCCTCTGCCAGAAATTGGCCCCGAAGGCACGGGCGGCTTCCACAACACTTTCCGAGACCTGCCTGATACCCACATTTGTGAGGCGGATAACCGGCGGAATGGCATAGATAAGCGTCGCAAACAAAGCCGGCACCTTCCCCAAACCGAAAAGCATCAGCGCCGGAATAAGGTAGACGAAGCTGGGCATCGTCTGCATGGCATCCAGTATTGGCCGTATGATAGACTCCGCGAGATCACTCTTGGCCATAAGTATGCCAATCGGAATGCCGACAGCCAGAGAGACAACGACTGCTGACGTGGTAAGTGCCAGCGTCATCATCGAGAGTTTCCAGTAGCCGAAGGACCCTATTAAAACGAGAAGCAGGGCCATCACGAAACCCATCCACCATTTTTTCATCACCCACCAGCTCAAAATACCTACAAACAGTACAATGGACCACCAGGGCAACCAGAGGAAAAAACGCTCCACCGAGAGAAGCATCACCAGAAGACCGCCTCCGATTGCATCGAAGACGTTGGCGAAGTTCATCAGAAGCCAGTCCATAGAGGCATCGATCCAATCAGCGAGCGGAATGTTAAGAAATGTAGGAAATTCAGCCATTCGTATCCTCCACCTTCTCCTGAATCATATTCTCAAAGATGGAGCTGATCTGTATCTCTCCTATGAACTTTCCCGTTTCGTTAATAACGGCAATGGGATAATCGGCAGCCGCCGCCATAGGAAAGAGCTCCTCAAGCACCACATCAGGATCCGTGGTCGCTATATCAGTTTCCAGGGCGTCTTTGAGGTAACTGCCGTCATCCTGAATAAGGGTCTTGAGCCGCTTTATCGTCACCAGACCGAGAAGTCTTTTCTCACGAGTGACCATAAAGGCGTAATCTTCTTTTAACGATCTCAAGGTATGCAGAGCAGCCTTTGGTCCCTGCCATTCATAGAGGAGGGCTTCGGGTTGCTCCATAATTCCGCCGGCCGTCAGGACCTTTGCCGGTGACGCGTCCTGAACAAATTCACGGACATAATCATCGGCGGGTGCGGTTATCACATCCTCGGGAGCACCAACCTGGATTATTTTCCCATCCCTCATGATGGCGATACGATCTCCCAGTTTCAATGCCTCATGGAGATCGTGGGTCACGAAGACGATCGTTTTCTGCACCTTGTCCTGCAGCTCGATGAGTTCATCCTGCATTTCTCGGCGAATCAGGGGATCAAGCCCGCTAAAAGGCTCATCCATGAGGAGTATCTCCGGATCGGTGGTCAGCGCCCGGGCAATTCCCACGCGCTGCTGCATTCCTCCGCTGAGTGCACTGGGAAGATAATCTTCCCATCCCTTCAGACCC
>Ga0208905_1001622_pt1 | contig 11220 bp, 14 predicted proteins | sample AntAceMetag02UKS_FD_184776 | JGI IMG/M metagenome (GOLD analysis project Ga0208905, IMG submission 184776) | Saline lake microbial communities from Ace Lake, Antarctica - Antarctic Ace Lake Metagenome 02UKS (SPAdes) (version 2) | ecosystem: Environmental > Aquatic > Non-marine Saline and...
TTATGATAATGAATCTGATTATGATTATAGGGGAGCCTTTGCAAATACCAAGCAAGAGATATTCGGTTTCGATGTTAGGGAATCGGTTGATTATAAGGACGGCGATATTGTCCTACATTCATTGCACAAGTTTATGGCTCTCGCTCTCAACGCGAACCCTAATGTATTGGAATTACTTTTCATAGACGATATGATTATTGACATTCACCCATTGTTTAGAGAATACATTTTAAAGCATAGGGAAAAACTCATTTCCATTAGGGCCGGAATTGCCTATGGAGGGTTTGCAAAATCACAGATCACCAGAAATAAGAATCGTGCTGGACACGGTTCCATCGGAATTAAATACCGATTTGGTCCCAAGGAAGATTTGTATGATTCTAAGTATGCGATGCATACCATTAGAATGCTACTGAATGGAATTGAAATGATGACCAAAGGAACCCTTCACCCTAAGATGGAAGGAAACGATCTAATCCTATTGAAAAGCATTAGAGCTGGTTCGGAATTTGAAGATGGAACCGACTTTTATAATTACGCATCCAAGCTGGATATTGTCCTTCAGCGTGAAATCACTCGAGCGAAAGTGGAAGTTAGATTTCCAGAATATGCCGATAAGAAATTTTTTAGTAATAAGCTGGTGGAATTCTATGAAGAATATTACGAGCACACTTACGACTTTTACCACGATAGTATATTGACTATGGAGCAATAAAAATGAGAATACAGATACCACGGGAATTGATTGGTAAAAAATATATTAGGGTCAACAAGCACCCCGATTTAGACTTGTACATCTATAACTACACTCAGGCTGCCCAGTTTGAACGGGTGTGGAATGAGCATACAATGATGTGCCGAGGATTAGTATTAGACTTTTTGGGGAATATAGTCGCCAGACCTATTCCTAAATTTTTCAACTATGAAGAGCCAGAAGTGGTTATCCCAGAAGGAGAAATGGAAATTTTTGAAAAGCTGGATGGATCACTTATTGAAATATTCAAATGGCAGGATAATGTAGTGGTTGCATCTAGAGGTTCGTTTACATCGGACGTGGCTATACACGCCCGACACATATTAGAAACCAAGCATGCCGATTTCATGGAAAAAATGATAGAAGGCAAGACATACATATTTGAGTACATCGCTCCACAAAATAGAATAGTGGTGGATTATGGTACTAAGGAAGATTTAGTATTACTTACCATTATGGATAATGAAACTGCGGATGAATCGGCCGATTATGATTTGGGATTTGAAGTTGTGAAAAAATTGGAATACCCATACTTCACATTGGCACAGTTGCAGGAACTTGATATGGACAATGAAGAGGGATTTGTTATACGAATCGGCAAGTATAGGGTAAAAGTAAAATTTGCCAATTATGTTGAAAAACATAGAATGGTTACTGGAGTGAATGAGAAATCAATATGGGGAACATTATATGAAGGTGGTACTATCAAAGATATCATCAAGGAACTTCCAGATGAATTGCACCGATGGGCCAACTCTATATGTAGCCAGTTAATTAAAGAATACAATGGTGTTGAAAAAGATGCCCTATCTGATTATGACAATGTTGTTGAAGAACTGAAAATGTTTTATTCACATCGTGTCGATCAGCCAACTGACGATGAATATCAGCGAGAATTTGCAGAGAGAGTTGGGACAGAAGAACACAGGTCTATCCTATTCAAAATGAAAAATGGAGCAGACTATTCTGAAATTATTTGGAGAATGATTAAACCAAAAATGACCGCAGGATTTTCTGGGATGGGTCAGAAGCTGGGGGCACAAGATTAATTATACTATTATTTGCACATGTGGAGATAAAACCACATATAAATTGGAACATTATTATAACAAGGCATTGGTTAGACAATCTTCCGGAACATTTGAATGCAAAAGATGTTATGCAAACAGAAACAGCAATGAACATTACCATAAGCACCATGACCGATTAAAAGAATACCATCGCATTAAATCCAATGAATATTATCATAAAAATAACGACCACTATAAAGAGTACAATAGAAAATACTACAGTACTCCAGACCAAAAAGCAAAGGCTCGGATCAGTAAAAAGCGATATTATGAAGCCAATAAAGTTAAAATATCCATTCAAATGAAAAAATATTATCAGGCAAATAAAGTTAAGATTCTAAAATACAGAAAACAATATCGGATTGATAATCGTGAACGAGTACTTGCCATTCAAAAAAAATATTATCAGGCAAATAGAGAAAAACTTATCGCGAAGGCTTTAAAATATTATTATGAAAAGAAAAAAGGGGGCCCAGAATCAGTGTAACCGATTTTTTAGTCAGGGAAGTCCCGCGCCGGCAGATTCAAACATTCATGGAGAAGCACCATTATTCACATAGTATTAATGGTGTTCACTCCACCCATTGTTTTGCACTACTAAGGGAAAATAAATTTGGATTGTATAATTTAATCGGAGCGATGATATATGCTATGCCGGCTATGCCATCCACAGCACAAAAATACCACCCAGACGATCCAGACAAATTATTGGAGCTGGTCAGGTTGGTATGTATAGATGACACCCCGAAAAATACTGAGAGCTATTTCATTGGACAAACCTTTAAATGGTTGAAAAAGAACACATCCTTCGAAGTAATCGTGTCCTTTGCGGACACCCATTACGGCCACTCGGGAGTAATATACAGAGCTACTAATTTTGAATTTATGGGAACCACAACACCATCTAAAAAACTCATGGTTGATGGAAAGGAATTTCATTCCCGCACATTGAATCAGAAGCATAAACGATATGGCCGAGAAATCAAAGCCAGATATGATAAGGCCGACCCGAATATCTTTTGGGTAGAACGGCCACCAAAAAATATATATGTGTACTATTTAAGTAAACGCACAAAAAAGAGATACTTAAAATCTTTAAGTCAGAGTGATAACGAGCCTAAAAATTTAAAGTCAAATGAAGAAACAAGAAGAAAAATATCAATTAGCAATAAAGGTCGGGTCAATGCACCCGAATCTATTAACAAAATGAAAAAAACAAAAACTGGAGTTAAACAACCAAATAAAAATTATTCCAATGCAACGGAATATAGTTTTATTGATGTCGATGGAAATATCTATAAAGGTAAAAATTTAAAAAGATTTGCCGATAAAAATGGCCATAATCCTGGAAATCTTAGGATGGTTTTAAAAGGTATAAGATTATCACATCACGGGCTTAAACTCTACAAAGGAGGATAGTGATATTTCACATTTTACAGTTTTAGTAATTGGAGAAGATGTAGAAGAACAATTAGCACCATACGATGAAAACATCGAGGTCGAGGAATATGTTGATGGTGATGTATCCATTGGAGACAGATTGGATTTTACCGAGCATTATCTGATGGAAGAAAATGAAGAATTTAAAGCACCAGAGGTTACTACCCCAGACCCCACATCATGGAATCCGAATGGTGAAAGAACCGACAACCCACTTACAGTTACACAATACGGAGACGACAGGGATAAGTTGTTGGACAATCCACCTGCCGATCTTGATGATAAATACCATGATTTATTTCATGAGTTAAAGCGGTTGGTGGTGATGGTTGTCAATGATAATAAATTGTTTACCGATCTATACGATAGTCATGGTAAAGATTGGAACGGCAACTCATGGCGCAACAACAGCGGCAAGTGGGAAGAGGTTTCAACATACAATCCAAAATCACAATGGGATTGGTATCAGCTTGGTGGACGCTGGAGTGGATTTTTCAAGCTCAAAGATAACACCACAGGTGAAGTTGGCAAACCCGGTTTAATGACTGAATCACCCACTAATGGTAATGTGGATAGTGCTAGGAAATGTGATGTCGATTTCAAGGGAATGGTTCAGGATAGTGTTGACGAAGCATTGGTCGGGTTTGATAAAGCCAATAAGATTGCCGCTGGACGTGAACTTCCAGAATGGAAGGAAATATTGGATAGACTTGGTCCTGATAAAATTGATGATGCTCGTGAAGAGTACAATGGTAATCAAGTTCTGCGGGATTTGCGTAAAGCTGATATTCGTGTGTGGGGATCAATCTCAGAAGAATTTTGTAGTTTCGATAGAGACGCATTTATCAAGAAAAATTCTGAGAATGCCATTTCCACATACGCCTTAGTCAAAGATGGAATCTGGTATCAAAAAGGTAAAATGGGTTGGTGGGGATCGTCATCAGATGAAATGGAACAGAGTGATTGGAACATGGAATTTGCCAAGTTACTGGATAACTGTCCAGACGATACTCTGCTTTCAGTTGTTGATTGTCATATTTAGGATATGGCAATGGACGAATTATATGCCCAACCAGGAATGACATGGAATCCAAAACCAATGACAGCTGTGGTGTTTGATGAACATGGGTGGCACCCAGTTGGTGGAACATTGATAGATGACATTGACAAAGATGTACGCAAATCTTATGATATCAAAGCTATGCACAATCGTATGGCTGATCAAGAAATGAAGAATAAACATAAGAGAGTGATGGATGGGATATATTATGAAGAAAATTTCATTGACAAATTGTTAAATTTTTGGTCATTATTCTCCTGACATTTTTGAACTTTGTTATATTTAATTATATAAAGGTCTCAATTCATTTTGTGGGAGATTAACGAATCTCTAGAGTTGTCAATAACGGCGGCGAATCATGCGGTGAATGTAGCAAAAGCAGGGAGAAAAAGTTATGAATAATAACGTAGCAATTCGTGAAAATGTGCGCTATCCAGACGCAGACATTTCAATCAACAAAAACAGAATAAAGAAATACGGTAGCAATATCTATTTGAAACATGGTACGGAATTCGAAATCGAATTAACGAATCATAGCACAAAAAAGTGATTGGCCAAGATATCGGTCAATGGCAGTTACATAAGCGATGCCGGCTTTGTCTTAAAACCTGGTGAACATCAGTACTTGGAACGGTTTTTAAATAACTCAAAAAGGTTTTTATTTAGTACATACGATGTTGATGACACCGACGCCGTTAAACGGTCCATTAGAGATAATGGAGTTGTGACGGTGGAGTTTTATGACGAAGTTCAGTATTTGCCAAATTGGTTAACGGGTGGTAATACTTGGACAACTACATGAAATACAGGGGGGAATGACATATTCTTATTCGATCCAACGACGACGAATGTCCCATTTTCAGGTAGTGTTACAGGTACATCTGTTTATTATGCCGATTCAAATGTTACACTTACCAGCAATGGAAATATTGGTATTGGGAACCAAACCTCAGCCAATACACTTCAAGTTAGAAGTGCTAAAACCATCGAAACTGGTAGAATAGAACAAGGTTCCGATTCAGATCAGGAGTTTGTTACCGAATATGGCACATTCAATACGTGACGTTCCCATTTTGTGGAATATCATTTGTTGCCAGTGAGCCAGAAACCAAGTGAGAAAAAAGACCTGGTTGTATATTGCACCGGATGTGGTGTAAAGACTAGAAAAGGTTGGAAGTATTGTGCAGGTTGCGGTACTAAGGTTATGTAATTCCCAAAAAGCAGAATCTATTTTTTCATTGATAAGCGGGGCATTTCTTTACGGAATGCCCCAATTATTGCAAAATAAAAATGTGCTTTATGATATTACTTAATATATATTAATAGACGAAAGGAACTATTATTATGGAAAATGCATATTGGGTATCCCCAAGGGGATTCGTACATGAAGTACCAATTACACATATTGATTATATTATCAAACACCCCAAGCCGTTTGGGACATCACTAGATCAAATAAAAGATTTACACGATAAACATGGTGAGAAATTGGGCCAAGAAGGTAAGGCTCGTGAAGAAATAATGTTAAAATATATGAAGCGGGGTTGAATTAGATTGAGATATGTAACTCGGTCTGGTACATGGACAGCCGAAACTTGGGCTTGGACTAAACGGGCAAAGGAAGCACTTTGAGATTGGTCATACAAAGTTACCAATAAGGGCAATATCTGATACGCACTTCGAATGTTATCGGTTAAAGATCGGAAGCTGATTAATAGTTCGACCGCCGAAGTAATGTCCTGAAATGAATCCTATGAAGAATTCTCAAAAGAAATTACCATATTGGATATTTTCAAAGCTAGGGGCAACCCAGATAAATTGACTGAGATGTCACTTGGTAGGGTTTGACAACATACCCAAAAAAATAATTTGGATTCATACGGAATATTGACATCGTGGAGAGCTGGAAATACTCGAGCTGAAAATATGAAGGGTTTGAAACAATTGGAAGCGATATTGAAAAGTAAGGGATTGGGATTTTTCAAAATGGAAGGTCATTGGCAGGAAGCTCCAGATGGCGGACAATCATACGAAGATACCCCAAAAGATCAATTGAGTGATGTCAAGGAACCCAGTCTTTTTGTTCCCGGTATCACCTATGATTTGATTCGAAAATTGGGGAAAAAATATAGTCAGGATGCTATTGTATATAGTGGGCCTGAAGTTGGAAATAAGACTGTGTTGGTATTTGGTGATGGAAGTAAACAAGATATTGGAAAATTCCACCCACAGAAAATTGCACAGGCATATTCTAAAGTGCATGGAGCGACATTCACATTTGAGTATGTTACTCAGAGTTGGACAGAAAAATTGGTAGAACAGAATTATATAAAAATGAATAAAGGAAATTAGTATGAAAACAGCAAAATACTTTAGTGCCCAATGATGCTCCCCCTGTCAGCACTTCAAACCAATAATGGAACAGGTATCCCAAGAGGGTTATTCAGTACAAATTATTGATGTCGATCTTGATAGGGTCATGGCACAGAAATATGGTATCAAATCAATGCCCACAGTGGTTATTGAAGAAGATGGTCGCGAGATAAAAAGATTCATAGGCGTGCAACAAAAAGGCGTTATTACAGAAGCATTATCCTAATGCGGGAAGCGATATTAAAAAGGTATCCACCGGGAGATAGATGGGTGGATGTACATGATACGACTGAAGAAGTATTTATCAGTTTAACAGAAGGTTTGCAGTATGCGTTCGAGCTCACAAAGTGCACCGAATTTCATATTGATGCAAAAGAAGGTAAGGTATATGTGGTTCGGCCTGATCCAGTAAAACAACCAGAACCACCAAAACAATTCTCATTATACGGAGAAGAATAATGTATTTTTGGTTATTAATAAGTCCAGGGATTCTACTGGCATTAACAATGTTGTTTTTGAGGTACAAGGTACCGGGACAATGGAAATTTAGGAAATAAAAAAGGAGTAAGGTTATGGAAAAGTATTTTGAAGCAGACGTTGTATTCGTGGAAGTCATCGACACCAAGAATGGAACAAAAAACAAAAAAACAACGGAAAAATATCTCATTAAAGGGGATACCCCAACCATCGTTGAAGCTAGGATTTACGAATTCTTAGAACACGCGGTGATGGATTTTAGTGTTAAGGTTATTAGGGAGAGCAAAATAATCGAGATATTCTAAAGAAAACGCTTGACTTTGTCATTTTTATCTTGTATCTTCAGGTATGATAAGAAAAGGGAAAAGAATGAAAATTGAGAAAAGCAAGAGATGGAAATTGAACGTCAGAGACCTCGTTGACCAAAACGAGTTCACTGGCGTTTTTGTTTTTGACTCCAAATATAAAGATTCGGTCATGATGGCCAATGGTAAAATTGAAGAACGCAAGGGTGAGAATGAATTGGATTTGACTCCCCGTTGTGATTTTTGTGGTTCACATCTAAGGTATGTTTCGGTAATCGAAGCTACCAGTATGAATGGTATCATGAATTACAAGGTTGGCGTCGATTGTCTGGCAATGATTCTTGGACAGAACGATCCATTGGTTCAAAACATTAGTCGCAATGTGAGACAACTCGCAAAGGCTGCTAAGGCTCGTAAGACCCGTGAAAAGAATCTGATTGAATTCGCTGAAGAATTACCTATCCTTGAGGACATTGTCGGCAATGGATATGGTCAGGGGGTTATCAGGGATGGATACCATTACATCATTAGTGGTAAGGATATTTCTGAAGCATTCGCTTCCTACCTTAGACGTTCTATTGAAGAGGTTAAGCACAATTTTGTTACATACAGAAATCAGATTTCAGTTCTGAAAACAATGGTGGATAATGAAGAAGCCGGAAATTTCGAACGTGATATGTTCTACGCTCTCATTCAGGGTCGTAATATTTCTCCTAAAATGGAAAGTATCATCGACCGCATTGTTGAGCAGAACCATCCACAAAGGGTTCTCGAGCGTAGAGAAGCTTTAAAGTCTATCAATGTTAAAGTTGATAAACTGGTTGGAATGATTAAGGTGGTTGACGCCAATCTCATTGGCCGGCCAATCGCTGGACAATACACTTCATACGATACTATCGTTTCTATCCAGCGTCAGCTGAATAGTAAGAAATTTATTACGCCCAAACAGGTTAATAAAATCAATAGTGTATATGCTAAGGTTAAGATTAGATACGAAAAAAAGATGAAGAAATCGTAAATAACGGTTGACTTTGTCATAAATATCTTGTATCTTGTGGTATGATAAAAAAGACAAGGATTATAAATGGCATTATTTAAGACAAAAAGTGAAACAAAAAAAGATACCAAGACTTCCAGCTTCTGGTTGGGCGATTATTGGGAACAAAAATTAGGCAAAGAAGATGAGATTGATGTCTTTGAATTGTCTAAGTACCAACGCTCGATTGGAAACTTTGTCAAGATTGTATCTGGGAAATTAATTCCCGTAAAATTTTACGACAATAATCAGGGCATGTCGGCTACGACTGGTGAAGAGGTTTTTATCACTTCCAAAATTAACCCTGAAACATTTGATTCCGTTGTGGGTTTGGCACTTCACGAGGGTTCACACATTTTATTGAGCGATTTCGAATTACTCAAAAAATTACCTGGTATGGTTACTACACATCTTAACAGTAAGATGCGTGACGTGGTTGTTAAAGCTCGGGCATTGAAATTCAATGACGACCAAATCATTCAGGCTCTAATGATTCTTACAAACATTGTTGAAGATAGACGTATTGATAGTTTCATCTATCGTACTTCTCCTGGATACACTGGATACTATGATTCACTTTATGACAGATATTGGAACTCGGAAGAGATTTCTGATATGATTAGAAGTGGTCAGGCTCGTGGTAAGGAAAATTTCGAAGCTTATATGTTCTATGTTACAAACATCGTAAATCCATACGTTGAACCAACCGATTTGGCTGGACTACAGGAAATCTATGATACTATTGATTTGCCTAACATTGGCAGACTTGTTAATACTGAAGAAGTTTTACAGGTAGCTGTGAATGTTTTTGACATCATTCTTGAATACATTGACCCACTCAAAAAGCAAAAAGAGAAAAAGGGCATGAAGGGCAAGGGCAAGGGGAAATCCAAAAGTAAGGGTAAGGGCGAATCACAGGCCGGTAGCGGTGACGGTGAAGGAGCTCCATCACCTGGTCAGAATTGGGATGACCAATCTGAAGATGAGGAAAAAGAAAAAGAGAAAAAGGACGATCAGGAAAAAGAAGAGAATGAGGGCGGCGAAGGCGGCGAGGGTTCTAACAACGGTTCCAATGAAGATGAAGAATCTGAAGATGGTGGCGGTTCTGGTGGTGACGAAGAAAAAGAAGATGGTGACGACAAATCCGATGAGGATGGTTCCGGCGGAGGCGGGGACGAGGACACCGACGAAGATAAAGAAAAAGATGGTTCCGGCGGGGAAAAAGATTCCGACGAAGATGGTGACGATGAAGACGACGGTGACGAAGAAAAATCACAGGACGGAAAATCTGGGGATCAGTCTGGAAACTATGGTCAGGACGACGTAGAAGATATTAAAGATAATATCAAAAAGATGCTTGGCAAACGAGGAAATCGGAAACTTGGTAAAAAGGCCGCTGAGAAATTAGCAGAGGCTCTGAAAAAACAAGCCGATTTCATTAATGGTAAAATTGAAAAAGAAGGTCTTGACGAAGATATTCAAGAAAAATTACAGGTACTTTCCGAAGCGTCTGTGAAAATGCCTAAGATTGAGTTCAAAGGTAGTTATGAAAAACTTGAATGTATGGTTGTAAACCACGTGACTGATTCAATGTTGGAAAGTACATTATTCGAATGTTTTCAGAAACGATATTACAATAACAGTTCCCACGAAAAGGATATCCGAAAAGGTTTGACACTTGGAAAACTTCTTGGTAAAAAACTCAAAGTGAGAAATGAAACTCGTGTAACCAGCTTTCCTCGGAAAAATCAGGGTAGAATCAATAAGAGACTCATCGCTGAGATTGGTTGCGGAAGTACAGCTATCTTTGATCAGTTCACAACTGAACAATTCAAAGATGCACTTTTACAGATTTCCATTGACGCTAGTGGTTCTATGTCAGGTAACTGGTCTGAGGTTTTACTGTCTGTATCATCTATGGTTCAGGCCGCTAAAATGTCTGGAAACATTGACGTGGTGATCACTATCAGAAGCATGCAGAGAGTCAATGGTAGAGCATTGCCATTGGTTGTTGTAATCTATGATAGTCGGCGTGATTCAATCAAACAATATGTAAAGGTTATGAGTAGAGCACAACCTAACTCATACACCCCAGAAGGATTATGTTTTGAAGCTTCAATGAATGAAGTCTTTAAGGCTGAAGGAACACGGGAACAATTCTTTTTGAACTTTTCAGATGGAATGCCTTACTTCCCTGCAGCTAACTATGGTGGGACAAACGCTATTGAACAAACCCGAAATGCAGTCAAAAAATTGCGTGGTATGGGTATGGAAATTATTTCCTACTTTGTCGGCGGAAGCGGGCGTGGAAGCGATGGAAATGATTTCAGAAGAATGTATGGTAAGGATTCACAATTCATTGACGTGACTTCGGTAATTGAAGTGGCACGTATTATGAACAAACGATTTTTGGCCACCTCTAAGTAATTATTGTTTATAAGCGAAAAAAACGCTTGACTTTGTCATAAATATCTTGTATCTTCAAGTATGATAAAAAAGAACAGAATAAGGAGTTCCAAATGATTAAAAATGATGTCTATGAAAAGGTGATTGCATTATATGTTCAAGACGCCAATGATAGAAAAGAATCGGCAGGATACAACGGTGAATACAGTGACGGCGGGTATAGTGGGATGATGAGTTATCTTGAAGCTTTCCAAGCTGGAATTCTGTTTGCAAATCAAGGAACATTTCCAGAATTTTTG
>Ga0208905_1001626_pt1 | contig 11202 bp, 10 predicted proteins | sample AntAceMetag02UKS_FD_184776 | JGI IMG/M metagenome (GOLD analysis project Ga0208905, IMG submission 184776) | Saline lake microbial communities from Ace Lake, Antarctica - Antarctic Ace Lake Metagenome 02UKS (SPAdes) (version 2) | ecosystem: Environmental > Aquatic > Non-marine Saline and...
TGCTTCTGACAATTGTTTGTTATATTCATCTATCTTGTTTTCAATATATGCAATATGGCGGTCTATCTTTTTTTGATTAAAATTGTTTTTCTTGCTGTTCTGTGCCCTGAATTTTGTGCTGTCGCCGGCAATGAGTTTACCTCCTATAAGATTGAAGTTCTTTGCAATCTGAACGGTTGCCCTAAAAACCTTATTAATGGCCTTTGGATTATCCTGACGAAAGTTTGAAATAGTGTTATGATCTGGCTTTAGATTTTTAAGCAACCACATTACTTCAATATTGCGCTTGCATTCTTTTTCCAGATCCCGGGATGAACGAGTTTTGTTCAAATATCCGTAGATGTATAGCTTAAGCAAATCGGACGGATGATATGCCGGACGGCCATTTTCAACATATTCTATCTTAAACCCATAGTCTTCCAATGACATACTATCAACAAACAGATCGATGATACGTACTTCATTATTTTCATCAATAGCATGTTCAAGGGAAACCGGGAAAAGATTGATTTGTGTTCGATTGTCTCCTTTTATGAATTTCATACTTAAAGATACTAAAAATCAATATCTTAACATCGGTTTTATCATAAAGTTATGAACAAAATTAAGAGGTTTTTAGACAGTCTGACGGCTGGCGGTATGTTTTTGTTGCCGATTTCGAAGCACTTATCTGTCAAGTTAAACAAAGGTTTATTAAGTGCATAAACACTGTAATACGCACTGACCCGGCAATAAAATATACCGCCTGTTACCGCCTGGTGTTCTTTCATCTGTCTTTGTAAACCATTGTCATTTTACTTTCTGTCTTTGTTTCGGCTTGTGTGTCAGCGTTTTTTATTTTTTATGTGTCGGTAAAATTTTTTAAACAATTTCTCTCTGTGCGTTGGCTTTGCAAGCTCTTTACTTTTAACACCGTTTATAAACCTTACCACCAAACAAGACAAAATGCTACCACCCTTCTGAGTAGTTGATCAGTTGCAGGATTCAGAAGGTTGTTATTTGCTATAAAGCGGTGAAGATTTTCATGTTCGATTTTCGTTTTAAAACAGGCAACTGTTCCAGTGCTGTCTGTTGTTCTGGTTTCGTAGGATAGTATGTAAGCTATTTCAATGATTATGAGCAACTTTACCATATCAAAAAAGGCACTGACTTTTGTCAGCACCTTTCCCTTTGTTCTGGTTATCCGGTTTGCACTACCCTGTTTCTGATTTTTCCTGTTTCTTTTCAGCATACTTTTTTTGTAGTAATTCACTCTGGTGTTTGCGGTAGCTTGGACCATCGATTTTTACGATAACCGAGTGGTGGAAGATACGATCCAATATGGCACTTGTAGTGATAGGGTCTCCGAGGAACTCTGGCCAGTCCGGCTCCTCGACGTTGGTTGTAAAGATCAGGGACTTGTTATCATTGTACCTCTGGTCGATCACTTTAAAAAGCAGGTGAGCCTCCTTGACTACCTGTAGCTCCAAACGGTCATGTCCCATCTCATCGATCAGCAATAACTCTGGATTGATGTACTTTTTCATTCTCTTGTCCAGGGTCTTTTCATAGACTCCGGCATTCAGATCATTAATCAGATCACTGCAGGTAGTGTAGTAGGTCTTGTATCCTTTCTGACAGGCCATCAGTGCAAAGCTTCTTGCGATGTGTGATTTACCCACTCCGTTGCTTATACTTGTAAAAAGGATCGACTCATTTCTCTCAATGAACCCCAGTGAAGCCAGGTCCATAATCAGTTTACGGTTCAGCTTGGGCTGGAAGTCAAAATCAAAGTCTGCCAGTAACTTCAGCGGTTGGGGCAGTCTGCTGCTTTTAATAAGGGTCTCAACACGTCTCTGCTGCTTAGCTATGGCTTCTGCCTGGATGACCTCACTTATGAACTGATAGTACCCCAGCGTGTTTTCATTGGCCCGATCAACCATCAGGGTGTACTCTTCAGCCAGAACCTTTAGTCCCAGGTACCTGCAGTTTTCCCGGAACTGATCCTGCTGCTGCTTTGTACTGTTTGTATTTCTATTGCTCATAACCATTACTTTTTCGGGGTTTAAAGGATAATTTGATACTATATCTGGGTTCGGAGTTGTTTACAAGGAACCCTTCGATAGTACCTGATTCAAAGACTCTGTATTGCAGTGCCCTGCGCACGGCCACCATGACATCATCGACACGGTAGTTTACTTTCATAGCCAGCAGGTTGCGCAAGTGATGACGCCAGGATCCTGGCTTATGTCGCTTGAGCTGTTTGATATACTCTCTCATCTCAGGCGAGAAGCTTTCAAGACGGGCAATCACATCGGCTATAAGCAGATCCGGTTTCCTGTGTGCTTTCTCAACAACACCGATGTAGCGGTCCTTGCGATCTTTCTCTGCCAGGGGATGGGTGGCTAGCATCTCCCCATTGGATGAGTAAACCATCAGGTGCTGATCTGTAATACGAACCGGGCAGACTTCATACATGTAGTTCTGTGGCACCACATACTGGTAGCCCTTCCATTGTACACACGACTCCTGGTTCACTATAAGATGGACCACAAGGGAGGTGTCAAAGTGATTGGTAGGCAGAACCTGTAAAAAGGGATGCTCCATCGTGTACATATCAATAGGCCTTTTTTTTGTCGTACCATGCTTGCGCAGATCATTGACACTTTCAAGCCACTGTTGTAACTGCTGTTTCAGATCATCAATATCCCTGAACTCACGGCCATTTAAAAAGCTCCTCTCAAGGTAATAAAACGGACGCTCTATTTTTAGGTTTTCAGTTGGTTTGCCCGGATGGATGGCAAGGGGACGGAACCGGTAATGGGTGGCAAATTCAAGGTACTTTGCATTAAAGACCGCTCTGCCAGCCTCCCAACGATCCACACACGCCTTCTGGTTATCGCTCTTGATCTCTTTAGGCACACCATCCAGGTAAATAAATGCATTGATAAGGACTTGAAAAAGAGTCTTCTGTTTTTTGTCTTTCACCACCTCAATGTATTGTCTGCGCGAGTATGAAAGGATATAACTAAAAAATGTCACCTGCTCTGTTTTCCCTGAACCTGTAAAGGGTATCCGATAATCACTCCAGTCATGAGCGGCTCGCTGACCCGGGTGGGTTTCTACCATACGAATCGGCGTTTTTGATGCCACCTTACGTATGCTACTCAGGTAATCACTTACGATGGTTATTCCACCGTCAAATTCCTTTTCTTTCAGGTGCTCATATACTCGCTGTCCGGTGATATTACTGTATTTTTCCAATAGTTCACCAATAAACTCTTTGTATGGATCCAGCTTGCTTGGAAGTCTCTTTTTTTGCTTTACCTGTTCACTTTGGGTGGTAGCGCGTAAAACCGAGTTTGCTACCACCAAGCGGCGAACCCGCTCACGTGAGATGCCTAACTCTTTGGATAGCCTGCGGATGGACCAACCCTGACCATGCAGTGTGATTACAGTGTTTTCTAAATTTTCATTTTTCATCTTGTTGTGTTGATTTATGGATTTGTAATTCAGTAATAACCTGGGTTAGCTTTCTTACATTCCCTGATACCTTGTCAAAAAAGGGGGTGATGATCACTCTTTCACTCTGGCTTAACATACCCAGTCGCTGATCACTGAGTCGCGACAGCATGATATGAACCGACTGTATTACATGCAACATGGAATGCATCAGATCATTGCCATAGGAGCATAGCCGTACGTCAAAAGGATCTTGCGGGGAACCTGCCTCTTCCTGTTCTAACACACACTCGGGATGGGTAAGAATATACTGTTGCTGATCTGCATCTTGTGCCTTTAAAAAAGCCTCCACCAGTGTATCACTCTGGCGCGAGGTAAGATTAAAATTGGTGATCGCACCGGCAACTGTACTCTGGTTGCCGCGCGGCAACTTTGTAAGGGCCCGGGCCTGACTACTTGTGAGTGCTCCCATCATGATCTGTGAGGAGACATTTTCATCTATCTTTTCAATTAGCGACAAACGGCGACTTACCCACGAGCGGCTAAATCCGATAAGCTCTGCAAGGCTCCGCTGATCCAGAGAATGTGTTTGCTGAAGATCCTGCAACACCAATGCCTCCTCCCAGGCTTCCATCGAACGGTGTGGACGGTTATAACTCAATAACAATACCTTGGCCTGTGGTAAATCAATATCCAGTACGCGGCACTGAAGTGTTTCCATCAATAGGTTCTGTGAAGCATAAAACCGCTTGAACCCATCGATTAGTTGGTACTTATCTTCGTGAACCCGGGCTATTACAGCTTGTAATTGGCCATGAAAACGCATTGACTTTTCAACCTGCAGTATCCTGGCTGGGTTGACAATGCGAACACTTGCAAGTGACAAGTCAAATTCACTTACCGGGACCTCCTGGATTATCGTACTCATCGCAACTGTTTTTAGTCCAGGTAAATCTAAAGGACTGTTTTTTCTTAAACGAACGTGTCCGTCTTTACAATCACCCCGGATTTAGTCTCGAAAATGTATCTACGCCAGTCTGAACCTGCATTTGAAGCAATAACGCGTCCGTCTTTACAATCTTTCCGTTTTTTATCTTAAAACCCATATAAGCCCCGTCGCGTAAAGGCTGTAGAAGTAACGTGTCCGTCTTTACAATCATTGATCCATGTCCCTTGTGACGCTTTTTGTTGCGCTTGCGCTGCAACTCCCGATTGCGCTTTTCATACGCAGGATGAGTATCCCTGTATCGTTTTTGATACTCATGTGCCGGATAACCAGCTCGCCAACGCTTATTGCGCTTTTGCTGCAACATCTTGTATTTGGAGATTGGGGTAGTTCTTCTGTCAAATAATCGCTTGCGCGCATTTTGACACGCTAGTGAAGAACAATAATTTTGTTTCTTAATCCGGGGATTACGCGGTACGATTTTACCACAATGATGACAAGTGAAGGTTCGGGGCATTTGTCTTTTGTCTTTCTTTCCCCGAAAGATTATCCTTTTATTACAAATTTTACTAGATGGTAGCAGTTTTTACCGGAAAGTGGTAGCGGTTTACTCCGGCGTTAAAACTTTGACAAAGCTTTGGTAATAGCGTTGGCTCGTGGGGCTTTGCCAATGTGCTTGCAAATGCAATTGCTAAAACATTTGATTACAAAAGTAACTCTTTTATAAAATTCTACCATCCTGCATTTCAATAATCCTATCCGATGAGTTTGCAAAGTCGATATCGTGAGTTACCGCTACGATGGTTTGATTCAGGTCTTTTGAAATTTGTTTGAAAATATCCAGAACTATATCTGAATTCTTAGAGTCGAGATTTCCGGTTGGCTCATCGCACATAATTATTTTTGGTTCATTTATTAATGCCCGTGCTATGGCAACCCGTTGTTGCTGACCACCCGAAAGCTTTGATGCAGGTTTTAAGGCTTGTTCTTCTATCCCTAAGAGTTTGAGTTTTTGATATGCACTTTCTTCAATTTCCTCTCTAGAAAAACGGTTTAATTTCATTGCAGGAATCATCACGTTTTTAAGGCAGGTAAATTCAGGTAACAAATAATGAAACTGAAACACAAACCCGATGTTTATATTTCTAATTTGTGCTAATTTATCAAGCTTTGAACCTGTAATCAATTCATTCTCAATAAATATATTGCCCGAATAATCGGTATCCATTGTTGACAGAACGTACAACAATGTTGATTTGCCACTGCCTGATTTGCCAATAATTGAAACAAATTCAGATTTTTTGATTTCGAACGAAATATCGTCTAACACCTTAAATTTCTGTGGTGTGTAAAAATATTTCGATATATTCTCGGCTCTAAGTATTGTTTGCATAACTATAAATTTCTAAAAATTGCAACAGGGTCAATTTTTGCTGCACCTCGTGCAGGAATAAACCCCGCAATAAATGCTACCAACAAACCGATTATAATTCCCATTATCATAATTTCAGGTTCAAAGTCGATGGGAAAATATCCTCGGTCGCCCCCGATATAAACTTTACTCAGGGCTTTTACTAATGCAGCACCAATAAACAAGCCCATAATTGTAGCAAGTATTCCAATTATCATTGCTTCACTTATAAATATTTTTACAACGCTTTTACCTGCAAAGCCTTGTGCCTTTAATATCGCAATATCATGTAGCTTTTGTTTCACTGTCATGTTTACGATGTTGTAAATGGTGAAAGCAGCGACAATCAAAATAATTATAGAAATGGAACCCATCATAATTCCACGTGTTTTCTTGCTTGCTTCTGCCGATTCGTTGGCGGCTTTCCAATCCTCGGCATTGTACCCTGTACGCTCAATAATCATTGGCAGATACGAAGCTGCCTTGTCGGGGTCTTTTACATTTACATAAATATCCGTAATATAGTCAGGTCCCTCAGCCATTAGTTGCTGTGCCAACGACAAGTTCATATATGATTTTGATTTATCCACTACCGAATTGCTTGTTTTGAACAAACCCACAACCTTCATAACTTTTACAATTCCGATGGAGGAAACCACACTAATATTATCGTTTAGCATAACACTGAGATTATCAGCAATACCAACACCTAAAATAATACCATTGGGAGTGCTGATTAAATCTTGCAAATTACCTTCTACCATCGACGATTGAATGTCAAACATTTCATTGGCTTCATTGATATTTACCCCCGAACTGCTTCCGTTTACCTGCGCACTGCCATTGTTATAAAAAACATTGATACTTAGCCAGGCTGTAACCGTGGTAACATCTTCAATTTGTTTTACTTCGCTTAATATCCTGTTGGGGTTTAGCAATTTTTTGCTCTCATTCACAATTTTAGGATTCGATATAACGGTAATGCTGTTATTTGCAGTATCGTTAAGCAATGGTTCACTAATTTTGTCATCAACATAAATACGGATATGAGGCGTTGATCTAAAAAGAGCCTCGTCTGAATCGCGGTTAAAACCAAGCACCAACGAATTTAGGAAGACAAAAGCCCCAATACCTATGGCTGCTGCAAACGAAACAATCAGGGTTTGTTTCTTCTTAGCTAAGATATGCGTAAGGGCTATCTCTAAATCAACGTTGAGTTTAATTTTTGGAATTATTTTCATGGCTATCTTTTGTCTAAAATCAATACTGTATTTTCATCTATTCCCCCTTTAACTTCAACCCAATCAGTCGATATTATTCCCGTTTCAATTTTTACTTTGCCTTCGCCTTTCACGTTTACCAAATTTCCATAATCAAGGTAAGTTCTCGGTATTACCAAAATATTCTCTTTTTCTTCCGTTAGGATATTTGCCTGTAATTGAGTGCCTGAAATCAGGAAAGTCAATGAATCTCTAAAAACTGCTTTGCAATAAAACGATTGGGTTTGTTTGTCGAAAGATGGATATATTTCTGTTATCCTTGCATGTGAAACATCTCCCTTATGCGTATTTAATTCGATTAGCACTTTCTGATTCAGGCTTATTTTTGACATGCTCGATTCGTCAATGCTCAATTTAGCGTAGATATCTTTTGGATTCCCGATGGTTGCGATAATCTCACCTCTTTTTACAAAATCGCCCAATTCTTTGCTCCTGGTATAAACTTTTCCGCCAACCACAGCACGCAGCTCATTGTTGCCTTGTAACACTTTATTCACTTCGCTTTGCGATTTTTGTGCAATCAGTTGCTGTTCGGCCAATTGTTTTTGCTGATTGTAGTTTTCTTTCAAGGATAAATAATTGGCTTTTGAATTTTCATAAGCCAGAAGCATGTTTTCGTATTCAAGTTTTGATACGCTATTGCTCTCATACAGTTTTTTATAACGCGCTGCTTGTTGCTCGTCTTGATTCATCTTGAGTTCTGCCGCCTGCACATTGGCCTCAATTTGTTTTAAAGCAGGGGCATCAGGCAAAGTATTGGCTTTTGCAATATTCAGCAGCTTATCGGCACTTTGCGCATTAATATCATAGGTTTTATTGTCGATTACCGCCAATAAATCGTTCGTTTTCACAATGTCCCCTTCTTCAAAATTCAGGCTTATCAAATAGCCATCGCTTTGAGCGGTAAGATTATACAAATTATCAGGAACTAACTCTCCCGATGCAAATACGGTTTCGGTAATATTTTTTCTCACCGGTTTTATGGTTTCGCCATTATTACCGCACGAATTGAGCAGAACCAAGCCTGCAGCTATTGGGATTATAAATTTTATTGTTCTCATTTTACTGTATTATTAATGTCAATTTTCGATTTTAGGTAAAGTAAATTTGCCAAAGCACTGCTGGAGTTTAAACGGCTTGCAATCATATCATTAAAGGCAATTAACAATCTATCCGACGAAAGAATATCCATTGTAAACTGATTCATTGCCAGCTGATAGTTTTGCGCCTTGAGTTCGTAAATCTGTTTTGCCATTGTAAACTGTGAAAACGCCTTTTCGTAATCCAATACAAGCTGGCGGTTGTTGTTATCATTCTGTAATTTAGTGTGTTCTGCATTTTGCAATGCGATAGTGCTATTTACTTTTGATATTTTTGTTTGCGTAAATCTATTGACATCAGGAAAAGGCAGGCTCAATTTTAATCCAACGTATCGAGAATTTAACCATTGAGAATCTTTGTCAAAAAACATAATGTTACTGTTTCTTTGCCATGCCTCGTAATATACAAACGACACGGTGGGAAGCTGCATCAGATGATTGGCTTTTAAATCGGCTTTGGCGATATCATATTTTAATAGAGACGATTTATACACGAGCTGATTATCAACCTCTAAGCCAACAGCTATGTTTTGATTATAATCAACCGGCTCATCAATTAGAATTGTGATATTGTCGGGGACATCGCACAAGATTTTAAGACTGAGATGCTGTTGTTGTAACGATACCTCCAACTGTTTAAGCTTGTCGGCAAGTGTCAGTTTATTGATTCTTGCATCGTTCAGATCCTGTTGCCTCACAATGCCTTCGGAATACTTATTTTCCATATTTATAAGCAGGGTGTCAGCAATAAGCAAGCTTTTCTTTGTAAGTTCAATTTGCTCCTGTAGCGAAACAATGTTATGATAAGCGGCTGAAATGGATTCAAAAAGCAATTTCTTTGCAAGTAAGTTGTTGACCGTTGTCAGTTCTGAATTTTTGCCGGCACTTTGTAGCTTCGCCCATGCGGCAGGGTTAATAATGTCGATTTGCGGTGCAATGTTCAGGTTTCCGGTGTATTGCTGTCCCATTGTTACTTCTTTAAATGTTCCGGGTTCACCGCCAAATGCTTCGCCCGGCATAAAGGAAATAGGAAGTTCAATATTATTGGTCATGTAAAAATTGGTTGACATCCTGAAATTTACCAGCCCTGCCTGAGCCGAAATCTTTTGCCATTTGGCCAATAAAGCATGCTGCTCTGTTGTCTTTATAGTTATACTGTTTTGTTCAGCATAATTTAACAGCGAATCAAGGCTGGTAAATCTTAATTCAGTTTGTGCTCCTGCTGTTTGAAAAAGCAAAAACCAGGTTAAGGATATAGTTATCAATTGTTTCATACTATTTTATTCTGATAAAAATTTGAGTTTTATGAATAAAAAACTTTGTAACTGACAATTGAAATTTGTTTTCATTTATCAATTCAATTTTGCATTGAGCCGTGCTTCCGGAAGTTGTTTTCACCTTGCCTTCATAATTTCTTGTTGACTTATTATAAACCAAATTGTTTAAAATCAAGTGTCCGATTTTGATATCTGACTTTGCATCAGAAACACTGATTATTTTTCCAAAGAACATATTGTTTTGGCTGTATATTTCTATAACATTTCCGTTTTCTTCACCTTTCCATTTTCCTTCAATTGCCGATTGTGAAAAGCTAAAGAGTGAGAATAACAACATGGTTACTACAGATAAACTTTTAATAGTCAAAGTTTTCCTTTTTTAATATTACTATAAACGAACTAATCAAGTCCTTGCCTCTTTGAATTAAATTGAATGAATATTCAGTCATTTTCCATTGCTTAACCAACATTCTTACACTGCCATTAATCATTACAGAAACAGTTTCAGGATTTATATCACTTCTTATTTCACCACTTTGCTGTCCCTTTTGTATTAGAGCCGACAAATCGGAAATACTTTTCTCAACCTTTAAACGGGTTTTCTCAACCAATGTGGGTTCATTCTGAAATAAATCTTCGGCAAATACAACAGAAACCAAGGCGGGTTTTTCGGTGAAAGTGATGAAATGATGTTTAAGTCTTTTTTCAAGTATTTCAAATACACTATTAGTTTCCTTAATTTCATTTGATTTGGATTGTTCACTGATTGAATCGAGTATTGCAATTAGAATTTGAGTTTTACTTGCGTAGTGTCTGTAAATGGCAGATTCTACAAGACCAATCTTCTTAGAAAGATTCTTGATTGTCAGCCTTTGTATCCCGCTTTCTGCTATTATTTCAAGCGAAGCGTTTATTATTTCTTTCTGTCTTTCTGTGAATTCAGTATTCATAATAATAATAATTAGAGAGTGAATATTCGCTCACAAAAATACATCATTTAAATTGAATCTGTCAAGCATTTTATCGAAAAAAATGTTAATTTATCTTTGAGTGCAGGAGAAATGGCTCTTTTGATTTTGCCGAAGGGTATGGTTTGTGTGTCGGGGCAAAAGCAAATGTGCCATTTGTGGGTATGCAAAAAAATTGTTTTAAAAAATGTGCGGTGGGCAAAAAATAAAAAACATCAGGTCGGCTTGAGTGTCGGCTTTTCTGTCTTGTCAATATTTCTTTTTCCTTCTTTCCTGTCACAATGGTTTACTTTTCAATTTAAGACCGTCATTCAGTCTTTTTACACTTGGCGGTAACACATAACTAAACTGGTAATGGATATTAAATGATTAATAATGAACAAGCTCGTAGCATAGCTAATGAAGTATCGAATAGGATTTTCCGAAGGAGTTCCGTCTGATCAAAATTCGTTTCATCCAAAACACCATCACGGAGCAACTGAAGGAAACTTTTTGCGCTAAAGGAAAATTTGTTAATTTGCAATCTTAGAATACGCAAAGATGCCATTTACAAACTACGGTTGAAAAAACAAAAAGATTTTTCGCTTATTTTAATCCAGCAAAACCATTATCAGGAATTTCCTCTCTCCTTGCTTATTTTACTTCAAATTGAATGGTTCAGAATGACAAGTGCAAATAAAAAATTTCAGGATCAGCCTGATAACCGACAACTGATAACCGACAACTGATAACCGACAACTGATAACCGACAACTGATAACTGACAACTGATAACCGACA
>Ga0208905_1001627_pt1 | contig 11201 bp, 8 predicted proteins | sample AntAceMetag02UKS_FD_184776 | JGI IMG/M metagenome (GOLD analysis project Ga0208905, IMG submission 184776) | Saline lake microbial communities from Ace Lake, Antarctica - Antarctic Ace Lake Metagenome 02UKS (SPAdes) (version 2) | ecosystem: Environmental > Aquatic > Non-marine Saline and Alkaline...
GCATTCCAATTCTTCCCCTCTAGTCCTTCTAATCCCTCTATCCCCTTTATTCCAATCTTACAATGTTTGTTTAATATTTTCGGTTACAATATGTCCATCAAACAGTTGAATAATTCTATGTGCATACTCAGCATCACTGGGTGAGTGAGTAACCATTACAATGGTTGTCCCTTCCTTATTCAAATCTGTAAGCAGATTCATCACCTCTTCTCCATTAGCGGAGTCAAGATTACCTGTTGGTTCATCAGCAAGTATAAGTTTGGGGTTGGCAACAACAGCACGCGATATTGCTACTCTTTGCTGCTGACCACCAGATAATTGCTGTGGAAAATGTTTCTTCCTGTGACTGATCTTCATTTTTTCGAGTACAGCTTCCACCTTCTTTTTCCTTTCTGAAGAAGATACTTTCATATAAAGCAAAGGCAATTCAACATTCTCAAAAACGGTAAGTTCATCAATAAGATTGAAACTCTGAAACACAAAACCCATGTTTCCTTTTCGTAAATTTGTACGATTCCTTTCCGAGAATTTTGACACTTCAACATCATCGAAATAGAGTTCTCCGTCAGTTGGGTTATCTAATAAACCCATAAGATTTAATAATGTTGATTTACCGCATCCTGAAGGACCCATTATGGCAACAAATTCACCATTTGAAATTTCCATTTGGACTTTATTCAGTGCAGTTGTTTCAACCTCATCTGTTCTGAAAATTTTTGTCAGGTTAACTGTTTTAATCATAGCTTTCTGAATTAGTTTATAGATTTATTTATATTAATATTTATTTAAAAATAAGTTTATCTGCATCACCAAAATTATCATACCCGGATGTTACAACCTGTTCTCCCGGTTTAAGACCTGAAAGGACTTCATAAAATCGCGGATTCTGGCTTCCCAAAGAAATCTTTCTCTTATAAGCAAAAGCCCCTGACTGGTCTACAACATAAACCCACTGTCCCCCGGTGCTCTGATAATATCCTCCACGGGGAATTAACAAAGCCGTTTTAGGTTTTCCAAGCTCAAGTCTGATACGACTTGTTTGTCCTATTCTTATTGTTTCAGGTATGTCATTAACAAATTCCATATCTGAAAAAAACCTCCCGTTTGTAACTTCCGGATATATCTTTCTGATTATTGCTTTGAATGAAGTACCTGAGAAATCACAACTGCCTGTTAAACCCCTGGACACTTTTGAGATAAAATATTCATCAATATCAACTCTGAGCTTATACGAATCAAGAATATTTATCTGACCAATACGTTCACCTCTGCTAATAACCTGACCTACTTCGATATCAAGGCTGGCAAGCTCACCCGATACAGGGGCTCTGTAATTCAGGCTTTCGAGCCTTTGCTGCACCAATTCAAGATTTGATTGCATTCTATCTAATGAGTTAGTAAGAGCACTTACCTGAACACCTCTGAAAACTGAATCTTTCTGTAGGTTTTCTCGTAACAATTCAAGTCGCTTTTTTGAAAGATCAAACTGCTCCTCCGAAATTTTAAATTCTTCTTCAGAAATATGTTTGTTATTAAATAGCATCTTATTTCTTTCAAAGGCCCGTTTTTGTTGAAGTATATTAGTTTGCAGCTCAAGTAACTGGATTTTTGAATTAAGTGTTTGCTGTTCCATCAACAGCCTGGCTTGCCTTAACTCGTTTGAAGTCCTTGAAACCAATGCCTCATAATTAGAAATTTCAAGGATAAGACTTGTATTACTAAGTTTCACAATAATATTACCCTCTTCAACCATATTCCCCTCATCAATAATTATTTCTTCTACCCTGCTTCCCCCCTCTGTTGCTTCCAGATAAATTGTTTTAATTGGTTCCACAACACCTGAAACAGCAATATAGTTTTTAAATAAACCTTCTTTTACCTCTTCAATACTCACTTTATCTAAATCAACATTGAGTTTACTGCTTTTATCACCAAAAAATATGTTATACAGAACCAGAAGTCCAATGATAACGAATACCGATATCCAAATTGTCTTTTTGCTTATTCCGTTCTTTTTTTCAATTTGTCTGTCCATTCCGGGAAATATTATTATTTATCTTCATAATACACATTTTTCATGCCAAATTATATATATTGCTATTTTCTAGCCTGTTACACAATTTTACCATTTACTATACATACAAAAAGTGTTCGATTTTGGAACATGTAAAGTACGAAATCGGACAGTTACAAAAAATCATTTGTTTTCTATCCTAAACATTTTAAAAATAATTTATCTTTATCATGCAAAATTATATATAACGGATGTACATAAAAAAAAAGCTATATGAGTGACATAAAGGGCAGAGTATTGGCTATTGACGATAACGAAGATATACTTTTCGCGTTAAAACTTCTTTTAAAATCTCATGTTGAAGTTATTGATACATTAAATGATCCTTCAAGGATCCCCGACTACGTTACAACAGGAAATTATAATGTTATTTTACTTGACATGAATTTCACAAAAGATGCAATAAGTGGTCAGGAAGGATTTAGTTGGCTTGCTGAGATCTTGAAAATTGATCCTTCAGCTATTGTTGTTTTCATTACTGCTTATGGAGATGCAGAAAAAGCAGTTAAAGCAATAAAAGCAGGTGCTACAGATTTTGTCTTAAAACCATGGCAAAATGAAAAACTACTTGCAACAGTTTCATCTGCAATAAGATTAAATAAGTCGCAACGTGAAAACATTAACCTGAAAACAAAACAGAAAGAATTCAGTGCCACACTCGATCAGCCATTTCATGAGTTTATAGGAAAATCACCTGAAATGCAGGAAGTTTTTACTACAATTTCCAAAGTTGCTACAACTGATGCTAATATACTTATCCTTGGCGAAAACGGAACAGGAAAAGAACTTGTTGCAAGGGCTTTACACAGGAATTCTGCAAGAAAAGATGAAATATTTGTTAGTGTTGATCTTGGTTCAATAAGTGAAACTTTATTTGAAAGTGAGCTATTCGGCCATGTAAAAGGGGCATTCACTGATGCTATTAAAGAAAAAACCGGGAGATTTGAAATTGCAAGCGGAGGGACATTATTTCTTGATGAAATCGGAAATCTTTCCCTGCCTCTTCAAACAAAACTTCTAACAGTAATTGAACGTAAAGAGGTTACCCGTGTTGGCTCCAATAATCCCACACTGATTGATGTTAGGTTGATATGCGCAACCAATACTGATATTCACCAGATGTTGGACGATAATTCATTCCGACAAGATCTTTTATACAGAATTAATACTGTTGAAATTCATCTTCCTCCTTTAAGAGAAAGGACCGGAGATATTTCATTATTAACCAATCATTTTGTTAAGCTTAATGCTAAAAAATACAAAAAGTCAGTCAAAGGAATCAGTTCTGCAGCAATGAAGTCATTAAATCAGTATTCCTGGCCCGGAAATGTCAGAGAACTACAACATGCAATTGAGAGAGCAATTATTTTAAGCGATTCCGAGATATTACAACCGGAAAATTTCATTCTTTCTTCCCCGAAAAAAATGAGATCAGAAATTGAAATTGATACAATGAACCTGGAAGAGGTTGAAAAAGCAATTATTACTAAAGCAATGAAAAAACATGGGGGGAATGTTACTCAAGCTGCTGAAGAACTCGGATTAACACGCACTTCCCTTTATAGAAGAATGGAAAAACATGGTATTTAAAAACTTCAGACTCAATGCCGGATTAAGAATATTGTTGCTTATTGTAACAATCTTTCTGTTATTATTCACATTGATGAATAAACACATACTTACTACTGTCCTGTTGGGGCTATTTACTGCTTACCAGATTTTTTCACTTTATCAATTTGTTGACAAAACCAACCGGCATCTTACCAGTTTTCTTGAATCTATTCGTTTTTCAGAGTTTACAAGATCATTCAATGTTGAAGGAATGGGTTCTTCTTTTGACCAGCTCAATAAAGCCTTTAATGACGTTATTCAAGATTTTCAGGCAGTAAGGTCAGAGAAAGAAGAACACTTCCATTATCTTCAAAACGTAGTACAAAATACTGATGTGAGTATTATTGCATATTTAAAAGATGGAACTGTTGACATGATCAATAAAGCTGCTAAAAAGCTTTTCCAAATAAGTGATCTGAAAAATATAAAAGGTCTTGAACATCTTAGTCCGGAACTTGTACAGACATTATTAGATTTTAAACCAGGTCATCATTACCTTATAAAAGTACAGGATGAAGATGACCTGCTGCAACTGGCAGTTTTCGGGACTGAAATTAAGTTAAAAAATAAATTCATCACTCTGGTAACAATTAAAAATATACAGAATGTTCTCGAAGACCAGGAAACTGAAGCATGGCAGAAATTAATTCGGGTTCTCACTCATGAAATAATGAATTCCATTACACCAATTGCTTCTATCTCTTCAACTCTTGATATTATGCTTAAAGATATCAGAGCGAAAGAGGAAAAAGATAATGAATGTGAAATGGACAAAGATACTGTTATAGAATTACATAAAGCTTTGCAAACAATAAACAAAAGAAGTACAGGACTACTGCATTTTGTTAATACATACAGAAACCTAACAAGAATTCCAAAGCCGAATTTTAAAATAACAAATGCCACAGATATATTCAAAAATATTATTCATCTGATGGAAGATGAAATCAATAAATTCAACATTACTATTAGCATTCAGATTGAGCCCAAAGATCTACAGGTTTCAGCTGATGAAGAATTAATTGAGCAGGTTCTTATAAACCTGGTAAAAAATTCTATTCATGCTCTTGAAAAAAAACCTGATGGTATTATTATTCTAAAATCTTTCTTTAATAAAAGAGGCCGGCCAACCATGCAGGTTATTGATAACGGGCCGGGAATTTTACCGGATGTACTTGATAAAGTATTCATCCCGTTTTTTACAACTAAGCCAAAAGGGTCCGGTATTGGTTTAAGTTTATCAAGACAGATTCTTAGATTACATGGCGGAACAATTACTGCTTATTCTAAACCTGATAATGAAACTGTTTTCTCTCTGACTTTTTAGTGTCTTCTTAACAATTTAATATCTATTTAACCAGCGGTATCTCCTTGCATTATCTCCGAGTTTAACAGCTATCATAAACTCGTGCGAACCAAAACTATACTTTCTTATATTTGAAAGAGAATAATCGAAGGCATACCCAAAATAATACTGACTAACCTTAACACCGGCCATAATAACCATAGCATCACTTGTACGAAAAGATAATCCTGCCCAATAATCATTTTTATAGAAGACCCTGGCATTAAAATCAATCTGAAAGCTACGAAAACTATCAGATGATTTTAATAACCAGTTTGAGGCGGATGAACGCCGGGGTATGATCTTTACTTTATTCTCCATTCTTACAATTATAATAGCATGTTTAGGACTGTATGGACTGGCTTCCTATACTGTTGAACAACGTACATCTGAGATCGGAATACGAAAAGTGCTTGGAGCAAACATCAATAATATAATTACTTTGATATCAAGAGAGTTTATGATCCTTATCGGTATCGCTATCCTTATCGCTTTTCCGGTTTCATATTATTTTATGACAGACTTTCTTCAGGATTATACATACAAAGCACCACTTAAAATTACCACTTTTGTGCTATCTGCTCTGGTCACTATTATCATTGCTCTTGTTACGGTAGGTTATCATACCTATAGAGCGGGAAAAGCAAACCCGGTTGATGCAATCAGGAATGAGTAGGCTAAACCTATTTCATGAGTCGCGTACCTGACGACAGATTCAGTTTATACTCAATTGAATTATCTTTCAAATACAATTCTACCACCAACAATGGTATAATCCACTTTTGTTTTCATGATTTTTTCTTCCGAAATATTAAACAGGTCGTGGTCGAGTATAACCATATCTGCAAGATATCCTTCTTTTATTTTTCCTTTCCTGTCTTCCATAAACTGGGCATATGCCGCCCCCAATGTGTAAAGGCGAATTGCCTCTTCCATTGATAACTTCTCTTCGGGAAACCAGCCATCACCTTCTTCTCCCATTCTGTCCTTCCTTGTAACTGCTGCATATAACCCTTCCATAGGATTCAGGGGCTCAACCGAATAATCTGTACCAAACGCAATCTTTGTTCCTGCATTAAGCAAGGATTTCCAAGGATAGGCATATTTACTCCGCTCCCTGCCAATCCGTTTTTCACAGAATCTCTTATCTGTAATACAATGAGTAGGTTGCATAGATGCTATTACTCCCAATTCGGCAAACCTTGGAATGTCCTCTTTGATCAGTATCTGTGCATGTTCAATTCTGTGCCTGCTTTTTTTTCTCCCATTCACTTCACCGGCTTTTTCATAAGCGTTTAATACCCAGTTATTGGCTTTTGATCCAATAGCATGTATGCCAATTTGGAATCCCATCGAATCACATATCAATACTTTTTTTTCCAACTCATCATAGGGCATTTGAGGAAGCCCTGATGTTTCAGGTTCATCCTCAAAAGGTTTAAAGAAGAAAGCTGTAGCGGAACCCAGTGTCCCATCCATAAATCCTTTTACATATCCAAATCTTATCCAGTTCTTTTCCCTGGGATATTCTTTTCTGAGATTATCATACTCCTGCAATCTCTTCATGTCATCTATAAGACGTCCTGCTACATCTATTCTCAGAGTCAACTTACCTTCGTTTTTTCTTTGCTGCATATATACGGCATCTCCCCCACCTGGCATTTGAATACTAGTAACCCCGTCACGTGCAGCCATATCGAAAGCAGCATCCCATTCTTTCTCGCTTCTAATATTCTTTTCTTCATCAGAATATTCAATTTTAACAGCCCCGGTTTTTATAAGGTTCTGTGCTGTCTCTTTTAGTATACCTGTAGGTTCACCTGTTTCAGGATCTTTGTCAATTTCACCACCATATGGATTAGGAGTATTTTTTGTTATTCCTGATGCTTTAAGCACATAACTATTCACCAGAACCGAATGCCCGTCAGCACGGCTCAGTATTACAGGATTATCCGGCGAAACAGGATCGATCAGCTCTTTTGCCGGCCACTTCTTATCAATAAACATCTCATGTTCCCAGTGCCCGCCACGTATAAGCTGCCCCGGCTTCACTTCTGCAACTTTTTCTTTAACTTTTTCAGTAATGACCGTGGGGTCAGTAGTATAGCGAAGTTCAATATAATCAATATCAACAGGACCGAAGTGAGCATGTGCGTCATTAAAACCCGGAATAACAAGCCTGCCTTCTGCATCAATAATTTTCGTGCTTTCTGAGTTTATGTATTTACTAATTTTTTTATAATCTCCAACTGCCATAATCCACTCACCTTTAACAGCAACGGCTGTGGCTTGCGGATTTTTTTCATTAACTGTGAAGATTTTTGCATTGTGAATTACAAGGTCTGCCGGTTCAAAATTCCTGTCTCCGGAACATCCATTGATAATAAAAAAAGCAAATAACAATGTCATGGCAGAAAAAGTGTTTGATAATTTCATGTCTGTATCTATTTGATGATATAAATAATTCTCTTTTGCAGCATCTATAAAAGTAAATAATATTTTTTAACTTTATTATGTTTTCAGAAATTGCATTGTTTATTCCGTAATTCCAGAAAAAACATGAATTATCCTGAAATTCATTCTTTATTCCATAATCTCAGAGTATTTTTTATCCTTTGTTTTTTTCTGTTCAATCCCTGTTATAGTCAGGCGCAGGATACAACATCTGCTCCGGTTATCGTTGGAGTAAGATCAAACTGGGGGTTTATCATTCCGCATTCAAATAAGATAGAAGACCTGTCCCATACAAATCCCTGGGGCATTGAAATGGATATTAACTGGCATCTTATTAAAAAAGAAACCTGGCAATACTGTTTCTGCTACCCCCGAACCGGTTTTTCACTTTTGTACACAAATTTTTCGAACCCTGAAGTTATTGGCAGTTCATTGGCTCTTTACCCTTTTATTGAACCCTTCATCAGTGCAGAAAAGCCTTTCAGTCTTTCAATAAGGTTTGGCATGGGACCTGCATATATGACAAGAATTTATGATCCGGAAAAAAATCCTGAGAATTTTTTCAACTCATCGCACCTGAGTTTTATCGTTGTCTTGAACATAGGATTCAATTACAGGGTCTCTTCAAATATGAACCTGCGTATTGCAGGCAACTATAACCACACTTCCAACGGCGGTATTAAGCAACCCAACCTCGGCATAAACTTTCCGACTATAAATGCCGGACTTGACTGGTCCCTGTCACCAGCCCACTTCCCCATCAGGGAAAAAGAATCTGATCTTGTTCCTAATCCGGAGAAATTCAGGTTTGATATATACCTGTTTGGTACCGGGAAAATTGACGGTAAAAATTCAAAAAGTTACATAATAAGTGGTTTGGGTTGTAATTTCAGTGAGCGGGTTGGCAGGATCAATGCTATGACATGTGGGGTTGAATGGATAAATGATGGAGAGATTAAATATCTCGCTGAGGAGAACCAGATTACAAACAAATACGGAAAGATAATTGATCACCACCGGGCAGGAATATTATTCGGACATGAATTACTACTTGGACGCTTTATATTCAGCCAGCAATTGGGCTTTTATCTATATTCTCCTTTTGAACCTTTGGATGCAGTATATCAACGATATGGGATTTTATTTAAAATTTCTGACAGGGTTTTCACCGGAATAAATATAAAAGCTCACAGGCATATAGCCGATTTCCTGGATTTAAGGGCAGGTATTACTTTCTAGGTGGTTTACCATAATCTGACGGAGCTACTTTATATAACTCCTTAAAGCATTTCGCAAAATAAGATAAGTTATTAAATCCTACTTTAAAGGCAACCTGGGCAACATTTCCAAAGTTTTGTTCAAAAAGTTTAGCTGCTCTTTTCAGTCGTACTGTACGGATAAACTCGCTGGGAGTTTGACCTGTTACGGCTTTAAGCTTACGGAACAGCTGCATCCTGCTCATCCCTACTTCATCCTGTAACTTTCTGACTTCGAATTCATCATCATCCATATGCTCTTCAATAATTATCATAGTATTCTGAAGGAATTTATCTTCAACTGATGTAATAGTAATATCTTTTAGTTCAAGTGTTATCTCACGGCTAAACCGGTCGCGAAGCATATTCCTTTGTTCAATTAATTTCCTCACCCGTAGCCTTACTTCTTTCATACTAAACGGTTTGATAATATAGGCATCGGCTCCGGTTTCAAGACCTGCCAGTTTATCTTCTTCCTCCGCTTTGGCAGTTAGCATGATTACAGGAATATGGCTGGTACGTTCATCCGTTTTTAGTTTATTGCACATTTCAACACCATTCATACGCGGCATCATAAGATCGGTAAGTATTAAATCAGGTATATTTTCAATAGCTTTATCAAGTCCAACAATCCCATCATTCGCTTCCATAATACGAAACGAATCCTCAAGTTTTTCCCTCAAGTGTGTCCGGATATCGGTATGATCCTCAACAATCAATACCAGAGGAGATTCATCTTCTGATCCTGTACTCTGGAAAATATCTTCTGTACTCTCTCCACTATCCTTAATATCATCATGATCAATTGAATAATCAATTGTATCTATTTCATCAGGTTTTTTCAGCAGGAATTTTTCTTCACTCAGGTGATCTTTTCCAACAGGTACCCGAACAGTAAAAGTGGTTCCTTTACCCAACTTACTCCTTACATCTATTTCACCATGCAACAATTCAACCAGTTCTTTTGTAAGGGCAAGACCGATACCTGTACCACCACTCCCATTAAAATTGGCACTTTCTACCTGGTGAAAACGGTCAAATACATTTTCAATTTCATTTGAAGGAATTCCAATACCGGTGTCAGAAACAATCACCTCCATCATTTCATTTTCCTGTTCAGGTAGTATAACTTCACATTTAACTTCCCCTCCTTCGGAAGTAAACTTAAATGCATTTGATAAAAGATTAGTAATTATCTTCTCAAATTTATCCGGATCAAACCATGTAATTAATTTCCCCTCAGGCAAATTGTATGGAAAGCTAATTAACCTTTTTTCAGCAAGTGAAGCAAACGAAATAATCAGAACCCGTATAAATTTCACAATATCCTCCTTTACAAGTTCCTGTTTCAAACTTCCGGCATCCAGTTTTGACAGATCTAACATTTGATTAACCAGGTTCAGCAATCTTTTCGTATTGCGTTGCATCATCAGAATTGTTTTCCTGGAGGGTTTTATTCCGGGTTCATCTGATAGTATTTCCTCAAGCGGACTCATAATCAAGGTAAGCGGTGTACGAAGCTCATGAGAGATATTGGAAAAGAGTCGCGACTTTAATTGGTCCATCTCTAACAGCAACCGGTTAGCTTTTTGTTTGATACGGAAACTTCGGAAAATAATAAAAACTAAAACGATAATAAGCCCAGTGACGGAAATAAGTAAGATCATAAACAATTTTGACCTTTTTAATTTTTCAGCCGTAAGTTCCTTCTCCTTTTCATATTGCTGATCCCATTCAACTTTTGCCATTTCTCTGTTCCGGTCATCATCTCTTAAAGTATCACTCATACTAATAAAAAGCTCAGCGTAATAAAAAGCCTGTGAGAATTGTTCCAAAGCTGAATAAGCAATCATTAGTTCTTCTGCAATAAGCATTTTCTGTCGGGGATTTTTAGCTTCATAAGCAAATACCAGAGCCGTATCAAGATACCGTATTGCTTCATAAAATTGTTTATTCTTGTTATGGTTCCGCCCAAGAAGATGATAAGCATTCAGCATTGCGGTCTTATTATTAATGCGCTTGCTTATTTCAAGTCCCTCAAACATATTTTCCCTGGCTTCTTTTATCATGCCGGTTAGCTCATAGTATTCACCAACACAAAGGAACAAATTAGCCATATCTTCCTGATTATCCGTCTTCAGAAATATCTCTTTTGCCATAGAAAAATAATAAAAAGAGGAATCGAATTTTTCTAACTCATTCAAGACAGAACCTAAATTCATATACAAACGACCTAGTAGAACGTTCTTGATATAACATTGCAAATAGAAATATTTTTGTATCTTTGGCAAAAAAACATGAGATTAAGCCAAAGACCAAAGATAAGGGTTTCTGTAAAAGACAAATCAGAATTGACGCGTATATCAAAAAGTAAGATATTGCCACATCGCGAGGTAATCCGTTCCACTATTTTATTGAAGTATATGGAAGACCAAACCATCACATCAATAGCAAAAGATTG
>Ga0208905_1001628_pt1 | contig 11196 bp, 11 predicted proteins | sample AntAceMetag02UKS_FD_184776 | JGI IMG/M metagenome (GOLD analysis project Ga0208905, IMG submission 184776) | Saline lake microbial communities from Ace Lake, Antarctica - Antarctic Ace Lake Metagenome 02UKS (SPAdes) (version 2) | ecosystem: Environmental > Aquatic > Non-marine Saline and...
TTATGAGAGACGTAGAATTGAAGTCCTTAACTTTTATTCTGAGAAGAAGTTATTCGATACCGAAGAAGAAATGCAGCAATATGTTATTCTTCATAAGAATGAACGCAATAACCCTATTCCTAAGAAAGCTCGATTGTGTATGGATGATATGTATTCAATAACTAAGATAAACAAGAAGAAAGTTCCCACATATAAGAAAATATTCCGTACTGCTAAAAGAAGACGTACTCATCGTTGTGAGCTTAAAAACAAGTCAGAAGACGGAGTCGAGCTTAAAAACAAGTCAGAAGACAGAGTGATGGATTAAAGAAGGGTTGATATGATAGAAGCAATGCTAAAAGAGAAATGATGGAGAAAATATGACATGGACATACGGCAATCGGTAATTCAGTGGTACCGTCTTGCGTCAGAGAAGCGTTCAAAATGTTAATGGGAATATGACACATGCCTGAACTATCACGACAAGAGATGAAAGACCGTCTTGTACGTCTATTCCGTAATAAAGAATGGCGCATGGCTAATCTGTATTATATCAAAGATAAAGATGGTCGAGTCGTTCTCTTTAAACCGAACTCTGCTCAAAGGTATCTGTATGCCAATCGACACCGTAGAAATATAATTCCTAAGGCTCGACAGAGAGGTATATCTACTGGGATACTTATTGATTATCTTGATGATGTGTTGTTTAATCCCAACTTTAAGGCTGCTACTCTCGCTCATCGTGAAGCTGATGCTCTTAAGTTGTTTGCTTCTAAGATAAAGTTCCCCTTTGATCATATCCCGGCCCCTTATAAACCGTATGTTCCGGTAATCATAAGAGAAGCGAATTCAGTACTGGAATTCTCTAATGGCAGTATCATATCTGCTGAGACTATGGTACGAAGCGACACTTTGCAGCGGCTGCATGTTTCTGAATTGGCCAAGCTTTATAGACAGCAACCTGCTAGAGCTGAAGAAGTTAAGACTGGTGCTATTCCCGCTGCTGAACGTGGTATCATCGACATAGAGTCTACTATGGAGGGTCGATTCGGTCTCATGTATGAGATGTCTGAGAAAGCATACGAAATGTTTCTTATGGAGACCCCTCTCACTGACAAAGACTTCAAGTTCTTCTTCTTCCCTTGGTGGGGTTGTGAAGATTATGTTCTTGATACTCCTGTTGATATAGATCCTGAACATGCCATGTATTTCAAAGTTCTTAAAGATAATGATAAGATAGAACTTACTCCACAACAACAGTGGTGGTATATCAAAGAGCATGAAGTCCAGGGCGAGAAGATGAAGCAAGAATACCCTGCTTCTTATAAAGAAAGTACCGAAGTTGCCAACGAGGGTATGTTCTTTGGACCCCATATCGTTAGAGCCCGTAAAGAGGGTCGTATCTGCTTTGTACCTTACAATAACAAGTCCTTGGTATACGCAGCTATGGATATCGGTAGAAGCGATTCTACGGCTATATGGACGTTCCAGACGATACAAAATGAGATACACTTCTTGGACTACTTTGAGCATTCTGGGGAAGATATAGACTTCTATGACCGATGGATGCAAAATCTTCCATATAAGGTAAGACTTCTTGGTCTTCCACATGACTCTGAGTCAAAAGTTCTAAGCTCTTCAAAGAGTGTTGCTGATATATTCCGTAGAGATTTCCATTACGAAGTTATCGTTCTCAAACGTGATGAGATTGAGATTCAAGGTATCAATGAAGCCAGGGCCGCTCTTGATTCTTGTTGGATTGATAAAGTTAAATGTAAGCGTGGTCTTGAATGCCTGGATAAGTTCCGTAAAGATTGGGATGAGAAACATGGGTGCTATAGAAGCAAATCTGTTCATGATGAGTTCTCTGATGGTGCCAAGGGTTTTATATACTCCATACAACTGCGTAATAGACTTACTGGTCGAAGGGGTGACATGTCCATTAAAGAATATCGTAAGCTTAAGAAACGTCATCGTAGAGTAATCTGAATCATATTCCCGACCCCGGGAAAAAGATAATATTTCTTTTATTTCTATTGCAATAATCTCTTCTATGCTTTTTAATTGTGTAAAAGTGTGGTATTTTACCACATGTGGTGTTTTACCACACATTGGCCGTGTGTAATGAAACATCGACGTAACGTCTTTCGTCAAGACATATACCTAAGGGTTTTTATGGAACCACAATATGACGTATCTCCTGCCGTCGAGGAAGAGCAGAGCGTGAATCAGGAATTCGCTCCACCAGTTGACGAGAGTCAACAGATACCTGCTGAAGGAAATAAAGACTATAACTTCCGTACTGTTGTCGAAGATAGAGACAAGTACCGAGACCAAGTCTCTGCTTTGGAAGCTCGTGTATCTAAAAGTGAAGAGATGGCAAATATGTATAACGCCATGGGTTATCAGCAACCGCAACAGCCACAGGCTCAACAGCCACAACAACCGCAATCACAAAGTATGACCTTTGATGACGCAGTTGATAGCGAATCATTGAATAAGATGAACGCATATTATGGGCAACAAGCAGAGCAGATAGCACAGCAAAACAAAGGTTATGCAGATCGGATGGAGCAGATGGAATTACATCAGCGAGATCCAAATTGGCGAGATACTGTTAATAAATATTTACCGAGTGCTGTTAAAAAAGACCCTTGGATAGCAGACAAGATACGCAACTCATCAACGGCCTGGAGAGATGCTTACTATTACGCTTCTAAGGATGATGATTGTATCCGCGATAAGATGGCTGGGCAACAGAACCAAGATGCTCAACGTATGGTTAATAATGCTACCAAACCCAAAACACTAGGCTCTACTGGAGCACAAGCTAATGTTGGTGGTTATAAAGATGCGTTTAAGATGTCTCAAGAAGAGTTTGAAGATGCAAAGCGAAAAATCGTAGCGGGTACATATTGATAGCACTCACTTAATGTGAGGACATAAAGATGGCTACAGGTATAACTACCTCTAATGACATTGTTCCTGCAAGACGTAATGTCTATAACAGGGTAGCATTGGAGAATGCTAAGAAAGAATTGGTGTATAACCTTTTCGCTAATACTGATTCCGTAGAAACAAGGAATGGTGACGGAATGGAATGGTACCGAATGGACCCGTTCCCTACTGTAACGACACCTCTTACTGATGGTGTATATGGTGCTCCACGACAAGCAGTTCGTCAAGGGATCATATCCAAATTCGATGTCTTCGGAGATTACGCAAAGCTTACAAAAAGGGCTATAAAGACTAATCTCGAAGATCTTACAATGAATTACTCCAATTTGTTTGGTACACAATATGGCGAAACAATGGATGAGCTACAGAGAGAGAATCTCTACAGTGGTGCATCCTATGTTAATGCTACTAATGGTGTTACCGGAACTCCTGGAACTCTTACTGAGATCACTAGAGAAGACGTTGCAATCGTTGTAAAACAGCTTAAAACCAATGGTGCTAGACTGTTATCTTCGACTCTTACAGCTAGTTCTGGTGTTGGAACTGCTCCTGTTGGTAAGGGCTACTTTGCTTTTGTCCATACTGATCTGCGTGACGACATTAAAGCCATGAAGGATTTCCAGCCTGCCAGAACATATGCTATGCAAAAACCTGTATATGAGATGGAACTTGGTGCTGTCGATGATGTTCGTTTCTTGGAAACAAGTCATGGTAAACTCACAGGTTCTACTTACAGTATATTCATTGTAGGGAAAAATTCCTACGGAGGTATCGATCTATCCGGTAGTAAATACAATGTATATCGTCATGGATTTGGTTCCGCAGGTTCTTCCGATCCACATTCAATGTTTATGTCGCTTGGGTGGGATGCAACCTGGGGTGGCGTGATCCTCAATACAATGTGGTTAGCTGATCTGAGATGTGTCCATTCATAATAGGAGGTTAATATGGAAAGACGAGAAACTAAACTAATTACTTCTGCCGGTTCTGCGTATAATCTGGAGTTGGGCTTTGTTCCTAGCTACGTGCATACAAGGAATATCACTCAGTGGAAGCAGACAAGTCAGAACACTGAACTGTTCTGGGACGATTCTATGGCTGATGCTACCTATTACGGGTATGCAACGCAGTCAAGTGTTACTGAGGGCATGAAAGCTATTTCTGATACATCTAATGGCTTTACACCTTATGATACTTCTGTACGAGCTTCTCGTACTAAGCTTATAACTGGTATATCAAAGGCTATCTCAGGGCTTGCTATTGTCACTGTTGGAGCAGGTCATGGTTACACTGCTGCTGCTAATGATGGAGATACAGTTGCGTTCAACTTCATTCCTAGTGATAGCATGCACGAATTGTCGGGAATGCGTGCAGCCATAACTTATATCAATGCGACAACTTTTTACATCGACATTGATACGACCGGGTTCAGTACTTATGATGGTACTACAACTCGTGGTGGGACTGTGCAGAATATCACTACAGCTCAGGAAGATACTGGGTTTAAGGGTATTACGCTCGGTACTATTATTATGGCTAACAGTGCAGACAAGATTCTTGTTGAGGCGACGTGGCTCGATAATGGTATTGGAGCAGTATCTGCTTAATTATTATGGGAGGGGTGAAAGCCCCTTCTATTTTATGCCCTAATAGGCGCCCCAAAAATTGAAGAATCCAAAATAAGGAATAGTTTATGCCAAGGTTAGGAGACAAAAAAGGTCCTGACGGAAAATTTCATACACCCAAGGAGACAACAATGGAAAAAGAACAAACATTTCACGCACCACACATACATAAAGGTGTTGCTGAACCAACTAAGAAATACTACTTTGAGAACCGCAAGCAAGAAGGTCAAGACTTGAATTTCTTTGCCGGTAATGCACCAGTCAAAGGTATGGGTAAAAGAGAAGGTGATATGCGTGTTTACAATCTTAAGCATGGTTCAGAAGTAGAGCTCACAGAGAGTATGGCTCGTCATGTTAGAGGCAAGGGTATGGTCAAGCCTGTTATGGATGTTGATGATGAAGGCCGTTCACGCCCATCAGGAAGAACTTATACGGATAGGTTGTATGATTTACACGAGGTTTAAATTATGGCTGAGTCAATTACTCAGATTCTTTCACTGATAGCAGATGTATCTCAACATCATGAGCTTTCTATTGACGAGCGTTTAGAGTATTTAAATAGTTTTTATCAGAATCAATTCTTCATTGATATTGGTATGAATTCAATTGAGAAGACATGGAACTTTCAGACATTACCTAATGTTGATGAATATTCTGTATCTGAAACGTATCGTCTTATAAAGAATAAAGAGGTGCAGCTTAATGGTCAATTTATTGAGATGTACTTTGATAAGGTACTTTTTGATTCGTACTATCCCGATGCTTATCATATTGATGAAACTATTGGCACTGGCGATGGCAGTACCGTAGCCTTTACAGGAACGCTCGATAGCGACCCTGTTGTGTTTAATAGCATGATTGTTAGTGATGGTGTTGAGACCTTCAAGGATAACGGTTCTGGAGTCTTAACGGGCTCCTTAACTGGAACAGGAACGATAACATATAGCACAGGAGTTTATAGTGTCATTTTTAACACTGCTCCTGTTGATAGTACTGACATTGCTGCGACTTATGCAGAATATACAGCATCTCAACCAAGCGTAGTATTATTTTATGATAATATACTGAAATTCAGACCTATCCCTGATAAGTCTTATGATATAAATATCCAAGTCGCACAACGATTTGCTACATTAACGGAAAGTAGCGAACTGCCCAATGCTATATGGGGTGATGCTCTTGCTTATGGTACATGCGTAGATATTCTTAATCGTTTTGGTAATGAAGAAGATGCAGCATTTGCCAACCGTAATTATAATCGTAAGATGCAGTCAGTTTTAGGTCATCAATATAAACAAAGAGTCTCGACACAGCGAGCAGTACCAAGATGGTAAGGAAATAAAATGGCAACTTATACAACAACTTGTCCGGCTCCAACAGGTAGTGAAGTACTTACAGAAAATGCTAAAACAGTAGCGAATTGGACTGCATTAGCTGATACAATTGGCACAGACCATAATTCTATGGGTACTACTAAGGATGGTCAACATTCTAAAATAACATTGTATCAAACTACAAAACCAAGTGCAGCAGGAACTCTAAAAACTGGCTATTTCTATACCAAGGCAGTGGATACAGCTACAGAAGCTTTCTATGAGGATGCGGCAGGTACAGAAGTTCAACTTACTAATTCAGGTTCTATAAATTCATTTATAAAAGCTTTTATATACTTTAATAGCGCTGGTAAAGGACAAGGCACAGCTTTAAATGCCACTTCTGTTCGTAATGCTACAGGAGATTATACTATAACATTCGATACTGATTTAGATGATGAAAATTATGTTGCAACAGTAACACCACAATCTAATGTAGGTAGAGAGAGAGCTGTTGATATACAAACAAAAACAAAATCTATATTACAGGTTAGGTGTTTTATTAGTTCTGATAAAATGCCTGAAGCTGTAGATACCGCAATGAATATTACTGTTATGAGCACATAATAGGAAATTAGATGAGAGGATATAAAGAATTTCTTATTGCACCACAGACAGAAGGTCTAGACAAATCGCTTGCTCCATGGCTCACTCCTGACAAAGCTTTTACAGAACTCACCAATGTTTATATAGAGAAGGGTGTTATCAAAGAGCGTCGAGGTGTTACAAAGTATGGACAATTGGGAACATTTGTTGATGATGAGACATATGCAACTCCTGATGATGGAAAAGTATATGGAAAAACATTAGATCATCCTACACCAATCTTAGGAAGCTTATCTATTACATCTTCTTCTCCCGCTCAAACTGTTTATATAGACAATGTTGGTGATTCTAGTGGTGATGGTACGGCTACACTTACGAGTGCAGGTGTAAGCACTGTAACATTCACTGCGAATGTCGCAACTGGAGAAACAATCACATGCGATTATCATTATAGCGATACTGGAACAGACAGAGTAGTCCGTGGAGTACATTATTTTAATAGAGATCTTACTACATATGACCTTATAGCACTTGATAACAGAAGGCTCAGTCAGTGGGAAACAACATACGGTTATTTTAAAAACATTCCCAGTGGTACCACTGTAACATCAGAGGCATGGGATGCTGGAGATGATGGAACATCTTACAGTAAAAGTGGTGCAGCGACAACTAATATTTCTCTAGTTCCTTTTACAGTTAAGATTACAGGAGGTGCACAAATATTATATGATAATGGTCTTGGTGGCTTTATGGGTGATAAAGGAGGTGGCACTAATTCAATAGTATATTCTACTGGAAAAATATCCGTAGATTTTAAATCTGCTGTAGCTTCTGGAACTGACATTACAATAGATTATCTTCATACAGCAACACCAGTATACGATACATTTGATAATCCTGCACTTACATGGGGCCTTGCTTGGCAGAATGTATATTGGCTTATAGACAATTCTAGTAATATTCATATTTTCAAGCATGACAATTACGGAACAAATGTAATAGATATCACACCTCGTCTTAAGTTGGGAGCCTCTGGTGAGCTTCTTACTACAGCAAGATGTATGATAGTATTTAAAGAGCGACTTATATTCTTTAATACATATGAAAATAATGAGAGATTTTCTCAGAGAGCTCGATGGTCAGCACAAGGCAACTGCTTTACGTTGGACGCATGGCGTGACGATATTTCAGGACAAGGTGACTTTAATGATGCTCCAACAGATGATGAAATCATAACCATAATTCCTTTAAAGGATAGAATAGTAGTCTTCTTTGAACACACGATAGGCTTTCTTCTCTACACTGGTAATCCTGATTTGCCTTTTAGCTGGCAAATGCTTAGTTCGACAATGGAGACGGACTCTACCTTTGGATTCTGGCAATTAGAGCAATATGTTATATCTCTTGGTAAGTTCAACCTTACAGCATGTGATGGTGTTAATGCACAACGAGCTGATGCAAAAATACCTGATTTTACTTTGGATATTGATTATGAATATATAGACCAATGTTATGGTCATATCATTCCAGAAAAAAGACAGGCATGGATGGCATATCCATCGAGAAGCGGTAATCATTATCCTGATAAAGTCTTAGTTTACAATTTTGATGAAGATCTAGTTTCTATATATAGTTTCTTGGATGGAGACACAGCAGGAACTCCTTTAGCAACAAGATGCTTCGCTAATTATTTCTATATATTAGATTGTTCATATACATATCTTAGCAATGCAAAATACTGGCCTGAGATAAAGACAAAGATAGATGCAGCTGGACGCAACGCTTACTATGATGATTACCAAGGATATACTTATGCAGAGCTTGGACATCAGGCAAAAGACCCAATAGTCTTAGCTGGAAGCAATGACGGATATATCTATAATGTTGATGACAACCATGCTAATAATGACAACGGTAAGGAATATAACTTTTCAATTGTCACTAAGCGATTTAATCCATATCAAGAGCTTGGTGTAGGTGTTTCTCTTGGATATGTAGATTTCTTGGTATCTGCAATGGCTGATTGTGAGGCTGAGGTAACCTTCTTTCTAGGATTCTCTGGTACTCCTGCTATTACGAAAAGGTTTAATTGCGAAGGTACAGGGAATAAGATATGGAAGAGAGTCTACTGTAATGCTACGTCTGATGTAATAGGATATAAAGTATCTCATCCCTTTGACAGTGAATTTAATAATTATTCATTTGAGTTGCATGCACACAAGCCTGCGTTTAAGACTGGGGGGAATGTAATCCGATGATGCCATTAAGTATAATACTTCCTGATGACGCTGAAGAGCTTAACAAATCCCTAACTAAGACATACCACGATACGGCTAATGCTATTAATGGCAGTCAATCGACATGGACTCCTACGGTTGAAGGTTCAACAACATCAGGAGCAGGAACCTATACTACACAGACAGGTTATTATTATCGGCAAGGATTGCTATGCGACTGTTGGTTTAGCGTAACGATGACAGCTCATACTGGTACGGGTGATATGCAGATAAAATTGCCGTTCAAGATAAAACGCTCGGCAGATGTTTGGGTTGGCAGTGTTATAGCATCGAATCTTACCTATCCTTCGGGGACATCAGTATCATTGCTTGGAACAAATAATACATACTTTGTCAAAATAATAGGCACAGGAGGTGGCATTGCAAGTGCTACAGTAAAAATGACTGATGCAACCTGTACTTTAACTGGGCATATACGCTTTGTAGGGCAGGCTGAAAAATGATGAAATTTGAAAGATGCACTAACGCACTGCTTATCCCTAGATATTTACTTGAACAGTTACCTGATAATTACGATGCAGATAGATTTTATGAGTTCATGTCTGTTGCTTTAAGCAGTCCTACACAGATGCTTTTCTTGTTGCTTTCTGAAGAGGACATAATCTGTGGGTTCTTATGGTGTGAGATAAATCTTTTGGATGAGGTTATGTTTATCAACACTTTTAGTGTGGATAAGGAATTATGGGGAAAAGGAGCAATGGTTGATTTTGCCACAGATTTCCTTAAGACTCTATTTAACAAGCTTAACCTAAAAAAGGCAGTGTGGATAACTGATAAACCTACGCTATTTGAGAAGCGTGGTTTTACTAAATCAAAGAATTTTTTAATGGAATATACAGGGGAATAATTATGGGTGGTTCAAAAGGTGGAATCGAACAACAGAGTCTACTAACTCCAGAACAAGAACAGGCTTTTTCAGGGCTACTAAAAGACTTTGACCCTAGCATGCTAACTAACATGTTTCAAACTTCTGTAGCAGACCCGGCAAGGCAGCAATTTCAAGAGCAAACTTTGCCTGGAATCCAAGAGAGATTCATAGCTGGAGGAGGCTCTAGGAGCGGAGCAGTTAATAGAGCAGGAGTCCAAGCCGGATCAAATCTTGAATCCTCTCTTAGTGGACAGTTAGCAACACTTCTTGCTCAAGGTCAAGAGAGCTCTGATGATAGACGGTCAAAGCTAGCTACATCAAAGATTACAGAGAATATACGCACAGCTCCTCAAGAATCACCATGGATGAGTCTTTTGAAGCCTGTTGTTGCTGGCGCTGCTACAGCTTTTGGTGGTCCATTAGGAGGTGCAGCCGCATCTGGAGTTATGAATGTGTTTAGTAAACCAAAAACTTAGCGTTTCAGGACGTCATTAATAAACGAATATTAAGGGAATATTATGCTTCAAGGAAAAGAAATTCTATCAGTGCGAGAGCAACGGTATAATCAGAGCTTGGAAAAATTAAGTCCATTTCAAAACGAAGCTCGTACAGATATGGAATATTACCTTGGCAAGCAATATTCTGCTAAAGAGTTGGCTTATCTTGAAGAGAATGAGCGAGAAGTCGTAACAAATAACAAGATTCGTAGAGCTGTTAACTTGCTTACTGGCGAACAGAGACAGAATCGTCTTGGTTCCGTTGTCCTTCCTATTAATGATAACATCCCTGAGGAAGTAGAGACTGCCGACCAGATGAGTAGTATTGTTCAATTCGTCTTGCAGAAGCAGAAAGGTTATTTTCATATATCAAACTGCTTCCAAGGTGCAATGATTGCAGGTATAAATTTCAGCGAAGTCTATTTTGATTATTCTGATGACTATGACAATGGAGAATTCAAGTTCTTGCGTATACCTTACAATGCAATACTATGGGACCCGTATTTCCAAGAGTTTGACCTTAGCGATTGCAATCATATTATGCGTCGTAAATATATCTCAAAAGCAACAGCAGTAGGCTTATTACCTGAAAAACGGAAGGAAATCAACAAACTTATCCCTAATAAGCGAGATGGTATGTTCCCAACGATACCATTTGAAAACAATGCTAATGGACAGCCTCTTCTTGCATACGATGAATTCTGGGAAAGAGATACTAGGCTTGTGATGTACATGGTAAATATGGAATCCAACGCAAGGATTCAATTCCCTGATGATACAAAGAAAAAAGAAGCTCAAAATCTTATCAAGGATATGAATCAGCAAGCCCAGAGAGAAGTTGTAAAGCTTGTTGAAAAGTACAAAGCTACGGTAAATCTATACTGCATCATAGAAGGAGAAGTCTTTTATAGTGGAAGGGATCCCAATAAGATTGATGACTATCCTTTCGTGCCATTTATGGCTTATCACACGCCAGAGTACTCAGAGTACGACCTGAATTTACAGTCCTTTATACGGGCTGCTAGAGACCCTCAGAGAGAGCTTAATAAGCGT
>Ga0208905_1001632_pt1 | contig 11186 bp, 8 predicted proteins | sample AntAceMetag02UKS_FD_184776 | JGI IMG/M metagenome (GOLD analysis project Ga0208905, IMG submission 184776) | Saline lake microbial communities from Ace Lake, Antarctica - Antarctic Ace Lake Metagenome 02UKS (SPAdes) (version 2) | ecosystem: Environmental > Aquatic > Non-marine Saline and Alkaline...
TACCGATTCCTTCCACAAGCGAATATCACCATGAGAAATGGCGAATGGAACAAGAAGCAGTACAAAGGCAAAGAAGTAGCGGGCAAAATTCTCGGTATCATCGGCTTTGGCAATATTGGTAAATCCCTGGCAAAAAAAGCGATTGCCCTCGATATGACAGTGCTTGCATACGATCCCTATGTCAAAGAGACTGACATGAACGTGGAGATCGTTGACCTCGATGGGCTGCTGAAGCGAGCAGACATCATTTCACTGCATATTCCTCATACTGACAGCACACACTATATCATCGATGCAGAAGCAATTGCAAAGATGAAAGACGGCGTGATGATCATAAACTGTGCCCGTGGCGGCGTAGTAGATGAAAAGGCACTTCTTGATGCATTGAACTCAGGCAAGGTTGCGTTCGCAGGTATTGATTCTTTTGAGGAAGAGCCGACGAAAAATATTGAATTGGTATCTCACAAAAATGTTTCTGTTACTCCACATATTGGCGCTTCGACCAAAGAAGCACAAGACCGCGTGGGACTGGAAGTAGCAGAAGTTATTATTGGATTTTTCAAAGAATAAATGTTTTTTTGAAGAATTAAGTAGGTAAGTGGAAAATAATATCCAATATTCAACACGGAATATCCAATGGTGAAGTGAAAAAAATAAATGAGTGAGAAAGTAAAGAATAAAGAAAATAATCAAAAGAAGTTCGATTTACAGGACCGTCTTATTGATTATGCTGTTAGAATTATTAATGTTTCTGAGCAACTACCTGACACAAAAGCAGGTAAACATGTCTCTTCTCAAATACTAAGAAGTGGAACATCACCCGCTCCAAATTACGGAGAGGCTCAAAGTGCTGAATCTAAGGCTGATTTTATTTACCCCGTTAGATAATTACTTATCTGAATTTTCGCAATTGTAATGAAAAATTTTATAACTTCACTATTTCAAACCACTCATGCAGAAGGTAGAGATATGACAGAAAATAATAGGAAAGAATGTAGAAGTATGGGCTTCTTTAGTTATTACTTTACCAATTTAGGAATTGGTAAAGAGGAGAGAGATGGAATTGGTAAAGAGAACCGCACCCTACTCTTTACCAAGCCCCAGCTTGGTAAAGCAGAATATTGCATAGATAAAAATGATCAGTAATCCCCACTCCTGTGAAACTTTTGTTAATAAATTAGTAGAAAACAATATTTTAAACGAAATATCTAACAGGGTGAATAAATTGAAAGTAGCTTTAAGAGAGTTGAGAGAGAGCGAAGTGTGGTTGAAGATAATAGTAAAGGCAAAATTAATTCAACCTTCAACAAAATTGTCCCCTTTATTGCAGGAGACAGATGAGTTGATCTCAATACTTTTCCGCCAGCTGGCGGATACTGCGAAAAAGAATAAGGAACGATAGTGATAAAAAAACTTCTATGTCCTCAACTAACTGGTGGATATACGGTAATAAATGGATATTGGATATTCCGTGTTGGATATTGGAAATTCAAATTATTTATATTTAGCATATCGGTACTTTTACATATAGAAGATACAGGAGTAAAAGTAACATTATGATAGAAAAACAGTACGACTCGATCTATTGTATCAGAATGCTACATGGCGAAGATTTTCTGGCTCAACTCAATGAGATTGCCGAAAAACAGGATCTTAAGAATGCGATTATCATAAATGGTGTGGGTATGCTCAAGGACGCTAAGATCGGCTATTATAGTGATGGAACCTATCAGATAAAGACGATCGGCGATCCGGCAGAACTTGTATCCACAAGTGGTAATATGTATATCAATCCTGCAGGCAAGCATGAGTGGCATGTGCACATAGCGCTTGCAGATCGTTCTCATGAGATGCTTGGCGGACATCTGCTCGGAGGAATTGTATGGAATACTGCAGAACTTTTCCTGCAGATAATCCCCGATGCAAGATTCGTTCGCGAGACCGAAGAAGGAAATCTTCGATTGAATTTTAAGTAGCATCACACTTTGGGGCGGGTTGATCTGAGAATTGATCTCCTGCCCGTTTTCTTTAAGGGATTGCATTAATATTTTGATGTGATCCAAAGGAGGCATCCAATGAAGAAATATATAGTATTTCTTTTTATTTCTCTGTTCATGTTTTCTATAACCCTCTTCGCAGACTATCTTCCCCGCGAGCTATTCCATAAAAACATTGGTCAACAGCATTTTTACACCCATCGTGCCGATTCATTGCACGGCTTTGACATGCTGCACTACGATATCACGATCGAATTATATCCAACTACACATTACATCGAAGGAAATGTCTTTGCAGAAGTTACTGCAACGGAAAACGGTCTGTCCGAGATCGCTTATGAACTGGAAGGGCTCACTGTTACAGATGTGTGCGTGAACGGAACTACAGCAGCATACACTTATACAAATGGTATTCTGACAATTACATTGGATCATACCTATTCAATTGGGGAAAATTTCTCCACACGGGTTTTTTACGAAGGATATCCCGTGCTCAGCAGTGACGGCTACAGCACAGGCATACACTGGTCATCATACATATTTACTTACTCCGATCCAAACGGGGCGCGTTACTGGTGGCCCGGGTATGACCATCCGTGGGATAAAGCAACCACAAAGATGATAATCACAGTTCCCGATGATCTGCTCGTTGCCTCAAATGGCTTGTTGATAGGTGAAGTAAATAATGGCAAATCGACGCAGACCTTCACCTGGGACAATACCGATCCGATCGCGACCTATCTCGTTTCTCTCTGCATCGGTGCTTACAGTACGTTTGAGCAGACCTATCCGGGTGTGCCGATCATTAACTATGTCTATCCAGGTCATCTTGGTGCTGCCCAGAACGACTTTGCCTGTATTCCGGTGGCAATGGGTATCTATGAAGATCGTTTTGGGGACTATCCCTGGCAAAAATACGGAGCGGCAGAATGTAATATATTTGGCGGTTATGGCGGTATGGAGCATCAAACTATGACCTCGATCGGAAATGGACTTATCAACGGATATGGAACCTACGAATTGATCTTCGTGCACGAGCTCGGGCATCAGTGGTTTGGAGACTGTCTGACGCCTCTCACATGGAAAGATGTGTGGCTTTCCGAGGGATTTGCAACATATTCCGAAGCCCTTTATGTAGAAGGCACAGAAGGATATGATGCGATGTGCGCTTATGTGCAGTCATCATTTCATACATACTATCTGAATTGGGCTGGAAGCAACACTTATACCGTATACGATCCCTCTTATCTGGCGTATTTTACGCCTGCGACCTATGAAAAACCTGCATCCTTCTTGCATATGATCCGGCTTGCTGTGGGTGACAGCACATTCTTTGATATTCTGCAAACCTACTTCTCGCTTTACGCAAGCAGCTGTGTGATCACTGAAGATTTTCAGTCTGTATGCGAGGATGTGGCAGGACGCGATTTTGATAATTATTTTGATGCATGGATCTATGGAAGCGGCGTACCGAGTTTTGAATATGCCTATCTGAAAACCGATGGCTCTTCGCGAGATCCTGATCTGCTAGTGATAAGCCGATCAACTTCCCCAACCGCCAGCCAGTTCTATATGACCATTCCATTTGAAGTCACCACGCAATCCGGCACAGAGACCATCCTTATGGAAACCGAACCGGAATTTACCTGTTCGGAGTATATGATCGGTGATGAAATTCTGAGCATTGAATTCGACCCCAATTCCTGGATTCTGGATAGAGGAAATACCTATGTGATTCCTGAACTAACTTCAACGCTTCCGGGTAACAGTATGGTATCTCTCATGTGGGAAGAGTTTCCCAACATCATTTCCCAGGGAATGTTCCGCATTTATAGAAGTGAAAATCTCACTGAAGACTTTGTGGTCATCGCAGAAGTGCCCGGAGATCAGCTTGGTTACATAGATTTTGATGTCGTGAACGGTACTACATACTATTATAAGATTTCATACAGTGTGGTTTCCGGTTATTTTTCCGGGGAAACAGAGCATTCGAACATACTCTCTGCCACTCCTCTTGATTTCCCGATGGATCAGGGCATCCTTGTGGTTGATGAAACAAAGAACGGTAGCGGCGGTCCCATCACCCCCGCGGATAGCACAGTTGATCATTTCTACGCCAGTGCGCTTACACATTTCCAGATAACCCAGTATGATTATGAAGATGAAGGCGAGCCGGACTTAAGCTTGCTGGCAAATTATTCCACCATTATCTGGCATGACGAGGATATGAATGAAAAATTCATTGCTGATAATATCGAGAATCTCAATGCAGTGATCCTGAGCGGCGGGCATGTGCTCATCTGCGGATGGAAGACAGCAGATTACATTCCTGAATATTTTCTACAACACTATTTCAGTCTGGGAAATACAAACATTATTAATGATGTTGATTTTCTCGGTGCCCTTGGTGAGGACGGGTATCCCTACATCGATGTGAATGGAACTATTATTCCACCATGGAATGACAAGTGGAATTATATTGTTGAATTTCCTGAGGCAGAAATGGATGTTACTCTCTATACCTATAACTCCGAATCCGGTGCAAATGCAGGAAAGGTCGTGGGCTTGGTCGATGACAAACAGGACAAGGCAGCGGTCGTGCTGGGATTTCCGCTATTTTTCATGGAGCTCGCTACTGTACAGGATTTTCTCACAGAACTTATGCTTGATTTTGGCGAATGTGTCTCAACCGATGATGAGCCGGAACCTAATTCAACCATCCTTACCTGTAGTCCCAACCCATTCTCCACCTCAACCACCATCTCATATAATGCAACCACCAATCTACATGAATTATCGAAAATAAAGATTTATAATGTAAAAGGACAAATTGTACGCGAATTTTTCCTTTTCACCCCCTCTCCCGGTCTACCCGTCTCTGTTACCTGGGATGGTAGAGACGAAACAGGCAAAGAAGTAAAAAGCGGCGTGTATTTCTGCTCTTTCCAAAACGGGGAGAAACAGGCGGTAAAAAAATTGGCGCTTTTGAGGTAAGATAGAAAATAAAATTTGACAAAAATAATTATTAATATACTCTTTTGCCTAAGGTAATTTTATGAAAAATAAAAATGTATTATGGAATCTGTTAAGATACACTATTAACTTACCCCCCCCTATAGCATAACTTGCTTACCGGTTGGTGGTTATACAAGAACACAAAAGAATTATGAAAACAGAATTGCTCAATTCTATCCCCAAAATATTTTTTGCAAAAATAAATTCACATAATATGCACCTGTCTGCCGAATTTCCCTAAGCAGGCAGGTTATTCCTTTTAAAGCTCTCTTCTGTCATTCAAGGAGCGGAAGCTGAGAGCAGGAAATGGAGTTGGGGAAATTACTTCTTATATGGAAATAACTCCCTGATATAAGAAGGACATTTACGGGAGTAAATAAAAATTAGGAGAATATAATGTATAAGAAAATTCTGGTAGTATTAATGTTACTGTTAATGATTGGAATTATCAGTGTTTTTTGTGAAGAGCGTACAATCGTATATGTCCATATTACAGCAGACCCGGGATTTAGCGGTGGTTACGGTGATGTGTGGTTGTATTGTTATGGAATAACATTTAGACAGGATTTTGACATACCAAGGACATATTATTTCGAAGATGTTTGTGGTTTATCTTTTAATCATGATGCAACAGCAAGAGTAGTAGTTGGCGAACATACAGATCAAGAAACACATTTACTTACAGTTTATAATAATCATTTCAACCTACATTTATCCAATTCAGTTCCGTGGCCGTATCCTGGGCCTCTGGAAGAACCCGAGGAGTAAGAATCACCCTGCTATGAAGTTCCTTTGAACGTGTTCCGTTACACAATGTCCTTTGCTTAGTGCATTGGGCATTGTGTAACAAATCAAAAAGGATATAAACATAAAACCTAAAAAATAATTATCATCGGAATTTAATATGAAAAAAATTGTTGCAACACTAATATTAAGCTTTTTTACATTATGTGATGTTTACGCAATAGATATAGACAAAATATCCGAATTTTCATTCGCCGAAAGGCGTGAGCAACATAACAACATGGCAGTAAAGGATGATAAACTCTTTGCTGTTGGAATAAGAGGATTGGAGATTTTCGAAATAGAAGATGATTCGTTAACATTATTAACCGAATATAATCTGGAAGGGAAGTGTACACATATATCTATAAAAAATGATTATACTTATATTTCAACATACGTTTCGACAAGCCGTCTTTATCGAATCTACATATCTGATATATACGAACTTACGATAACAGATACTCTTCACTATCTTGGCAACTATGCTTATTTTATTGATGGAGACCATCTCTTTGTCAATGAGCTTCTGGAGACAGGTTCATGGTTGATGCATGTCTATGATAATGATACATTCCAAGAAATTACAACCTTCAACGTTCCGCATGAATATTGTGCCATGAAACATGTAAGCGATGGTTTGGGATTAGTAATAAATAATTATCAAACTTCTTATAAAGCTTATCTATATGATGTATCAAATCCTGACAGTATCTTTCTCTATAGTTCGGGATATATCGGTGATTTATCATCTCCATACATAACAACAATATTCCAGGATTCGGTTTTTATAATAGCAAGCGGTTTGACAAGAGTAAAATTTTATGATATATCCGATCCTTTCAACTGGAATATAATAAGTGAACTAGATCATGAGCTCTATGATTTCAGTATTCAAGATAATAACATTATTCTTAGGGGAGCAGACGATATTTGGCTCTATGATATAAGCGATGTACATAATCCATTACTACTTGACCATACTACAGACGATGACATAGGATATTATAATTTCTATAAGGGGATAACAGAATATAATAATAAAATTTTTGTGTCAAAATCTTTTAATGGTGATATTAACTGTTATAATATTGAAAACAATTCACTGAATAAATACTATACTTATCATTCGAACAGTATGTTAAGATCGTCATATTTTTATAATGAAAATCTTTACATTCAAACGTGGCAGGATGGCATACAAAGATGGGATGTAACCAATCTTAATGATCCGGTTTTTATCCGTAAATATTACGATGAATATGTTGCCCCTTACCATCTATCCTGTGATGAAAATATCATAGTTCAGGTTAGTGTTGATAAAGATACTTATGAGAAATATAATACTCCACTGTTAATACAACCAGACGGAAACACGGCTATTCTGGATTCCCTTGAGTCTCCCTATGGTGATCCTCTTGCTTACAAGGCAGGTGTCGGTTTCCTTGAATCATATAACTCAACGTTATTCAAATATGAGCTTGATGGCAATAATGAATTGGTTCAGGTAGCCACGCGGGACATTCCTATTTCTTATGGGACAGTGTATTTTCTTAAGAATCATCCCGAAGTAGCATATATATTGGGATTTGATTCCTTTGTTGTTATTAATAATATCGATACAAATGATAGTATGCAGGTAATGGGACAGTATTTTACCTATTACTATTATCAAAACGAAACAGCCGAATATATTGATTATTTATTATTGTCTCCCTCCAATCCAATCAGTCATTGCGTTGTGTATGATATATCGAATCCGTTAAATCCTATAGAGAGTTTTACTGTTGATAATAGCGGCAGATTAGCTGTTGATGAGGATAATCATCTCCTCTTTATAGGAAATGATATTTGCACAGTGTATGATCTTAGTGAAATTGCTGCCGGACACATCGATAGTCTTTGTTGTTTCAGGAATTGGTCTTATGCAGAACAGATCGTGCCCTTTAAACGGGATAACACAAATTACCTTCTCTATCTTGAGGAGACATCTGCGAGTATTTATGAATATTCAATATATGATATTGATGAACCTCCTGTTGGTCATGATAATATTATAAGTTGTTTTCCCAACCCCTTCTCCACCTCAACCACCATCTCATATAATGCAACCACCAATTTCCACGAATTATCTCGAATTAAAATTTATAATGTTAAAGGGCAACTAGTACGCGAACTTTTCCCTGTCTCCCCCTCTCCCGGTCACTCCGTCTCTGTTACCTGGGATGGAAGGGATGAAACCGGCAAAGAAGTAAAAAGCGGCGTATATTTCTGCTCTTTCCAAAACGGTGAGAAACAGGCGGTAAAAAAATTAGTACTTTTGAGGTAAGATAGAAAATTAAATTTGACAAAGAATTATTTGATCTATTGTATTTTGGCAAAGGTTTATTATGAAAAATAAAAATGAATTCGGGATTGCATTAAGTTACACTATTGTCTTACCCACCCTACCATAACTTGCATATCCTGTGGTAGTTATGGAAACAACCATGAAAATAATAAAAAAAGATACATACAACACAATTCCCAAAATATTTTATACAGAAACAAATTCACATAACCTGCGCCTGTCTGCCAAATTCCCTAAGCAGATAGGTGATAATATTCTCTAATCATATTGGAATTGATTATGAATATGGAGTTGAGGGAAATTGCTTCTTATATCCTAGACTCCGCATACAATAATTTTACTTTTTTCATATTTATTATTTAGCGAATTAGAATAGTTATTGATAGAAATCGGAATAAATAGGACCTAATATTTTCAGGATAATTCTGTGACTTGGTTTTAGATTTGCAATTATTTTTTCTGTATTTTCAATAATGATCTCGTGTATTCCGACAAAGCAAAAGAATACCCATTTTGATGTTGGATTTTGAATATCCTTTTTTGTCTGATTTGGGAAGTATTCACCTTTATCCTTCAATTCCTTCCGTATTCTATATTCTAAAGCAGAATAAACCATTAAACACAGCGTCATAACGAAAAGTAATGCTTCTACTCTTTCAGGTTTTTCAAGAAATATTGAGGAAGCAAGAAAAGAAGGATCTTTCAAAAAACGAAATCCTCTTTCTACTCGTCCCTGATTTTTGTAACCAACAAGAATATCGGGCGAACATAAAACTGATTTATCCAACTCATTGGAAGCAAGTATGAACATCCCTTTTGAACTTCTTATCTTATTGTAATTTGTTAAAGATGATGATACTATCCCATCAATCGTGTATCCAACTATAGGGGGAATAGTCCGCCAACTGGCGCATAGGACGTCCTTTGCCTTGATATTTTCTTACTTCTTGGCACGATATATCTGTTATCTCAAGATACTTGCATTTCTTCATAAATTCCGCAACAGCTTTTAGAGCATCTTCTTCACAAGCAAACACAAAATCACAAAATTTATTATACTCTTTGGTTTAATACCATTTATACTCCATTTTTTTTGGAGTCAAAAATAAAAAAGAGGTAAAAAAACGCCTAGAATTTTCTAAAAGAACTTTAACTTACGGTATAATGTTGAGTTATGAAGCCACTGTTTTTAATTGAAAATTTAGGATATTTTGCTATGCGGAGTCTCGTATATAACTTTCACCTGAAGGAAAACCTCTTTCCCGTTCACATTCCAGCTTTTCAATCCATCTGAATCTTCCATTTCAGCGATCTCAACAGCAAGAGTCTCCTTCTGAATATAATATAGAAATTTTTCAAAGGTTTTTTTGATTTCATCAGATTCTGTATAGAAAGAAATCTCTATCCTGTCCATTATATCAAAATCCTGCTCTTTCCTCATAAACTGAATTTTATTAACCAGCTCTCTGGCATTTCCTTCAAGAAGAAGTTCGTCGTCGATTCGGGTATCGAGAGCGACAAAAACATCGCCCTCTTCGCCGTACACAAAACCTTCTTTATTCTGTGTCTCTATCTGCAGACTTTCTTTTGTGAGCTTTATCTCATTGGTATCCACATCGAGATGATACACACCTTCTTTGTTCAGAATATCAATAAGATGGTTCGCATCCATATTCTGAAGCGTCTGGGCAATGTGTGACATGTGCTTGCCGTATTTGGGTCCAAGAACTTTATAGTCCGGTTTGATGCTGTAATCCATGAAGCGTGTTTTGTCTTTCACAAATTCTATGACATGAATATTTATCTCTTCGATGATCAGTGATTTCATGCGTTCTACAACGTCTTTCAGCCCTTCCGGCACATAAAGAATGCGCAACGGTTGGCGGATCTTGATCTGTACTTCATTTCTCGCAGCACGAGCGAGTGATACAATATCAATAATATACTGCATCTCCTTTTCGAGTTCGGGCTGGATCAGGTTTTTATCATGCACAGGATAGTTTTCCAGATGAACACTTTCCTTTTCTGTGAGAGATTTATATATCTCTTCGGAAATATAGGGTGCATAGGGAGCACACAATTTCGAGACAGTTAGCAATACTTCATACAGTGTCATGTATGCCGCAACTTTATCATCCTCCATGCCGGATGCCCAAACACGCTTTCGGATGTGGCGCACATACCAGTTGCTCACATCATTGATCACGAATGATTGCAGTAGGCGGACAGCACGGGTCAGGTTGTATTTTTCATTGAATTCAGACACCTTCTTAATGACTGAATTTAATCGTGAGATTATCCATCGGTCCAGTTCAGGACGATCTTCAACCGCGATTTTATATTCATCATATTCAAAATTATCAATATTTCCATATGTGGCAAAGAAGGATGCTACATTCTTTAGCGTGCCGATGAATTTGTTATTTACTTCCAGCACACCCTCTTCGTTAAAGCGGGTAGGTATCCATGGAGGACTTACGGAAAGCAAATACCAGCGAGTGGCATCGGCTCCATATTTATCTAAAATTTTGAACACATCAACTGCATTTCCCTTGGATTTGCTCATCTTTTTGCCGTGTTTATCCAGCACCAGTTCGTTAACCAGGCAGCTCTTGTATGAAGAAACTCCCTTTATAAAGGTTGAAATAGCAAGCAAAGTATAGAACCAGCCTCTTGTTTGGTCTATTCCCTCTGCAATGAAATCTGCAGGGAAGAGGTCCTTGTCAAAGATGTCCTCATTTTCAAAAGGATAGTGCCATTGAGCAAAAGGCATAGAGCCGGAATCAAACCAGCAGTCAATTACTTCTGGGGTGCGTTTCATTTTTCCACCACATTTAGGGCAAGTAAATTCAATATTATCTACATAAGGACGATGGAGTTCAATATCTTTTGGAACAGGTTTGCCATTAGACATTTTGCCTTTTTCAATCAAATTTTGAATTGAATCAGGCGAGTCCTGAGTTCCACAATTTTCACAAACCCAGATATTAAGCGGTGTTCCCCAATATCTATCACGACTTATTGCCCAATCAACATTATTA
>Ga0208905_1001636_pt1 | contig 11167 bp, 15 predicted proteins | sample AntAceMetag02UKS_FD_184776 | JGI IMG/M metagenome (GOLD analysis project Ga0208905, IMG submission 184776) | Saline lake microbial communities from Ace Lake, Antarctica - Antarctic Ace Lake Metagenome 02UKS (SPAdes) (version 2) | ecosystem: Environmental > Aquatic > Non-marine Saline and...
ATAAGAAGGAGGACTATAATCAACAAATATATTATATTTATTAATAAAATTCTGTCCTTCTTTCATTTCTACAACATATATTTTATGTTCTTTCATTTTACATTTCCTCCTCATCATTTTTTATTTTGTGGCATTCTGGTATTGTTGTCCAACCATTTCTTCGTTTCTTAAATGCCATGTTTAATAATTGTTTATGGTATGGTTTTACTCCGTATGGTGCACATCTCATCTTTTTTGACCTCCTTTGTTAATCTTTTTTGACTAACTTATACCTATTATTAAATAACACATCTTTATAAATCTTTTGATTGGTTTATAAATCCCTCATTATAATAAGACCATAAGGCTTCTAATAGTAATATAAGAAAGAAAAAATAAAGAAAACAAATATCCTTTATAAAGTAACTGAGAAGTTAAGAGCTATTTAAGGAAGTCAAGAGCTATTTTAGCAGCATTATCCCAAGAAAAACTCTTAATAACTTCCCTATTATTAACACCAATCTTCTTAAACTCTACCTTATTATTATACACTCTCCTCATAGAACACTTTAAATCCTCCAAATCAGGCTTATACCAAGATATCTCCTCATACCTAATACCATCAACAGCAGAAACCAAAGAACCCTTTAAAAACAAATTAGTAAGTCCCACGAAATCGGTTTGTCCACCAAAAGGAGTGGTAATAATAGGTAACTCAGAAGCCATAGCTTCAGCAATAGTTAAACCAAACCCTTCAGCCATACTAGGAGCAACAAAGCAATCACCAAGATTATAAAACGCTGAGAGTTTATCATCATTCAAGATATCAATATTAAAGAATAAGTTCTTATGTTTCTCGGTAACACCTATTTTTCTAAGTTCATCATCAAGATTCCAACCAGCATCATTATATACACCATTAATCTTAATAATCATTTTAACAGGTTCTGATTCTTTGAATTCTTCAACAAATGCCTTAATGCAGTATTGTATTCCTCCTCTATCATTGATACCGTTTCTCCATCCCTTATTAGCTATGAATGTGAACATTTTGTTATCTTTTGAATCAATACTTCTTTTCTTAAACAATTCTGTATCAACACCTTCAGGAACAATCCTAATCTTATTCCAATCGTTAATATTAATATCATAACCATCTATTTCAATATCTGTTAATTCTTTCATAGTATTAAGAATTGCATCTTTTACATGTGTTGAAGGAACCCATATTTGTTTAATGTGTTCATCAATTAAATAATTAAACCAGAACTTTGGAACCTTATCTCCTTCCCAAACCACGAACTGAATGAACTCATCATAATCATGCCAAATAAGAGGAGCGAATTGTGGCAACCCAATAAAGATACCAACATCACATTTTTCAGGCTTATCCTTAATACTCTTAAATAACCAGTCAGGACAACCAACCTCCCAACCAGCAGGAGCATTAGTATCAACATAAACTTTATCATATCGCTTCTTTAATGCTTTACTAAACTGTTTAGTATGCTGTGCATAACCAGTTTGTCCGAATACATCACCTATAATACTAATCGTTTTTTTCATTTTAGTTTACCTACCATTTTCTTATTATATTTAGTAATAAAATCACCATATTTAGAGTATAACTTTTTATAAAAATCTCTTAATATTTCTTCGTTACGACTTGCTAATTCTCTATAATTACTTATACGGTCACCACCACTAGGAGTCATTATATGAATGTTTCTCGCTCCTGTATCAACCCATATTTCTCCACCTTTACTTATTATTTGTAATGATAATATTTCTTCTTCTCTGAAACCGCAAGTAGTAAAGTTAGTAGCGTACCATATATCGTGGTCTGTATGAATGTTTCTCCTGTAAACTCCGCTGCTACGAAAGTGTTGTGTTGGTATCCACTCATCTGTTATGTAATCGTAACCGCAATCATCACCTATTTTAATAATTGTGTCACCTTTTACTTCTAAATTGTTCATTAATGGTTTAACATATTTAGTGTCTCTTTTCCATCCTACTTGTGCAAGAGGAGGTGTTATCCCTGTAGCAAACCAACATTCTGGTTTCTTCCTTAATATTTTTATTAATCGTTCAAGGTAATCTGGTTCACACAAAGTATCGTCATCACAGCGACACATGTATTCGTTATCATCATTTTTTATGCTCCACTTAACCATTTGGTTTCTCATTCTACTTATACCGTTACTATGAGTATTTCTTTTTATCCATACTCCGTGTCCTTCAATTTTTAACCTGTTTATAATATATGTTATAAAATAGTAATTAAGTAACGGTACAGTGCTTGAGTCATCAAGAATATAAATATCATAATCTTGATATGTTTGTGTTCTAAGACTTTGTAATAATCCAAATAGTTCAGTTGGTCTATTCTTTGTGCCTATTAATATACTTATTCTTCTATTCATCATTTCTTTTTCACCTGTTTTATTTTACAATGTAAACAACCACAATTCATAGAATTAATAGCATTAACAACAATGAATCCCGATTGTTCAATTAAGTGTTTCCAACCAGCTAATGTGAGAACATAATTGTGACCATGACTCATGAATCCTGGATCACAAGGAACACCAATAATGAGGTCACCATCATTCTTAATAACTCTTTTCATCTCTATTAAACAAATCATAGGACTAAGAGTATGCTCTAAAGTATGACTACTAAAAATTATGTCAAAAGAGTTATCATTAAAAGGTAATTCGTGAGCGTCACCAAGAATTATTCTTTCATCTTCTCTCTTAATAATATCGAGACCTGTCCACTTAGCCTTTACCATATTTGTATTACTTGTTTCACAACCTATATCAAGAAAACTTTTATGTTCATCATCAATATTACAGAGTTTTAAAAAACTAAAAGTTATACCAAGATGACCATTAATATCATTAATTGATACGCCATCACGTTTTAAACCATACTCACCAGTATATTTTATTAAATAATTATCCCACTTATTCTTATCCATTTTTTTTAAACACCATTATTTTATCATGAAAAATAAAGTTTTCAGGAGTATCAATTAATATGAATCCTTTACTTGTTATCTTATCAAGCCACCACTCTCTATCCTCTTTAATAATATGAGTTGAGTCAGAGTCAAGATGAGGGTCACCTATTACTGGGATATTAACTAATAAGTGTTTACCACAAATATTCTTAATATTATCAAGAGCATTATTAAGTAAAGTATAAGTTAAGTGCTCTAAAACATCATAAGCTATTACTAAGTCATAAACCATTTTTTCTTTTAATGGATCACAAATGTTTTTGTGCAACACATTTATATGATGAGCATTTCTTACAGCGTACTCACTCTTTTCATAACCAAAACTATTAACACCTAAATCATTCATTATCTTAACTCTTTGACCAAAACCGCAACCAACAAATAATGTTGTGCTTGGCTTAAAATATGTACTCCAACTAATACAATCCATATAATGTTTTCTCTCAAAATCTTTTCTACCATCAAAGTATATCATATCAGGAACATCATTTAATAAATAAGTATCTTTTATAATTTTAGGTATCTTTAATAACTCGACTTTTCTAACAGGGTACAATCCGAGTAAGTGATTATTCTTCCATTCTTTCATAAAATTAAGTGAATGTATTTGTAAACCATAATCAATGTTCTCATGATACTTCTCTATTATTTTTGTCATATTCTTAATATATCCCATGTGCCATATCTCGCACATACCAAGATTAGCGGTTTTATCATAACCAACTGTTAATTCATGATTCTTACCTATGAATCTTATATTCTTTTTATTCTTAAATAATCTATTAACCCAAAAATGAGGTTTATGTAAATCGTCTTCGTAAGCAAGGTTATAAATGAAGTGATGTCCCATTAAAGACAAGCAATCAATACCGTTCTTTTCTGCTTGGTTTATCATAGTTTTTAGTTTAACACAATCATCATCCAGGATTTCATCAGAATCAAGGAAGAGTAACCAGTCACCTGTTAATAAATCTCTTAACTCATTTTTTGTTTTAGTGAAATCAAAATCTGTTAATGAATACTTATACCTTTTATCTTTTAATTGTTTCTTTTTAACATATTCTATGCTACCATCATTTGTTCTATCATCAAATATTATTCTTATCTCATCAGCACACTTCTCTACTTGATGTAGTATCATTGGTAAAAATTTTAAGTCATTATAACATCTTATTCCCACGCTTAACTTCATTTTATTAACCCCTTTAACACTTTTTTAAGATTGTTCTCAAAATTGTTTGGTTCTCCTATGTACCAAGTATTACTCGTGTTACATTGTTGTGGTTGACTAAGTTCTGCTTTCTTATATATTATTTTGCTCTTAGAATTTGTTTGTTTAATAATTGTTTTAGCTACTTCTTTTGCTGTCATAGGGTAACCAGTTATCTTAAAATATTCTCCAGTTTTATAATAATCTTTATCAAAAATGATTTTTAATAATTCATCAATAAAAGTATCAATATATAATGGTGGTAACATTTTTTTGTCATCACCATAAATGATTAACGGTTTATTATTCATTGCTGCTTTTATCCATAATGGTATAACTCTTTCTTTATTATCGTTAGGACCCCATATTGTTTCTGGTCTAATAATTATTGATTCAACATCGTAACATTCATAGTATGCTTTGCTTATTTCTTCCATGAATTTTTTACCTGTAATGTAAGGGTTATGATTGTTTGTTCCTGCTCTACTACTACTAAATAACACTATTTTAGTTTTATGTTTTCTACAATACTCCATTACTGCTATAGTATTATTAATGTTTTCAGTCATTAATTCTGGGTGCTTAATCACATCTCTTATTATACAGTTACTCGCACAATGAATTATTAAATCATAATAGTTCAAATCATATTTTTTTATATCTGATATTTGTACTCCATAAGGTTTATCAATACCATATACATTATGAAATAATTTAAGTTTATTATATAATGCTCTCCCGATTAAACCTAATGCTCCTGTGATTAATATGTTCATTTTACATTCACCATACTTTCAAATAAAGAAGTCCATTGCTTCATTACTACATCCCAATCATAATACTTAAGAACTTTCTGCCTGCCAACCTTGCCAAGATTAACTCTTAAATCTTTATCATCATAAAGTTTTTGTAAACACTTAGCACCATGATTAATATCCATAATACCTCTCTCAACATTCCAAGAACCAGTAATAGTCCCATTCGCTAATTCAGCATCAAACAATTTTTGGTTCTTCAAGTTCTGATTAGAGTAATTAATAGTTTCAGTTCCAACAAGTCTAACTGGTAATCCACACTTCCCATCTTCGATTAATAATTCATGTGTGGTCGTGTAATTCGTCACCACACTTGGAATACCACAAGCTGCTGCTTCAATAGTTGGAACACCGAATCCTTCACCACTAGTAGATAAGAAGAACACATCCATTAAGTTATAAACCTCATTCATCCTTGACTCAGTAAAACCATTAAAGTATTTCATACCACTAAACACTACTTTATTATTTAACTCATAATTTTTAATTAACTCTATTAATTGGAATGGTTGAGCTAAATCTTTAGGGTCAGTGTGCAAGAATAATATTACATCATCTTTATCTTTAGCGAAGATACTAAAAGTTTTAATTAACCTATCCAACATTTTACGACCTTGATTTCTACTAACACAACCAACAACGAATTTACCTTCAAGATTATACTTCTTTCTCAATTCACCTTTTTCTTTTTTGTTTAAAGGATAATAATTTTTTGTGTCAACAGCGTGAGGAATATAAAGTGTTTCTAAACCGTGAACATCTTTAACTTGTCTTTGACCAAACCGTCCCATTGCTACTGAGTAATTAAACTTTTTAAGAATATCTTCACATCCAAGTGGTAGTTTTCCTCCTCCATCAGACGGGTAATACATTACACTATTACAACCACTAATATCTTTGTTTAAATAATTAGCTTGCATTAACATAAACGTGTCAAGTAGTACAAAGAAGATATCTGGTTTTATAGTTTTTATTCTCCACTCAATAACATCACTACAATAATGTTGTGACCCTTGTCCGAGTATGTGAAAATCAAGTTTTTTACCATCAGTAAATGTTACTCCTGATTCTAAGTCTTGACCGAGGTAATTATGTCCCATATAATATACTTCGTATTTATCTTTTGGTAATCTATTAGCTATATTCTTAGAAATTGTACAAAAACCAGTACACGTAAATGGGCTGTCACTCATTATTAATATTCGTATTTTTTCTTTCATTCTGTTTCACATCCACTTTTATATAATGTTATAGTATTCCCACTTATTGTTATCTTCATTTTGTTATTTAAGAACTCTTTTCCTATCTCTAATGGTAATGATACTCCGTAGTGTGGTGTATCTTTTGTTCCACCAATTCTTCTTATGATGTGATAGTTCCAACTGTATTTCTTGGTTTTTTGGTTTCTTAGATTTATTGGAAATAACATTTTTATACTTTTTAATAATTTATCTCTTTATAAATCTTTTTGTGTTTTATATAATATTAATAAAAACATTTATAAATAACTATATATTTATAAAAATATGATAAGTATATTTAAAAAAATATAACCTATATAAAATGATAATCAAAAATGATATACCAACATGTATTATTCAATTAAGAATGAAACACGAAAAAAGTAAGAGTTTCACAATAGAAATGAGCAACATATCATTACAAGAGTTATATAATATATTTGTAGATTCTGCAAGCAGATTATGGAGGAAAAAAAATGCCAAATAGAGATAAAACTGGTCCACAAAGTGAAGGTCCAAGAACAGGAAAAGGATTGGGTAATTGTGAAGAACCAAAAAAAGAAATGCGTCAATTAAATGATGACGAAAAAAAGTTAATAAACAAATCATTAAACCGGTATACTAAAGTTAAAAAGTATTTAGAATATCAATTAAAGTATTGTGATTTAATGATAAACGAGGGATTAGAACAAAATTTTATAATGCAAATGACTAAGATGAAACAACAAAGAAGTAATTTTGAAACAGAAATAGGAAGTAATGATTCAATAGTTGAAACATTAAATAAACAAGTAGTTGAAGGAGTAAAAATAAAGGAAAAGGAGAGTGAAGAATAATGGGAGAAGCAGCAAGTATATTTAGGAAAGCAAATAATACTGAGAAAGGAGATATGACCTTACTTGGTGAAAAAGATCTTAACTGGTTTTTTAAGAAAAAGAATGAAGCTAAACAATCAGAGTACACAATTAAGCATAAACCTTATTGTTTTAGGTGTGCTAAACTTGATTTCGAGGACGCTATTGATACTATTAAGAGGGAAGCTCATAGGCATAAGGATGGTTCTGGTATAACTATTGATGATGTTGAAGCTATTTATAAGAAGGATTTGGATGAGTATGCTAAGGATGACCGGTTTGAGCTTATTAGAACTGAACTTGCTAATGAAGATAAATTGTTAGATGGTATTAAACAATCTGTTAAAATTGGTGAATATAAACATTTTGTTTGTAAGAAGAGGGGTTGTAAGTTTTGTGTGTTTGTTCCTAATAAGGTTTTAAGTTCTGTTAGTGTTAAGAAATAATTTTTTCTTTTATTTTTTTTGTTTATAAGTATTCTATTATATATTAGTTTTAAAGGGTTATGTTATTATATGTATAATTTATAAGGTTCACACATAAAATGTTTTAAACAAAGAATTTGACAGATTTAAAATGAAATTAAAGTATAACTCTAATCTCTTTCTTATCACCACCAAGAATAATAGTAGGAGACCCTTGCTTATCAGGCCTCATGTTCTTCATCTCAGCATAAGAATCTTCATAATTAAGATAATGACCTGTTAAGATATAATACTTCTTTTGTCTTTCAACAATCCTTTTTCTTTTATTAACTCTTTTAATTTCTTGAGTATGAGTTTGTAAAGAATGCACATGACCCATCAAGTAAATGTCAGCATCAATATAAGAAGACATATCTAATAATTTTTTAATCTTTGTGTAAGGAAGTGTTGCACCACTAGAACCATGAGTACAATAAATCATATAATTATTATTTTTAACATTAATCTTGAGAAAAGCTCCGAACCCATAATATTTATGATCTAAATTCTTAGCTAAAAGTTTAGTAACATTATAACCAGTATCCTTAAAAACTCTGAACTCATGATTACCAATAAGAGAACCATAAATCTTATCCTTAATAGGTCTTAATAATTCTTCAAAGAACTCTAATTGGTCTTGACCGTGAACATCCTCATCAAACACTGCTGCACCAACACTACCCTTATTTGCACTATTCAATAAATCGCCCATAAGAATAACTTTTGCATACTCATGTTTTTTAATCCAATCAATAGTTTTTTTAGCTCGTATTATATTACTTGCTTTATCACCATAATGAACATCACCAAAGGGTATTAATTGCATATAAGGAATATTCTCATAAATACAATGTAATTGCATACTTTTAGTAGATTGTTCCATTTTCTTTATTATCTTCTCCAAACCCATTTTTGCCACCTACTTATTTTATTATTTTTGTTATAATCTTTTTTTGAATTCTTTTATTGTTTCTTCTTCGATGTCAGCGTCTAAGAATAATGTATTGTTTTTTATATAATATTTTTTTATGGTTTCCTCAATTTCTTCAACTGTTGTTTTTGTCACCGTTTTTTTTAATATTAATTATTTTTTTTAATCATTTATAAATTTTATTAAAGTATAATATATATATTAAAGTATATAAAATAAAAAAAAGTATCACTAATTACTAATATAATCAATAACTAGTGATGCAAAAAAAAGTTATGTAATCTACCAAAATTATACATATGTATAATTATGGTTAATTAACTGTTACTGTTACTTCTGTTGTTTCTTCTGGAACACTTATTTTAAAGTCTTCATCTTCCAGATTATCTTCAGGTGACTCAACAATTATTCCATAAGCACTACGATAATTGTCATCCTTATTTAATACACTATTAGTATTCACTGTTGCATCTGAGAAGTCAAGGTTTAAAACAACGTCATCAATAACTAAAGTATTACCATTTAGTTTTATTAATGAATCTGTATCATCTATTTCTACTTCTATTGCGTTAATTAAGTCAAAGTCTTCATCATAAAAACCGGTGTTATCAGCATAGATTAAATCATAATCATCTAATCCATTAATAAATTCTCCTTTAATTTTTACAAATCCATTCTTTTCACTAAAAGCTATATCAAAGTAATCTACATTACTGATTCCGTTATAAGTTAATCCAAGATAATTGTTTGGTAAACTTATAGTTTTTCCTACTCCTAATGCTTTGTAATCGCTATCTTCATCAATGTCTTCAAAGTCCTCGATTAGTTTGATTCCTAACTCGTTAGCAGTGATAACATATTCCCATATTGAATCCTCAGCGAACTCATCACCACTCTCAATACTTGTTTCTATATCAGCATCAGATATTACAAGATTAGCCATTTTGTCTTCTAAAGCAAAATCTACTTTAATGTTTAATCCATTAATTTCTTCTGTTTCATCTTCAACTATTTTTTCGTAATCACCATTAACTCCAACATAAGTGAAGTCTTCACCAACAATTTTTAGTTCAACATTTTTACCTTCAAAATCTATTGTTGTTGCAACGTCCATTAAGAATTCTTCACCAGATTCCATTGTAATCTTGTCAACATCCCAAGACGTTATTTCTAAGTCTTTACCTAAGAAACTAATCTTTAAAGTTTCATCTTCTTCAATAAGTGAAGTGTCTAAGTCATCATCAAATACTAATTTGTACTCGATTCCGTCTTCTTCAATTACTAAATAAGTGTTTTCGTTATAGTCATCACCATTAATATCACTTGTCACTGTGTAACTAAATACTTCTTCAAAGTCATAATCGTCACCGTCAAAATCTACTTCGAAATCTAACAATTTATCATAATCGTTTTCCGTTATTGATTCTGTTAAAGTTTCTGCTAGTCCAAACTCATCTGGTTCATAACCATTACTTATTATCAATTCTTCCACTTCTATCTCTGCTTCAACTATTTTAGCTTCTTGTAAAGCTAATAGTTCAGCTTCGTAATCAGCTATTATTTGTGCATCCGCTGTTGCTTGAGCTGCTGATACTTCTTTTAAACTAGTAACTTGTAATCCTAAACTTGATATTTCCTCATTTAAATTTGTAATATCAGATTCGAGATTTGAGTTACTAATTACGGCATTACTTAAAACATTATTTAAGTTAGCCAAATCATTTACAGCTTCTTGTGTGTTATTGTTTGATATCCCTGCCCATGCAAAGCCACCAACTAATAATATACCAACACCTATTGCTGCTATTGGTTTTATTTCCATTCTATATACCTCCTATATAGTATTTATTTTTTGAGAATTCACCTATTATCTACTTTTTTAAAGTAGTATTCTAGTATTGATATTAGTCCTGCGAATACGAATGCACTTCCTGTTGCTATTACTTCATTACTTGTAAATATGTAACCTAGTATCCATCCTATTGCTGCTAATACCGTCTTTTTTTGTCCTTTTAGGAACTCTATTATTTTCCAACCATCAAAACTTCGTGGTTCACTTACTTTTTCACTCATAATTATCACCTTTTATTTTTTATTTTTTTTAATCATTTATAAATCTTTTGGTTTCTTATTGTTTTATTATTTTAATATATATTATTTAAAAAGTTTTATATTTTTATTACCCTGTTACATCTCATACAGTGATGTCGTCCTCTATAATAATCTGTTAATCCTTCAAATAAGCAATCTTCCCATTTACATTTGTACCATTTAGTACTTTTCATTTTTGTGTTCTAATATTATATATAATATTAATATTATTACTACACTAAATATTAGTACTGCTGGATCTATCATTTTCTTTTACTCGGATATATTAATTCATACTCTGTTTGTTCGTCAAATATGTGCCAGAGTCCTGTGTATACTCCTTTGAACATGTCTTTGTCTCTTACCCAATTCTTTGTGAATCTTGATTCTCCATAAGTAGATTCTATACAGACCCATACTCCATTACTTTTTTGGTAGGATACCACTGCGTGTCCTACTGGGAAATTAATATCAACTCTTAATAATCTGTTAGAGTAATCATAACCTAAATAGTTAAGACCACTAACTATTGAACCATAAAGTAATGCTGATAC
>Ga0208905_1001638_pt1 | contig 11148 bp, 5 predicted proteins | sample AntAceMetag02UKS_FD_184776 | JGI IMG/M metagenome (GOLD analysis project Ga0208905, IMG submission 184776) | Saline lake microbial communities from Ace Lake, Antarctica - Antarctic Ace Lake Metagenome 02UKS (SPAdes) (version 2) | ecosystem: Environmental > Aquatic > Non-marine Saline and Alkaline...
AAAAAGCGGAAAATAATGCCAGAAAGAAAATGGGATTTACTGAAAATGTAAAACGCAAAAACAGACTGCTAATAGCTGCAACGCTTGAAGAACTATCATTTGAAGAAAAGCAATCGGCTATTTTGGAAACATTATGCGACAAACTTTTTGGTTTTGCAAAAAAACCGTAAAATGGCACCTAACCAATCAAATCAATCCACCTGACCTTTCTTTTCTGACACTCCATAGAGGCAGGTATTTTTAATCATTATCTGTATGTAGAGGAGACATTTAAAATGCCCGCTTGGATAATCGCACTTCTTGGTGTATTTGTTGGTTTTGGCCTCAACGAGGTGTCACAACTTATTAAGGCTAAGTTACTCTCAAAAAAACTGAATGAAGCATTAGAAGATGAACTGAGCTCCAACCTTTACCAGCTTGACGATAAGATAGACATTGCAAACCAGATGATAACTGCCTTAAATCAGAGAAGTATCCTTTCGGGCTTAAGTGTACCTTTTGCGTCATCTGTATACGATTATCATTTCCAATTAATATTAAAAAATCTTTGTCCGATACAGAGGGATAATATTAGACATATTTATTCCAAACTAAGGGTACTTGATGAGGTTATGTTTTCTCTGGAGAAGTCTTACAAGGAAGATATTCGAGGTGGCATTTTGAGAAATGCCAAGGTTTCGTATATAGGGAAAATAAAAGATGTACTGAACAACTACAATACTCTAAAGAAACTTATAAAGTTGTATTTGGATGGAAGTCCAGAAGATATTTACCATCGGGACAACCACAACACATAAGCGGCTCAACTCTAATCCCCAAAGCTTACGTTTTTAGTCCATGTTGTCCGTGGAATTGGTGCTACAGATTGTATAAAACTTTCACTATACCAATGCCTATGAACACTTAGAATTTAGGAGAATTTCATGGTAAAGACCGATCTTACAGAGGAAGAAAAGAAGCTGATTATTGAGGCGTTGAACAGCAATGCCGAACCGCCTGCGGAGTTGATGGTGAAGCTTTTTCCCCGTCTGGCGGAGAAATTCGATGTGGCGAAGCTGGACAGGGCTAAGATTGTCACGCTTGAATATGCGGGGAAGCGCAGCGAGGCCGCCATTTTGAACCAAGTTTCTCCGACGGATATCGGATCGCCACTCCAGCTTGAACGATATTTCAAGGGCGGGAGTCTCACCGGTCAGACACAGCTTGATATGTTTGAACAAGCAAAGGATGGTTCGGATGAAAACTGGCAGAACCTGATTGTGCAGGGAGACAACCTGCAATTTCTAAAAACCTGCCAACGGAATGCGGACCCGCTGATCAAGGACAGGGTCAAAGGAAAGGCAAAGCTGATCTATATAGATCCACCTTTTGGGACGAAGAGCGATTTTGCTGCTAAAGAAGGTGAAGACAGTTACACAGATCGTGTTGATCGGGCGGAGTTCATTGAGCAACTGCGTGAACGACTAGTTTACTTGCGTGAACTTCTCTCCGCCGACGGTAGCATTTACGTTCACCTTGATTTAAAGATGAACCACTTCATTAAGATTGTTATGGATGAGGTTTTCGATGGTGGAAATTTCCTGAACGAGCTTGTTTGGCAAAGGACATACGCACACAGCGATGCGAATCGTTTCGGGCAAGTGCATGACTCCATTCTTATGTATAGGAAGTCGACACCAAATTTCTTCAATAAGCAGTATCGCCCCCATTCTGATTCTTATATCAAATCACATTATGGGCAAGTTGACGATGATGGCCGGCGCTACAGGCTAGTAACACTAAGTGCCGCTGGTCCAGGACCAGTACGTCGTTTCGGCAATAAGGTGTTTGAGCCACCAAAAGGTAGGCATTGGGCATGGAGTCAACACAGGATTGACGAAGGATTAAAAACCGGAAAAATTGTGTTTGCGAAGACAGGTCAACCTAATATTAAACAGTATTTGGACGAAGGTCAAGGCACTGTTGTTCAGTCAATCTGGGGTGATATTCCTCCAGTAAATCCCGTTTCTCCTGAACTACTCGGTTATCCGACGCAGAAGCCAGAGGCACTTCTTGCACGTATCATCCTTGCATCTTCCAACCCCGGCGACCTCGTCATGGATGTCTTTGCAGGCTCCGGTACTACCGCAGCAGTTGCCGAAAAACTCGGCCGTCGCTGGATTGTCTGCGATTTCGGCAAGCATGCTATTTATACTATGCAGAAAAGAATTTTAAGAATTGGCGAGTCAAAGGCGCTTGGTTCCGCTGAAGACGGGATAAAGAAAAACCGAAAATACGGCAAGACGCCAAAGCCGTTTTGTGTTGTTTCCACGGGGGCCTATGATTTTTCCCGCATTATGAAGCTCCGGGAAAACAGGGACGCCTATGTCGATTTTGTCCTGGGGCTTTTTCAGATCGGCCGTGATGAAAAGGATCTGTCGGGCAAGTACGGTCTTACCAACATCTTCGGCGAAAAGGACGGCGATCCGGTGGAGGTTTACCCTGTCTGGAATGACGAGTATCTGAAAAACATCAGGATCGACAAGGACTATCTCAAGGAAATCATTGTGCAGTCCGGCGGCAAATTGAAGGGCAACTACTATATCATCACGCCGGAGACCTGCACGCTGACCGGTGATACCGCCATGAAAAACAGCGCAGGGGATAATGTACAATTTAAGCTGCTCAAGTTTCCCTACAAGATACTGGAGGATGTGTCACGCAGTTTCCAGATACAGGAACAGCCAAGCTCACAGGATAATGTCAACAACCTTATCAATTCGACGGGATTCTATTTTAATGACAGTGTGGAAATAGCGGTTGAAAGAACAAACGAGGGTTTGGAGATCACCCGGTGTGAGACAAAGATCGTGGACAGGCAGGGTGAACGTTTACAGGGTATCGAGGGACTTGCCATGCTGCTTGTTGATGTCGATTATGACGGCGAAATTTTTGACATGGACAGGACCGTGTTTGCCGGGGATATCGGAGCGGATGGAACGATAAAAGTGGCCGGTTTGACGGAAAGTGTGGCGGTTATCGCCATTGACAGGCATGGCAATGAAAGCAAACCTTTTGTCATCAAGGAATAATTCGCGTGGCGAAGAAAGCGAAAAGACAAAAAGCGATAAAGCGATTGAATCTGTCCGATCACACGCTGGATATAAATATCCGGAGGTGTAATTACAACAGGTTCAATTTCTCGGAGGTCGAGGAATATGTCCGTGAACTGGTCGGGTCGCGTGACTATCAGTACGATGCCGTTAAAGAGGCAATGATCTATCTTTGGGGCGGCGGATACAAGAGCATTACCGATCTTGGAAAAGAAAGCTATCGAGAGAAATCACAGATTCGGCGGCGTTTCGGAACTGAAGAAAATTTCCTTCGCCAACTGCCCCTCCCTGACCGTCTGTCCGGGGTCGTACACATGGCCACAGGCACCGGAAAATCATACGTGATATTTGCCATCGCCTGGCTTTCCCTTGTCATGGGGCTCGCAAAGAGGGTTCTGGTACTGGGTCCGTCCTCAACCATCATCGAACAGGGCCTGCGCGAAAAATTCAGGGACTTGATGAGCAGAAAAGAATTTAATGACAAACTCCCGGCAAAATACAGGGGAAAGGCGATCAATCTCCTGACGGATAATGACCCGATAGAAGACGATTCGATCGTGATTGAGAATATCAATGCGGTGTACACATTCGGCGGGATCACCGACACGTTGTTCAAAAATACGGATGAAGTTCTCGTCCTTGGAGATGAGATTCACCATGCCTATTCGCATCTGAAATACGCGGACAATCGTCTTGTTCTTGACAAGGAAGAAGGACCGGAAGGAAAGAAAAGTGAAGCAAGAGATGAACGGCTATGGATGAAGTTTTTACGGGAAAACAGCAAAATCACCAGGCACATCGGTTTTACCGGCACCCCCTATAATCAGGACGAATATTTTGCCGATATCATTTTCAATTACTCCATAAAAGACGCGACAGAGCAGAAATATATCAAAAAGATCAATGCGATTATTCACACAGAAACAGATGAAGGCGATTCAAAACTTACGATTGATCAGCGGTTTGAAATGGTTCTGAAAAATCATCTGGAAAACAGCGAAAAGTACGCATATAAAAATCGGGAGGGGAAAAGGAGAGTAAAGCCGATAACGGTCTTTATCTGTCCCAATCAGAACAATGCTCAGAAAAGGAGCGAGGAATTTGTCGCATTTCTTGCACGGTATTATAAAAAGCACAACGGCGCGAAGGGAACGGATTCGGAGATAGTTGACAGATTGCGGGGAAAGGTGATCTGCGTTATAGCCCGCGTCTCCAAGTCGGAATATAAGGATGAACTCGACAACATTGAAGAAACAAGCACGAAAAAGACAGGCGGAAGCGTTGAGTTTATCTTTGCGGTGAACAAACTCTCGGAAGGCTGGGACGTGGATAATGTCTTTCAGATCGTTCCGATGGAAGAGCGGGTTTTTAATTCCAAGCTTCTTATATCACAGGTGTTAGGCAGGGGGATGCGCATACCGCGTGAAGTTCCCAATGAGCACATTTTGCAGAACTATCCTGTTCTGACGGTCACCAATCACGACAAATTTGCCGATCACATCAAGGAACTGGTTGACTCGGTGACCGAAAGCGACATGTACCTTGCCTCTTCGACGCTGCCCGACGGGGAACGGGGAAGAGGCGCGCATAATTTTACCCTCTTTAACCTCAATTATATCGCCGGTGAGCGCTATGAAAAGGTCGGCCGCATAGATCAGGGACCTCCGGGGAAACTCGTGATAACACCATTTGAGGAAAACCTCGGCGTCAAAGTCGTAAGGACGAGGGATGAAAAGCGGTATGAACTGGCAAGGGATTTTTATACGATCGATCAACTTGTGTATGATATCTACAACCGTTTTGCTTTGAGGACTTTTGAGTCATTGCATTTTGATTTCGGCAGCGTGGTTGTGGATAATCGTTATCCGGAAGAGAATGAGATAAGGCAGGTTATTCTTGAAGCGATGAACAACGCGGGAATCAAGGGAAACAGGCTGTCTGGGGAAAACAGAAAACAGATTGACAATTACTTTAACCAGTTCCTGCCACGAGGCAAAAAGAAACGGGTTTTCGAGAATATTGAAGGGGATATAATCCCGGTTGATACCGCTCAAATGGAAAGATCCGGTATACGGGTGAGCGAGCTTGAAAGAGACAGGACAGCTTTTCTGAGCGAAGATTACGAAAACGAGGTGGGTGAGGCAAATCAATTTATACTCGACTACATCAACGAGTTGAGGAAACGTTCTGACGATGGCCCACAGCTTTCCCTCTTTAAACCTGAAGATTTTGTGGAGAGAAGGGACGAAATCATCAGGACGTTTGTAAAGGGAGACACAAAGCCGCCCTATGTAGTGAATACATCAAAGCTGAAAAGCCCTCAAAATATTGTCCTGGTCTCACATTCGCCGGAAAAGGAGTTCGTTTTTCAATTGATAGACAACTCCGATTACATGGATTCCTGGATAAAATCACCGGACAAAAATTTCTACGGCATTACTTATGAATACTGGAAAGGCGGGAAAGACAGGGTCAGACGGAGTTTTAATCCTGATTTTTTCATAAAGATTGATATTGATGAGTACATTTCAACGCTTGACGGTGAAGGGAACCCGGATCATCTTGAAAAACTGAAAAAACTCCAGGACGACGGCATAGAAAGCCTGATCAAGGTGGTGGAGATCAAGTCGGATGAAGAACAGGACGAAGCAACGCCAGCAAAAGGGGAATACGCGAAGGTACACTTCGAAAGGGTAAACGAAAAATTGCGCAGAGTTAACCTGGCGGATATTGACAGCCGATATCGGGCAGATGCCCGACAGCATTACACCTTTGATTTGCTTACGCCCCATCAATTTTCGCGATGGATTGCGGATTTGGAAAAGGGGAAACAGTGATGTTTTAAGAATCGAATCTGGAAGACCCTCACCTTACAACCCGCGACATCGTTGACAAAATATCGAAAGAGATTGGCATATCTCGAAAGGAAGTATACAGAGAGGTCCTAAAGCTGTCGGGGTCATAGACACTGATCCTGTCCGAAAACGGGGTTAATCAAAGTGAAGCTCCCACCTACAAGGCGGGGTTGCGGGTGCGCTCCCGGTCAGTTCTTAAAACACCGATAATCAAAATTACCACACCAGATCGAGCATTTTTTCTATTTTTCCTTGATAAAATTCAATTATTCACTTATCATGCGCCTGCAAAATCAAATGAAATGCTACTAATCATCGTAGATTGAAGCGGGGAACAGATTTCTATCTGATGTTTCTATTGAAGCTCCCTCGCAACAAGTTGCGGGGAATCTCCGATTGCTAAGGAAAATGTTTATTTTATATTCTCGCATCCCCCGCCGCGAGCAGCGGGGAGTACGCTCGCTTTGCAATTCATTACAGTTGAGGCAAGTTTATGGCTGTGAAGACCGAATTATTAACGAATCTTCGTGCGCTCATTATAGAAGATAATCCTGTTGACACCGAGATGTTTGGAAGTATTCTTCGCAAAGCAGGATACGGGGTTACGTGGGACCGTGTCGCCACCGAGCACGATTACCTCTCCTGTCTGAAGCATTCCCCCGATATCATTATCGCCGACTATTCCTCTCCTCAGTTTGACGTCTCAAGGGCACTTGAAATCCTCAAAGAAAAAGAATTGGACATACCTTTTATCATGGTAACGGGTACCATCTGTGAAACCTTAGCCATCGACTGCATGAAAAAGGGGGCATCGGACTATCTCTTCAGGGACCGTCTGGCACGCCTGGGGCATTCGGTTGTGCAGGCACTCGGCAAAAATGGTACCAACAATGGAAAGAGGTCGGCCGATGAAATTTTACGGAGAAGCGAGAAACGGTATAAAAACATCATAGATCAGATTCACGAGGGATACTTTGAAGTCGATCTCGCCGGCAGTTTCACCTTCTTTAACGACTCCACGTGCCGGATTCTCGGTTATTCCCGGCAGGAATTGATGGGGATGAACAACAGGGAATATACGACACCGAAAACGGCAAAGAAAATCTATAAGACATATAATAAGATGTACCAAAAGGGAACAACCTGTGAGGTCTACGATTATGAGGTAATCAGAAAAGATGGTTCCCGCAGCATTCTCGAGATCTCGACGTCCCCATCACGAGACACATCGGGTTTCATCGTCGGATTTCAGGGTATCGTGAGGGATGTAACGAAACATCGTCGGGCTGAAGAGGATCTTCAAAAGAGTTTCAACACGTTACACAAGACCCTTGAGGATACCATCGATGCCCTCGGCTTCGCGCTTCAAACGAAAGACCCCTTCACCGCCGGCCACCAGAGAAGGGTGGCAGCGCTCTCCTCAAGAATTGCCGAAGAAATGAACTACGATAAAGACGGCATCCGTGGTATTCGTCTCGCCGCACTGGTTCACGACATCGGCAAGATACATGTTCCCACGGAAATCCTGAGCAAGCCCGGTCAACTGACAAATGTCGAGTTTGATATAATAAAAACCCACTCGCAGGCCGGATACGATATAATAAAATCCATTGAGTTTCCCTGGCCGATCGCTACAATCGTCCTTCAGCATCACGAGCGGCTCGATGGTTCGGGATATCCGCTTTCCCTCAAGGAAAATGAGATTCTCAGAGAAGCAAAAATCATGGCCGTCGCCGATGTGGTCGAATCCATAAGCTCTCACCGGCCTTACAGGCCTGCCCTCGGCATCGACGTGGCACTGGATGAGATTTCGAGCAAAAAGGGTATTCTTTACGACCCCGAGGCTGCAGAGGCCTGCATAAAACTTTTTGAAGAAGGATCTTTCAGCTTTACGTCCTGACTCTTGATTTACACCTAAACTTTGCCCTGTAAAAAAAAGGACGGCACTAGGTAATTCCTACGAATTCTTCACAAAAAGTGCATCGACAACCTTCGGTTTTCCCTCCACGATTATTATCGGATTCAGATCTATCTCTCCTATCTCTGGAAAATGGAGGGCGACCTGACCGAGTACCACAAGAATGGAGGCAAGGACATTCCTGTCCACCGCTTTCATTCCCCGATATGGACCGAGGAGTTCACGGGATGTAAGTGATTCCATCATGGAAAAAGCATCATCCTCACTGAGCGGGGCCAGACGAATGGCGTTGTCCTTCAGGGTCTCCGTAAAGACCCCGCCGAGTCCGAACATGATGCAGGGTGGAAATCCGGGGAAATAACTCATACCGGCCATGAACTCTCTGTCACCGTGAAGCATCTCCGAAACCAGAATCGGCACATCCCTTCTCTTTTCTCTCATGCCGTGAAACGCCTTTGTGAGCTCCTGCTCGTTTTCGATGCCGAGACAGACCATCCCCTCTTCCGTTTTGTGCAGGATATCGGGAGAGCAGGCCTTCAAAACGATGGGATAGCCTATTTCGCCGGCAGCAGACACCGCCTCTTCCAGTGTATCGGCAAGGGCCTCCCGAGTAATGGGAATACCATAGGCCCCGAGGATCTTCTTGGCCCTGTACTCATCAAGTGCCCTGCCATCCCACGTTTCTATAATGTGCCGGGCATCGTCGGGAATTGTCATGTCCTGAGGGGGTTGAAAAGGGGGACGTTCTCGTATCAGGTAATGTTTATAAAGGGCAACCATTGCCCGCGCCGCCTTTTCGGGAGCATCTAAGACGGGTATACCATTTTCGTGAAAGACCCTGACCGCATGATCCTCCTTACCGAAAAATGACGACATAATAAGGGGTTTTCGGTGACTGAAGGGCATTTCGACAAGCCTGTCCAGATTTGTCTCCCACATCTTCAAGAAGTCCTCCTCGGAAACATCCAGAAGCTTTCCTATTATCGGATAGATGTCGTTAAAAAAACCGGTATCCATAATTCCGTGGACGACAACCCCGTCTATATCGTCCGCATCAAAGAGGATCTGCGGTATCTTTTCCGTGAGCGCATCCATATCGATATGAAAGGTCAGATCGACGGGATTTCGCGCACTGGCATGACCGGCGAGATAATGACTTATCTCTTTCTGAACTCCTTTTGAAAACTCGGGCACATCGAGGCCTTCCCGGTTTAATGTATTTGCTATTGCCGTACCGGGACCACCTGAATTGGTAAGAATGGCAATTCGCGAGCCCTGAATCGGCGGCTGTGATGCCAGGGCCCATCCGATCTTGTACACCTCTTCAATCGTATCGACGCGTATGACACCGGCCTGTTCGAAGAGACCTTCGTAGACATAATCGGGACCGGCCATGGCACCGGTATGGCTCGAACCGGAGCGGGCACCCGCTTCCGTACCTCCGACATACTGGGCAACAATCGGTTTTTTTCTGCTTATCTCCCGCGCCACCTCGAGGAAACGGTCGGCACGTCTGATACCCTCTATGTAAAGAGCTATTGCCTTTGTAGACTCATCCTCTCCGAGATATTCGAGGCAGTCCACGATATCGATATTCGCCTCGTTCCCGACACTCATCGCCTTGCTGATGGCAATGCCGTTTTTGTGGAGATAGGAGAGTGTCTGGGCCACATAGGTGCCGCTCTGCGACGCGAGGCCCAGTTTTCCATCCCTGTGGTGTACCGGCATCACCGTTATATTGAGCGGCAACTGTGTATTGATAATGCCGAGGCAGTTCGGGCCGAGAAAACGCATGTGGTGACGTTTTGCAATCTCAACAACCTGATCCTCGAGATCGCGTCCCCCTTCTCCCGTTTCCTTGAAACCCGCAGTAATGATGATCGCATGCCGCGTCCCGATGCTTCCAAAATCCTCCAGCATCTCGGGAATAAGCCCGGAAGGAACCACCAGGATAGCGAGATCGGGGGCATAGGGAAGCTCCCCGATGGCCGGATAGGCCTTCTTGCCAAGAACGGTCTCTTCCTTAGGATTAACGGGAAGGACATCGCCTGGAAAACCGCTGTTTATGAGATTGAGACACTGGATTGTTCCCATCTTCATGAGGTTGTTACTCGCACCCACAATGGCAATTGAAGATGGGTTCATTATTTTTCGCACCGCACCGGATCGCATGATTTACCCCCCCTTATAATGCTTAGCCCAGATCAGGACATTGAAGCTCCCCGCAACAAGTTGCGGGGGATCTCCGACTGTTAAGGAAAAATGTATTTTTTATTTGCTCGCTAACCTCGCTGCAAGCAGCGTGGAATGCGCTCGCTGTTCAGTTCAAAGAACGGTTGGGTTATATACCTTCACCGTGTTTAGTCAAGGCAAAATTCCCGACGATACAAAAGAGATATCGATAAGTCTTTGATTCCCTTTGAAGAGTGATGCAAATATTTTTGAAAGAACGACCGGTTGTGCCAACTTTTTCCTTTGTTTCAATCAACAAGGATGGTATCGTGAGTCAGATCATCTCTTCGAGGCCGTAAGAGACATGGCAAAACATCACATCTATTCAACAGAAGATATCAAAAAGACCTACGAATCGATCCAAAATCATATACGCACAAAGCATATCATCCTGAATTACTCCAAAAATGCGGGGGACATACGAAAGATCGCCCTCGATGGGCTGGATCTCTCGAAGGTACGAAGGGTGCTGGACCTCGGTTGCGGATACGGCTTTTTTACCGAGAGTCTCGAGGGCCTCCTGAAAAAGGGGATCAACATCGTCGGAATGGATCTGATAGACGAAAACAACAGGGATTCCTTTCTTACCACCGTCACCGGAATGGGATACAGGGGCGAATTCATCGCCGATAACGCGAGCTCTATAAAGACCATGGAGGATTCCGGTTTTGATCTCGTTATCGCAAGCTATTCCCTCTACTTTTTTCCCCATCTCATCGATGAGATTGCCCGCATCCTCTCTGATGACGGGATTTTTATCGCCGTTACCCATACGGAATATTCCCTTCAGGAAGTGATCCAGATGATACCCCGGTGCATCGAGGGTTTGGGTCTCATACCCCCCGGCGAGATCCTTATCTCCAGACTCCTCAGGACCTTCTCCATGGAAAACGGAGAGGGGCAGCTTGCCCCCTATTTCGAGGAAACGGAAAAAATCGTCTTTGAAAATTCCCTCACCTTCCCTTCGGAGAAGGTAAACGATTGCATCGAATACCTGGAGCAGAAAAAACACCTTCTCTTCAAGGACATTGAGGCCAGCTATCCCGAAAGG
>Ga0208905_1001640_pt1 | contig 11141 bp, 7 predicted proteins | sample AntAceMetag02UKS_FD_184776 | JGI IMG/M metagenome (GOLD analysis project Ga0208905, IMG submission 184776) | Saline lake microbial communities from Ace Lake, Antarctica - Antarctic Ace Lake Metagenome 02UKS (SPAdes) (version 2) | ecosystem: Environmental > Aquatic > Non-marine Saline and Alkaline...
CTCCTGACAGGCATTGACCCTGAAAGAGAAGCAGAGGTCTCTACGCTGAAAAAACTGGTCAGGCAGGGGGAATATCTCGCGCCGGGAGATACCGATATGGCCCTGGTGGGCGAGCTTCTTGCCAGGAATCTAAAGGTGGATATCGGTGATGAACTGGTTGTGCTGGGCCAGGGTCGTGATGGTTCCGTTGCCGCGTCGGTCCTGAAGGTAAAGGGAGTTTTCAGTTCCGGTGAGGATAAGTTTGACCGCAATTCAATTCAAATGCCCCTCGGATATTTTCAGGATGTGTTCTCCATGCGCGGCGCCGTTCATGAAGTCGTGGTTCTCGGCAGATCTCTGGAAGATGTAAAGAAGATAAAAACGGAGCTTGGAGCGGGAGTCAGTGACATAGACAGCGACAGTAATCTGGTGGTCCTTGACTGGATGGAACTTATGCCGGGACTCGTTCAGTCCATAAAACTGGATCTGGTAAGCGGACTTATCATGTATGTAATCCTGATTGTGGTGGTCGCCTTCAGTATTTTGAACACGTTCCTGATGGCTATTTTTGAAAGGACAAGGGAATTTGGTGTTATCATGGCGATTGGAATGACACCGCACCGGCTGATGAAATCCCTCTTCCTCGAATCCGTGATGATTACCATTATCGGAATCATCCTCGGTATCATCTCAGGGTGTATGGTAACCTGGTATTTTCAGATACACGGCATCGTGATTTCCGGGGCTTCGGAAGTCCTGAGTCAGTTTGGACTGCCCGAAAGGCTGTATCCACAGCTTTCGGTCCTTTCTGTATCTATTGGGGCAGGTATAGTGTTGATTATAACGATTCTGACCGCTATTTACCCGGTCCTTAAGGTAAGATATCTGAGGCCGGTTGAGGCAATGACAGCGGTTTGATCGAGGTGCTTTAATGTATCTTCAGATGGGATGGCGAAATATCTGGCGGAATCCCCGCCGGACCATTGTCATTATGACGGCCGTAATCATAGGCGTCTGGGCGATGATCTTTCTCGGGGCGCTGATGCGCGGGATTTCGGATCAGATGGTTCGAAACGGAATAGCAAACCTTACCGGGCATATCCAGGTACACCATGCGGGTTTCAGGAAAGATCCCGTCATCGAAAACAGTATCGATACACCGGAGGTCGTGGAGGTCGCTCTTTCAAAGGTTTTGCCCCGGGACGCCCGATGGACTCCCCGTGTTCGTGTTTCTGCGATTGCGAGCAACGCGAGACACTCGGGGGGTGTCACCCTTGTCGGGATTGACCCCGAACGAGAGGCCGGAATTTCGTTCATCGGGGAGGCGGTTACCGAAGGGGAGTATCTGGAGGCCGACGATACATACGGGATTATTGTGGGGGAGGCCTTGGCGGATAAGTTCGAGACAAAACTGGGACGCAAACTGGTCCTGATGTCACAGGACACGCAGGGCGATATCGCCTCCCGGGCCTTCAGGATAATCGGCATATTCAGGGCCGAGATGGAGGCCACCGAAAAGCAGTTTGTCTTTGTCACCATAGGCGCGGTGCGGAACATGCTGAAGCTTGAAAATGAGATCTCCGAGGTATCCATCCTCCTGACCGATTACAAGGAAGCGGACCGGGTAGCGGATGCCTTGCGGGAGGTGCTCTCCTCCAATTCGTATGATATTCAGACCTGGCGGGGGCTTCTCCCTTTCGTCACAGCAATACTGAAGATGTATGACTGGTTTATCTTACTGTGGTTCCTGATTATCTTTATCGCCATGGGGTTTGGCATCGTGAATACGATACTGATGGCGGTATTCGAACGCATCAGGGAGTTTGGCCTTTTAAAGGCCCTGGGCATGAAGCCCTGGTGGATTGTGAAAGAGGTCCTTACTGAATCATTCTTTATCCTTATACTTGGTATGGTGGCGGGAAACGCGCTCGGTTTTCTGAGTATATTTGCGCTGGCAGACACGGGCATAGACCTTTCGGCGCTTTCCGAAGGGCTGGAATTCGCGGGCATGTCGCGGATAATCTATCCCTTTATACTTATTACGGATATCATCGCGGCGAACCTTGTGGTCTTTGTCCTGGGACTCTTGGTCAGTGCCTACCCGGCGGTCAAGGCCGCCCGGTTTACCCCCGTGAGGGCAATGGCGCAAACGTAAAAGAAGGGTTCGAGGGGCCGAGTGAAGAAAAATACAATGGACCAAGGGGATTAATTCTTAAAGCTGCTGGTTCAATCTTGCAGATTGAACCTCAACATTAAAGCAAGGCGATAATCGCCATCAGAGTCAGAGAGATAGAGCTAATGGTAAAAAGTCGAACTTACACATCTTTGTCATTCCCGGCTTGGTCGGGAATCCAGTTTATTCAAGCACTTATGGACTCCCGCCTCCGCGGGAGTGACGGATTTTTGATTTTCTGCAAAACCATCAATGTCAAGGTGCTACAAAAGTCCTCAGAAAACAAACCCTTGAACCCTAGACCCCTGGAATCCTTGAACCCTCTTCTCCAACCATGTTGGAGAAGTAACACAGGAGCCTATCTATGAGCATAGTGGAATGCAGGGAGGTAACAAAGATATACCGGCAGGGGAAGGTCGACGTCCATGCGCTCAGAGGAGTGAGCCTTTCCATACAGGAGGGCGGCTTCATCGCCCTCGCGGGCCCTTCGGGCTCAGGCAAGACCACCCTGCTCAACATCATAGGCGGTCTGGACTGCGCCAATTCCGGCAGTATCACACTGGACGGTAACCGTATCAATGAGATGAGCCAGTCAAAACTTGCGAACCTCCGGCTCCACAAGATAGGATTCGTGTTCCAGGCCTATAACCTGATCCCCGTCCTTTCAGCCCTGGAGAATGTCGAGTTTGTCATGCTCCTTCAGGGTGTCCCTGCGGCGGAGCGAAGAGAGAGGGCGACGGCCATTCTTGATGATGTCGGTCTGAAGGATGAATGCGACAGACGCCCTGCCGAACTCTCCGGAGGGCAGCAGCAGCGGGTCGCCGTTGCCCGGGCTATCGTGTCGAATCCCTCGATCGTGCTGGCCGACGAACCCACGGCAAATCTCGATTCAAAGACCGGCAGGGAGCTTATGGAGATGATGAGGGATATGAATACAAAGAAGAATGTTACCTTCATCTTTTCCACGCATGATCAGATGGTGATGGATTATGCCAGGCGGCTCGTTCTTATCAGGGATGGCCTGGTGGCGGATGATCAGGTGAAGGAATGATGGGATCGTGAATACAACGGGGATAAGCCTTTTCAAAAGCTTAGAATTGCTGCTTATTGTTTTCTTCGTGTGCGGGAATGTAACCGCCGTGCCGGCCCAGGCCGACTCCGGGGCCGCACCCGTCCAATCGGACACTTCAAAAACCCTTTTTAGCAATATAGAGACAGAATGGGGCGGTTACATAAAATCCCGCGGCACGATTTCATGGCCTGGCGACGATTCATTCTACAGTCTCGTGGGAACGGGAAAATACTATGACGGAAGCGCCGAAGGCCGTCTTAAAAACCGCTCCTATTTCGGCTCATCCGTCTATCTCGATACACACTATGAAATCATTCTGACGGGAGGGGATACGAGGAAAAAACAGAAAAAGCTGGAGAAAATCTTTTCGGGTACCGTCATAGAAAATTACCTGTCAGGCGCCGTTGACGATAAACGCCGCCTTATGGATCTCACGAAAACACTGGAGAACCATGATGGTCATACACTCTATCATCGACTCGATCGCCTTGCCCTGACAGTCCGGCAGGGGCGGTCTGTCTTTCGTATGGGAAGACAGGCAGTCACATGGGGGGACGGGTTTCTCTTTAACCCGATGGATCTCTTCAACCCCTTTGCCCCTACGGATATAGAGCGGGAATACAAGATCGGAGACGATATGGCCCATGCCCAGATTTCCTTCGGCGAATCGGGCGATGCTCAGCTCCTCTATGTCCCGAGACGCGATCCCGCAACAGGGAAAGTGGAGGGAAGCCAGGATTCGCTTGCAGGAAAGGTTCATTTCGCCAGGGGTACGACAGAGTTTGATATTATGGCCGCAAAACACTTTCAGCAGCAGGTCCTCGGCGCCGGCTGTTTGGGGTATGTGGGGGACGCGGCCTGGCGCCTTGATGCCACATATACCTTCCCCGATGAAACAAGCGACGAGAGCGATTTCCTCTCTATCGTCGCCAATATGGATTATTCCTGGGTCTGGCGGAATAAGAATTTTTACGGATTCGTGGAGGTTTTTTACAACGGCCTTGGTGATGACAACTACTCTGAATCTATCGCGGACGACGACGTTATGGAACGTCACAACCGCGGGGATCTTTTCACACTGGGCCGCTATTACCTGGGCGGTCATATCAGGATGGAGGTGCATCCTCTGGTCAACATCTTTTTTACCGTTATCAATAACATGGAAGATCCGTCCGGTATACTTCAGCCGCGCCTTACGTGGGATATCACTCAGGACCTTCAGTTCACCTGTGGCGGGAATATATTCTATGGCGAACGGGACACCGAATACGGCGGTTTCAAAATACCGCCGAGCGACATCCTGATTAAAACACCTGGCAGTGCCTATATGTGGCTTGCCTGGTACTTTTAGGATTTGGCATGGAAAGTGGCAATCGCCTCAGATCTCAGGGGAACTCCTTTTCTCTGACGCTTCCGCCCATCCTATCAGATTTATTGACAACCGTTGGAGTAGGTGTATTGTTAAACCGTTACGTTCATGTATAGAGTGTTACAACTTACACGACAAAAGGATGTGGGCATGATCGGTTGTCATCAATGCGAGCATTACTATGTCACTTGGGACAAAGAGTTCCCCCATGGGTGCAGGGCTATGGGCTTTAAATCGGCCACCTGCCTTCCACCGCTGTACTGATTAACTCCGAGCGATCGTGTTTGTTGTATAAAAAGAAAATACGAAAGAAAAAAGGGCTTTAATAGCGAGGGCAGACCATCTTCTGCCCATCGCTATTTCCACTTCATTTCAGATTTCACTACGACCAGGAACGACGGCTCGCAGGTTTAAAGGGACGCTTTCCATGAGTCTTGGGAGAAAAAGATCTTCCGTTCCCGCCCTGCGTTTTCATGCCCTTCGCACTGTGATTACGGCCGGAACGAGAGACCGGTTCAGCCGGCACAGCGACCGTTAATCCGTCGACGCTATGGTACGCCACTTTGTCTCCCAGGCTTTTTTTCAGAGAATACGCCAGGCCGGCATCCTGATTGGTTACAAATGTAAAGGCTTCGCCGGTTCTAGAGGCGCGGCCCGTCCTGCCGATGCGATGGGTGTAGGCGTCTGCTGTCTCCGGCATATCGTAATTAATAACATGCGAAATGTTTGTTACATCGATGCCGCGAGCGGCGATATCGGTAGCAACCATGATTTCATACCGGCCGTCACGGAATCCGGCAAGGGCCTTCTGGCGTTTCTGCTGTGTCAAGTTCCCATGCAGGGAAATAACCTTGTATCCCGATTTATCCAGCCGTCCGGCAACGCTTTTCGCCCGCGATTTCGTCCGCGTAAAGACAAGGACGGATTCTCTTTCCGTATGGTCAAGAAGGTCTTTGAGCAGATCTGTCTTGGTGTCCATCAGCACCGGATAAAATCGATGCGATACGGTTTCAACCGGCGCTGTGCGGCCGATTCGAATCTGCAGCGGATTTTGCAGGAGATCATTGGCCAGGCGTTGTATGTCTTCCGGCATGGTGGCGGAAAAGAGCAATGTCTGACGCTTTTTCGGAAGGCGCCCCACGATTCTTCTGATATCCGGCAGAAAACCCATGTCGAACATATGATCGGCCTCATCCAGCACCAGAACCTCTACGTGAGATAAATCCACGGTGCCGCGGTTGATATGATCCAGCAAACGGCCTGGGCATGCGGAAATAATGTCTACATGGTCGTTCAGTTTTTTGATCTGTCGATTGATGCTCACACCGCCATAGATGGACGCGCTGTTCAGCTGTGTCCTTCGGCCCAATTGTCCGATGACTTCATTGGTCTGTTCGCTCAGCTCCCGCGTCGGAGCGATAATCAGCGCGCGGACATGCCGATGTGGTCCTTGCATGAGCCGCTGTAGTATAGGCAGGACAAAGGCCGCTGTTTTCCCGGTACCGGTCTGGGCAAGCCCCATGACATCTCGGCCTTCCATGATCGGCGGGATTGATTGTAATTGGATGGGCGTCGGTGTTGTGTACCCTTGGGCTCGCACGCCGGCAAATATTTTCTCATGTAACGCAAACTTCTCAAAACTCATTTCTTCTTTTTCCTTCTTTTTATGTATTAGTGACATGTGAACCCATCTCTAATCGTCGCGGCTGGTATAGGTACACCGCTTTACGTGCCTGCGCCGCGCCGGAGTGACCGGTTGCGGGCATTGCGCTATAGCTGGATTCTGTTACGATTAGCTGGATTTTCCTGCCGAAGTTTCTAAAGAAGAAAGGTGGGAAGGCAAATAACTATCGTGATCACCAAGCGCTTTCTACAGGGATATTCCATAAATAGCAAGGATTATTTTTAAAACAGTGACAGCGACTATTTTCCGCTCACGGTCATTCCCTGCTTACGATGAGCTCAAAAAAGACCCCGATCCGTAGCTCTACGTACAATAATCAGAGGGCTCATCAGGGGAGTGGCTGTCAAGGCAGTACCCCTGTGGATACTTTCAACAACCCTCCCCTGGCTAAAAAAGCACAATGGATCAGTTACTATTACGCGGATCCCCTCAGGGGCAGGACCGCCATGCATGCAGCATTCACAATGGGATACATGATAGGGGAAGAGGTCAGCGCAGGGTGGGTTCCCATCTGGAACTTTACCATGTCATCTGCCGTCATCCTGTGCATGATACAGGCGCTCAGCACGTTTATCATTTCCCCTACCGATTTGCCCCCGGATATTGAACCGCCCAGAATCACACCCGTATCCTTGGAGAAGATGACCTTCGCCTTTGTATGGCAAGAATCGGGCATACCGCCTGGATGGGTATCCGGGGCCTCCGCCACGCAGGTGATGATCTTGGCCCCGATTTTGTTTGCCATCCTTTCGGTGAGACCTGCAACACCGAAGGCCCTTCCATTGATGACCGTAGAAAATACACTGATGGCCCCGCAATTCTGGTGGGTTGGGGAAAACAGATTCGCGCCTGCTATCCGCGCCTCTGAAGTGGCTATCGATGCAAGCATGATCCCGGTCGGTCTGCCGTCGAAGAAGGACTCTTTCTCTGCGCAGTCACCACAGGCGTAGACATCTGGATCGGTATAGGTCTGCATGTAACGATCCACTTTTATGGTTTTATTAAATCCGAGTTCCAGTCCGGCCTTTGCCGCGAGAGCCGTTTTGGGAACAGCACCTATCCCGAGTATTACCATATCCGCCTTGAGCTCTTCGCCGCCTGAGAGTTTTACCCCGGCAACCTTTTCATCGCCCAGGATAGCCTCTACCTTTTCGTTGAGCAGGATTTTTACCCCGGCTTCCTTCAACTGTGCCTGTGCCTCTTCGCAGAACTCGTTGTCCATTGCCATTTGCAGGCAGTGGGGCAGGGCCTCTACAACGGTCACATTGATATCTCTTCCCTTTCTGCACTCATCGGCAAACTCCATGCCGATAAAACCGCCACCAATGATAACCAGATCTTTTACGTTGTCCATCTGTTGAAGGAGTTCTAATAAATAATCAAATTCCTTTTTGACCGAGTATACATTTTTTTTGTCTACTCCAGGGATAGGCGGCACGAGCGGAATCGAACCAGTGGCAAAGATAAGCTTCTCGTAGCCAATGGTCTCACCGTCTTGCATAGTAACAATCTTTTTTTCGCGGTCAACGTCGATGGCCTCGCCCTTGATCAGCTCTATCCCATCTTTTTCCAGAAGGCCATCCGGAATAACGTTGTTTTCCGGACCCCCAACGGTACCATAGATATACGGGATGCCGCATGGGATAAGCACAGTTCCTTCTTTTCTGATAAGGATAATCTTCTTGTCGGGATAATGTCTTATGCAACTGATTGCGGCGGTAATACCTGATAATCCACCTAAAACTACCACGTCTGCTTTTTTCATATAATCTCCTTTATGATCTTATTTATATAGACATAGGAGCAAACGCAATGGTCTCCTATGTTTGATACCTCGATACTCGACAATAATTTACTTTTTGGGGGGAAAGTACGTTTTTTGATAAAAACTTACTTTGCAGCTCGCGCACTTTAAACAAGTCGCACCTGTATGTCAATGAAAAACGGTCCTCAAAATGTGATGAAAGTCCCGTTGTGCTTTTTTAAAAAAATAAAGCCCCCTTCCATTAAGTGAAGGGGGCTTTATGCATGGTACACAGTCGCTGGGGTTATTTCACTTTTTTCAGTCCTCGGTTCGCCGTTGTTACATAGATATCTCCCGAGGCGCTCACCGTCATGGGAGAGGGGAACTTGATGGAGAGGTAACTTCCTATAGGACTGTACCCGACGGGAACGTCCTTTGCGATCAGATCCTGTGCCAGAGTTTTCGAGTTGATCCTGATGATTTTCTGACCCGCTCCGTCAAAGACGAGAAGATTTCCTTGGCCGTCACCGGCAATTTTTGGCTCTCAATCTTGATAAGTTCGTAAAAAGTCGGATTTCCCCTCCCCTGGCGGGAGGGGATTAAGGGGAGGGGGCGTAAGTGCATAAAACAGTTTCGCATTTACCCTCACCCTAGCCCTCTCCCATTAAGGGAGAGGGAGCATTATTGACTTTTTACGAGTGCATCAATCTTTTTAAGGAAAAAATACAGCAAAAGAAATGGGCGCCGGCTGCAGAGCACTATGAGCAACACCACTAAAGCCTTTCTGAAAGGCCATGAACAATCAACCGGGAGACCGCAGCCGGGTTTTTGCTGCCGGATGAGCTGGGTAAATAACGGTTATTGAGTAGTACTTTTGTCATATTTTTACTCGCCTGGACGGATTCTGTTCCACCGCTGTTCATAGGCTTCGTGCCACCCGTCGGGGACAGGAATCTCGTTGTAGAGGTGTTTCCTGTCGGCCTCCAGGAATCGTCGTTTCTTGTCATGGTAATCGGCGGCACAGATGACGCGGTTCTTCGCCTTCTGCTGAATTTTATCCAGCCAGGCCACGCCCTCCCGTGATCGCAGCAGGTGGTGGTCGATAATTAAAATCGGCACCGTTTCCGCAAGTGCGAGGGCGTGTTTCCCTGCTTTGGTGCGGGCGCTGGATGAGATTCTTTGAAGGTAGAGCGGCGGTCCTGAGACGAATACCTCATCCGGATGCCAGTCGATAATCTGTTCAACTGGGTCGGTTTCGGTGAGCTGTATGTCCGAGGCGTGGACAAAGACATGGCCGTCTTCTTCGATGCGGGTCATCATCACCTTGTTTGATTCCGATCCGTCTGTCCCGTGTGGCATTGCTTCTGAGAAACGAAGTTCGGCATCACTCAGCCCCTCCGCCACATTAATTTCAGAATCCACGGCCGTCTCGATGGCCTTCGCCCGGGAGCGCATGACCGGACTCACGTGTTCGGGGTTCAGTCCCCAGAGCCGGATAGTTTTGAGTTGTATCGTTACTGATTGAAGTGAGAGCTGGTAAGGGTTTGCCTTGGCGAGAGGGATGTGGTCGCCGTGGTAGTGACTGAAGACGATGTCCGTCGCCTCCGCATAGGCCTGGACAATACGCTCCCGAATCTCCGCTCCCCGCTCAATCTGGCAGGGATGCGGGAGCAAGCCTTGCCGCAGCCAGCCGAGAGCGATCCCCGGATCGATGAGAATCCGGCGGTGCTTCGTCTTGACCATAGCGCACATGCCACGCGTGCCCAGCGATTCAGTGGAAATAATTCGTATCTCCATAACATTAAAAAAGGAAAAGGGGACAGGCTACTTTTGTAGGGCACCTTCGTTACACGCTGGCTTTACTTACGGTAAAAAAGTAGCCTGTCCCCTTTTCCCCCTTTTCCCCTCTACTTTGATGGTTCTACTTCTATGGTTACCTCTACCGAGGGCTGTTCCCCTTCGACAAACTGGGCCTTCGAGGGGACTGTGAGTTGCGGCTCCAGCTTCGTTGTGGCGGTGATTTCCCGGAGGTTGATCAGCTCCGTTGTAATCTTGATATTCTTAATATCTTTTTTAGGCGCCTTGAGTTGGACCGAGGCGGGAGAAACGGTGACTTTCCGGAGGATCAGCCCTTTGGGAAGGGTCCCGGAGAGCTTGACGTCAATGGGCGCCTCAAAATGGGTAAGCATATGCGCGACGAATCGTATTTTATTCGGGTTGATGCCGACAACCTTCACGTTGGAAGGGTACTGAATATTATTGTTTTCTATCGGCAGCTCCTGCCGCCCTTCTTTGACCCCGGTCATATCCAGCGTAACACTCAATGAATCTTCGTTGAGGAGACCAAATGCCTGTTTCGAGCCCACGAAAGTTACCGTTGTTTCTTTCGGCTTTTGTCCCTCGATGATCCAGTCTGCTGGAAGGTTCCGAGACACGATGGGTCTCACGTAGTCGCGTCTGATACTCTCGGTCTGATATCCGAAGGCGAGCCACAGGCCGCAGGCGAGCAGGATCGCGACGGCCTTCTCCCCCCAGTTTTCGCCGATCCACCGCAACCATCCCCCGCTCTCTTTTCCAGGGTCTCCCCCACGGTAAAACTGCTCAAGGATAGAGAGCAGATCCCCCGGGTTGTGAAGCCTTTTGAGTGTCCCCTCCCGTGCGATGGAAACGGTCCCGCGCTCTTCCGAAACGACGATGCAGAGGGCATCGCACCGTTCCGACAGGCCCAGCGCGGCCGTGTGCCGCAGGCCAAGATTGCCTAATTTCGATGGGTTTACCGAGAGGGGCAGGTGGCAGCCGAACCGGGCAATCCTCCCCCCTTCAATGACAGCCGCGCCGTCATGTCCTATTGAATGGATATCGAAGATACTCTCAAGGATGGCCTCACTCAGGATTCCTTTGAGATCAAAACCTCCTTTGAGGTGACGCTCCAGAAAGTCATCGCCTTTGAGGACAAGGGGCGCCCCGCGGCGATTCTTTGCGATTCGGGCAACCGCGCGATTGATGATCTCGGCATCATCGTGCAGAGATGCGTCGAGAGAACCTTTTCGGGTGAATCTCCATGTGGCGAGACGCTCGAAGAATCTGCGGAGGTCTTCCTGGAATATAACGATCATGGCG
>Ga0208905_1001648_pt1 | contig 11098 bp, 10 predicted proteins | sample AntAceMetag02UKS_FD_184776 | JGI IMG/M metagenome (GOLD analysis project Ga0208905, IMG submission 184776) | Saline lake microbial communities from Ace Lake, Antarctica - Antarctic Ace Lake Metagenome 02UKS (SPAdes) (version 2) | ecosystem: Environmental > Aquatic > Non-marine Saline and...
ACAGCAGTCGTACTTTTTCCGCATTACAACCGCCCCTGCCTATTGCAATGCCAAGATCATCCTTCTTTTTGATCACAATCCGTGTTTTTTCGGTATCTGATTCTTCTTCTATCTTCAGCACAGCAATCGGCCGGAGAATATTTCTGACAAATTCATCAAAAGAACCACCCTCCTCAACCATCTCAATACGCTTTCCGAGAACCTTCTGCATCCGACGTATATTGTCCCCGTTTTTACCAATCGCAAGACCCATATCTCCTTTTTTTACCACATAGATGATCCGGTCAAATCCATCATCCACAATACAGTCAATTGCAATCGATTTGGTAAGGATACGAAGTTCTTCAATATATCTGCGCTCTTTAAAGCCTATGACATTATGCATCAATCAGTCGCTTTAGTATTTTTTCTATAATACCATATAACCACTTGTTTAATCCAAAATTATGAAATTCCGGCCGGAATTCGCAGAAAGTTTATTATTCCGCATAAAAGCAGTTATTCTATGTACGGGAGATACGAAATTCCCTTTGAATACTCAGATGATACTATTAAACTCTCCATAACAGAAGATGGAGACTTTTTCCGTTATACCCGAGAAATGGCAGAGGGAGAAACAGTACAGAAAACACTCCTGACAACAGGCAGTGCCATCGTAGCTGTAAACCCTATTGAACCGGTAAATCTTCCAAAAAAGGTCACCCATTACCTGGAAATTGAATTTACCCCCATACTCATAGAACCAGAAGGGATAAAGATTATATATCTGATGTTTCCGATAGAAATCGGAGTCATTGTCTTTGGCAATAAAAAAATGGAAGCAGTGGACACATTTTCTTTCTGCCCCCAGAAGTATTCACTCTATGGACCCTCAGGGGGAGGAGTTATCACCAAATATTTTGCAAGTGACATATACTCATCCCCACCGGAATCTGACCGATACTGCAACGGCATTATTCGTCTTGAAATCCAAAATAAGACACTCGAGTGGGCCAATATCAGCAGAACCGTCCTTGACGGATATAGCATGAAGATCTATTTCGGTCCATATGTGTCCATGCTCGCATCCATGAAAATACTCACACCAACCACTGCCGAAACTGAATTCATCCGCAATCCGGCCGCATCAGATTTCCAGAAAGCAGTCGAAATATATCACACCCTCAATATACCTTCAATAAAACGCACATATCTCATGGAATGGGGGTATTGACCGATGAGTGACATCATTAACACCACCTTCATTTTTGGATCATCCATATTCGTAGACCCAGTCTATGCCGAAGTCACTTTCGGCGACATCCTCTGGTTTTTCATTATCCTTGTTCTCGCAGTCATCATCGCCAAGATCATCTCCCTCAACCTCAGCCGGTTTCTCAAAGACCGTGTCCAGAAAAATGACCTGAATCTCATTACCAAAGCCGCATACTGGCTGATATTTTCCATCGGATTTTTAATAGCTATTCCAAAACTTGAAGTAGACCTCTCCGGCTTCCTCGTTGCAGGAGGGATTTTTGGTATCATCATCGGGTTTGCAGCTCAGAGCGTTGTTTCAAATCTGATCTCAGGCATCTTCCTCATCTTTGAGCAGCCCCTCAAGATCGGGGACAATGTACTCATAGAGGACACGCACATCATTGTGGAAGACATTCGAATCTTTTCCACCATCGGAAAGACCTTTGAAGGCATCTATGTCAGGATACCCAACGAGAAGATATTCACCACAACCATAACCAATTATGTAGCAAATACCGCCCGCCGATTTGAATACGATGTGGAAATCCGTTATCAGGACGATGCAGCCCGCGCGATACAGATCATTAAAGCACTCATTGAAGACGAACCATTCTGTCTGAAAAACCCAGGCCCCTCAGTTTTCGTTGACGAACTGGCAGCAGACGGGGTTATGATCAAAACGCGCATGTGGGCACCTTCAGAAGTATGGTGGGATATCAGAACAACCATGCTCTGGAAAATAAAGTGTGCACTTGAAGAGGATGGAATGGAGATACCGTTCCCTCAGCGCACCTTATGGCTTAATCCTGATGGCGGAGATAACAATCTCCAAAAAACAATTCCTGTAAGAAACCATGATACCGAAGTCCGCATACACACATGCAAACCACCTCATCCTGCTCTGGAAAAAAGCCACCCGTATCCAATTACTGGATACAATGGACCAGACGAAGCTGATAAAGAATAATAAAATAAAAAACTGAATTAGACCTTCATCAATTCAGTTTCGGACAGATAATATCCAATACACCATTTTTTATGCCAAATCTGCACTGTCCCTGGTGAATCGGGGCAGAAAGTGGCACATCATAGTCGTGCCCATCTATGGTCACCTGTACTGCCTGATCCCGGAATTCCACACGGGGTGCTGAGGATTCCTCACCAGATAATTCCAGGGTGATATAAAAAAACCCGGAGTCCTCGACAAGGTCATAATCGAACTCATCTTCATATTCGTCCATGTGGAAGATACGACCGTCATCACCTGAACCAGATATAATCGTACAACCGATAAACCGGGGAGGTTCATCTCCCGGTAGGTTGCGAATCATCTCTTCCATTGCTTTTGCGAGATTTTTGAAGACGTCGTCGTTTGGTTCATTTGCCATTTATTTCACGCACCGAATATTTTTGTCCATGACGCGTTACAATCCCCCTTCCCTCAAGCCGCGCAACTGCACTCTCAATGCGGAAAACCGGGATATCTGTTATCCTGTGAATTTCAGGTACAGACAGATCACTGTTACATAGTGCGGTTATAAGATTGATTTCTGTTTCCCCAGCTAATATTTCTTTGCTCGTAGACACAAGATCATCCATAGCTGCACCAAGATCACTCTCCAGATACTCCAGCGTCTCAAGGTACCTGTTGCGGGCATCCAGGAGATAACGAAGATTACGCACTGATCGGAGAAACAGGTCCTGGGATGAGGATAACTGCTGCTGAATCACATCAGGTGATTCTGCCACTTTTATATCGATACTGATGTCCCGGACAAGACAGTAGTATTTCCGCCTCCGCGTATCTGTGCGTGAAGATAGGAACTCGGCGCGCTCCATATACTGGAGATGGTCGATCACTGCCTTGGGATTCAGCGTCAGCCGCTCGGCTATCTCAGTCACATAACATGGCTTCTCCCGAAGAAGCCCAATGATACGCCTCCTGTTGCGATTACCAAGAATATCGAGAAGACCAGAGCCCTCATCATCACCGATCATGCTTACCAAAAGTAAATGCAAAAATAATATAAATATATTTTCTTTATTCCATCACGCGGTAATTAGGAGCCTCATCGGTAATGAGAATATTATGTGGATGGCTTTCGGTATATCCGGCCGAGGTAATCTGAACAAATTTTCCGTTCTTCCTGAGGTCATCAATGGTCTTTGAACCGGTATATCCCATTGCAGATTTCAGGCCACCGGTAAGCTGATAGAGTACTTCAGAGACATTGCCCACATAGGGAATTGCACCTTCCACACCCTCGGGAACAAATTTATTCTTTCCAATATCCTTCTTCTGGAAGTAGCGATCACTTGACTCCCCGCCGCTCATCACACCAAGGGATCCCATACCACGGTACTGTTTGTAACGCCGCCCTTTCATTGCAATAAGGCGACCAGGGGCTTCTTCTGTTCCTGCAAGAAGGCTCCCCACCATCACCGAGTCAGCACCTGCAGCAATTGCCTTTGCAATGTCACCACTGTACCGGATACCACCATCTGCAATAACAGGCACATCATACTCCTGCATCACTTCTGCAACATTCGCAATAGCAGTAATCTGGGGTACCCCAACACCTGCGACAACACGGGTCGTACAGATTGATCCCGGACCGATTCCGACCTTAACGGCATCAACATCTGCACCAAATTCCTCCGCAGCCTCTTTGGTCGCAATATTACCGGCGATGACATCTGTAGAAACACTCTCCACAATATCACGGACAGCTGATACCACATTCATATTATGAGCGTGGGCGCAGTCAACTGCAAGTGCATCCGCCCCAGCCTCAGCAAGCATGACTGCACGTTCAAAATCAAACGGGCCTACTGCTGCAGCAACACAGAGATCGCCATCCCGGTCACGCAGGGCATTCGGATTCTGGTGGCGTTCCAGAAGGTCCTGCATTGTGATAATTCCCATAAGAGTGCCATCTGCATTCGTAACCGGCAGGCGCTCCACCTTATTGGTATACATCCTCTCGAGGGCATCCTCAAGGCCGATACCGTCCTCTGCGGTTATGGGTTCGTGCGTCATGACATTCCGGATATTCTCATCACCACGCTTTCCAACGATACCGCGCAGATCCCTGCGGCTGACAATGCCAATTATCACATCGTCATCCATCACCGGCACACCACCAATATCATGATAGCGCATCATCCGATCCACCTCACTGACCGTGGATTCAGACCGAACGGTGAGAACATCACGCTCAATGATATCTTCTGCCTGCTTTACAAGCCGAATTTCTTCTGCTTCACGCTCCGCACTCATATTGCGGTGGATGATCCCGATACTGCCCTCCCGGGCAAGTGCAATCGCCATCCGTGCTTCAGTGACAGTATCCATCGCTGCCGAGATGATGGGACTGTTGAGTGCTACGTTTCGGGACAGCCGTGAACGGGTGTCAGCTTCAGAGGGTTCAACAAATGACTCCGCAGGAACCAGCAGAACATCATCAAATGTCAGGGCCAGTGGAATATTTAATTTCCCGGCATACATGCGAATCACCTCATCAGAGACACTGCCTTTTTAACAAGTTCTTCCCGGACAACACTGCTGCGATCCCCACCACAGACCATTCCACGGACACCGATAATTTCAGGATTAATACGTCGCAGAGGTACCAGATCTTCAAATTTCAGGGAACCTGCAAGAGCAGTCTTCTGATTCAGACTGCGGTTAATATCAATAAATTCACCGAGAACCGATTCGTCCATGAAATCAAAGAGGCTCTTCCCATCCTTAATACCTGTGTCAATCATGGCAATGTCTGCACCATTCTCTGCCACAAGGGGTGCCACTTCCAGCGGAGAAATCGTACCCATGCGTTCATAATCTGCATATGCTGCAATAACAACAGTCTTTTCGGGGTACTGCCAGTGTACTGCCTTTGCAACAGCCTCAATCAGTTCTGCGGCACGATCTGCGCCATCAAATTTCAGACCAACCTTGACATAATCTGCACCGGCGGATGCTGCACCGTACGCAGCCTGGGAGGCTCCGCCCGGAAGAAACGAATAATCACCAATTGCAGCACTGACAGGCTTGTCTGACAGCTCCTTTATTGCATGAATAACCCATGGAAAATTGGCACCAAGTGAACCTTCGGACGGTTTTTTGACATCGATGATATCAGCAGCGAGGGCACTGCGTGCCTCCTCAACACTGCTGGGGCTGACTAAGAGTTCCATACTTATTTTTGGCTACTCCCCATAATAGTGATTACGTATGATCATATCCAGACATACAGATTTGTACCCTTATTTTCCCGGTTTTTTTCCGGAAAGAGGATGGAGCACGCGGACTGCAGTACGATTTCATGCAGTGATGAATACAGGCAGGAAGGATACACAATGCTGATTACCATAGAGGGAATAGACGGAACCGGCAAATCAACATTAATCAGAAATCTCAGAGAGATTCTGAGCGACATGAAGCCCATCTTCACCAGGGAGCCAGGATCAACATGGATTGGAGAACAGGTACGAAGAGGTATTGCAGAAGAGATTGACCCCGTTGCAGAGGCACTCCTCTTCACGGCCGACCACGCCGCGCATATTCGTGACGTAATTCGTCCGGCCCTTTCTGCAGGAAATGTGGTCATCTCTGACCGATACAGTGATTCACGCTTTGCCTACCAGTCCGTCACTCTGGATTCCATACTACCGGATGCCCTTGGCTGGCTGGAGGCAGTCCACCGCGGGTGGACCATTGTCCCTGACCGCACCTACCTTCTGACCATTCCGGTTGAAGAAGCAATGAAAAGACTCTCTGCTGACCGCGATACCGCCGAACACTTTGAAAAAGCAGACACCCTCTCCCGTGTCCAGAAGAATTATCTGATGGCGGCAGAACGTGACCCGGAACGGTTTGTCATTGTTGACGCGATGCTTGAAAAAGAGAAAATAGGTAATTTTGTTGCCGAAAGTATCAGGCAGTTCGTGAAACGGTGACAATGACCCCATCATTCAGGGTCAGAACATCCACATCTTTTCCTGCAACACGGAACGAATGAACCAGCTCAAAGGAACCCTCCGGAACAGCCACCTCTTCTCCGTCAACAGTCACATGGGACACACCTCTGACGAGGTCCTCCTCAGAGAGTGCTCGCACCGCATCCATAAACCCACGGGCTTTGTTTCTCAGCGCAGGTCCGATTACCCCAAATGAAAATTTCACATCGGAAATCACGCGTTCAAGTTCCGGTTTTTCTGTTGTCCAGATCACTGTGGCATTCAGGGCACGGGATGCATCACCGGCATCATCAATCTCCCGATCTACATACACGAAGACAGAGCCGAGGGGAGCGTTGAGTGCCATTTTATTATCATGCTTGAACCTGCGCACCTCAGATACCACTTCAGCAAGCAGGGCTCCGTTACGGTATGCATCCGCATCGATAAACGAAAGGTCAGGCCATCCTGCGGCATGCACACTTCCGGCGTCAAGATATGAATAACATTCTTCAGAGAAGAACGGCGTAATCGGTGCAAACATCCTGCAGATGGTGGCAAGTGCCGTCCTCAGAGTATAAAGAGCACTGTCACGTGCAGGCCCTTCTTCTTCGTACAGTCTGCCTTTCACAAGTTCAATATAATTGTCTGCAAAGACATCACGGGAAAACTCGCGGATAGCGCGGATGGCACGGTCAAACTGATAAGATTCCATTGCTTCCGTTACCTCTGTCACGGTTGCAGAAAGACGGCACATCAGCCACCGGTCAGCAAGGACTGTCAGCGAATCTGCAGTAAGGGAACCCGAATCCCCCGCCTGCATCAAAACAAAGCGCGCAATATTCCAGAGTTTGGTCTGGAACCTGGACCCGGCAACCACATCATTCCAGGTAAAGACAATATCAGACCCTGTTGCCGCACCAATCGCACTCCACTGGCGGAATGCATCTGCTCCATAATCCTTGAGAATCTCTTCCGGGGGAATAATATTGTCACGGCTCTTGCTCATCTTATTCCCATCCTCACCAAGCACCATTCCGTTCACGAGAATTTCATCCCATGGTTTGGACCCGGTCAGGGCAAGAGACCGCAGAATGGTATAGAAGGCCCATGTCCGTATGATGTCATGGCCCTGCGGGCGGATCTGTGCAGGGAAGCGCTCCGGAATATCTCCGCCATCCCAGCCGGTCACATTTAAGACAGAGATGGAAGAGTCCATCCAGGTATCGAGTACATCCGCCTCTCCGGTAAAGGATGTCCCGCCACAGACCGGACAGGCATGATTTGGTGACTCTGCAGTCGGGTCAATCGGCAGGTCTGCCTCGTCCGGGAGAATCTTCTCCCCACAACCATCACAAAACCACACCGGAATCGGGGTGGCAAAGACACGCTGGCGTGAGATGCACCAGTCCCATTCCATCTGTGATGCCCAGTTTTCCAGGCGGGAATACATGTGATCCGGTGTCCAGACGATCTCTTTAGCCGCTTTGATGATCTCTTCACTATGAATCTTCACAAACCACTGGCGTTCACTGAGAATTTCAATCGGGGTCTTGCAGCGCCAGCATGTACCAACACGCTGATCCAGTTTATCCTGTCGACGAAGAATGCCCTGTGCCTTCATATCAGCAAGGATTCTCTCACGGCACTCCATTGAGGTCAGTCCCTCATAGGGGGCTGCAATGGTGGTCATTTTGCCGGATGAGTCAATTGCCTTTCTCAGGTCAAGATTATGCTGTTTCCACCAGTGCACATCCTGCTTGTCACCGAACGTACAGATCATCACCGCACCACTACCAAACTCCGGGTCAACTGCCGCATCGGTTATAACCGGCACGTTATGCCCAAAGAGCGGCACGGTCAGATACTTCCCTTCAGTCCCTGCATACCGTTCGTCATCCGGATGGACAGCAACAGCCACACAGGCCGCAAGAAGTTCGGGACGGGAGGTGGCAATCTCAACACCATCGAAGTCAAAGAAGTTCAGAAGGGTGGTGCGATCCTCATAGGTCACTTCTGCAAATGCAATAGCTGTTTCACAACGGGTACAGAAATTGACAGGATGCTCACTCTGGTATATGTCGCCTGCCTTAAGCATCCGGAGAAATGAGATCTGTGTCTTCCGGTAGTACTCAGGCATCATCGTGATGTATTCATTGCTCCAGTCAATTGAAAATCCGCACCGCCGCATCGTCGCGCGCATCTTTTCAATATTCTGAATCGTTAAATCACGGCACATTTGCCTGAATTTATCACGGGGCACATCATTTTTTGTGATTCCGTGAATCTCTTCAACCTTCACTTCGGTGGGAAGACCATGACAGTCCCACCCCTGTGGGAACATAACATTGAACCCGCGCATCCGCTTATATCGTGCGATAAAATCGATATAACACCAGTTAAACCCGTTTCCAATGTGGAAATTTCCTGTTGGATAGGGGGGAGGCGTGTCGATAATAAACTGTGGTTTCGTTGAGACGGGATCAAAATAATTGTCCTCATCCTTCCATTCCTGCAGCCAGCGCTCTTCCACAGAATTGGGATCATACGTCTTCGGTATTTCCATTGATGGAGACATTTCGGAAATATTGGTTGTTTTTTCTCTTAATAGTAATCAGAGATCGGGGAAAAAATGGTACCAATCCGTAGTGTCTGCACCAAAAAAGAGGGAATTTTCATAAAATCATCATCCATCAGGCATAAACCCATTAACCATGAATCACAAAAATAAAAACAATGGAATGGGAGACAGGGATGTGGGCAGCATCAGCTCTTGCGCTGATATGCATCATCATTGCCCCGTATGTCTCTCCTCCCTGGCTCCTCTCGCTTTTTGTTGTGCTCATCTGTGCACTGTTTTTTCTCATTAAGATATCCCGCTACACCTCTATTTCCATCGCAGCGATAGCAGCGCTCTATGGCCTTGAACTAATACCGCTGGTGGTATTTTCCACCACTTTTGCAATAGTCATTATGGGTGAGGCCGCCTACCGTATCGCAGGAAGGGGTACAAAAGGATATATTCCATTTACGGTTGTCGCCTTCACTAGTGCATTTCTGGTGATGTTGTATTCAGGCTACAACGTCCCGTTTGTGGCTGTTACCGGTGTAATCGTTGCTCTGATGCTCCACTCAATTTTACGTGACCGTCAGGATAGTATCTTCATTGAAACACTGGGAGTTGCGATGACAATGCTCCTCTTCTTTGACATTAACTATCAAGTCGAGACAATAATCCTCATTACTGCCGTCATCATCGGATTCGCTTTTGCATTCTTCTCATACAAGCTGAAAGCAGCAGACGTTTCAGGTCTCTTTTCCGGAGCACTGATGGGCATCCTTCTCATTGTCTTCACCGATGTACGCTGGTTTCTGATTATGCTTGCCTTCTTTATTCTCGGTGCAGGCACCACAAAATTCCGGTTTGAAAAGAAGACAGAACTTGGTGTGGCAGAATCACACGGAGGGGTGCGCGGATATTTCAATGTCTTCGCAAACGGCCTGGTCTCACTCTGCGGAGCTATCCTGTTTGGAGTTACCCAAAACCCCCTGTTTATTGCTCTTTTTCTGGGAAGTGTCACCTGTGCCACATCAGACACCCTCGCAAGTGAGATTGGCGTTGTTGGAAAGACGCCCCGCCTCATAACCACGTTCAAAGAGGTGCCCCGGGGAACCAACGGGGGAGTGACAATGGTAGGAGAACTTGCAGCAATTGCCGGTGCGGTCATCATCGCTGCGTTCGCATATGTGCTGAATGTTGCAGACCCGACACTTGTTGCTGTAACTGTGCTTGCAGGATTTTTTGGCACGAACATCGACAGTCTCATCGGTGCATTATATGAAAATAAGAACCTCATCGGAAACGCCGGAACAAATTTCCTTGCAACGCTTCTCTCCGGCATCTTTGCAATGGGTGTGTATTTTGCACTCATCTCTTTTTAAGAACGTGAAAACGTAGGACGTGAAAACGTCGGCCTGAGAAGCAGAAAACCCGCCTATTCAAAATTCCACCCATTTTAAAACCATTCTCCAATCATTCTCCAACCATTCAGAATCCCAAAATCAGAGATGGGGAGATATCCCTCCACCCCTTCATTTACCTGTAAAAACCCGGAAAAAACCTGCAAACAGTCTGTCACACCTTGGGGGGAGGGCTGCAGGGAGGGGGGCACCCATCTCTCTATCTCCAGATGCAACTATACAGCGATAAAATATGATGGAATTATGAACACGGGAGGGGGAAAATCCCCCTCCCTTACTATTATGATCACATATGGTAAACACAACTGGCTCTTCGCTGAATTGTGGGTAAATGTCTCAGGAATTCCCCTTTGCGTAGATGGGAACACAATTGCAGCACACAATAATCCCCCAAAACAGGCGGGACTGGGAGATGTTCACATATCCCCCCTGTATATGACCTGTTTCACACCTGAGGAAGGGTCTTGCAGGGAGGGGGGCACCCCCTCCCTTGCTCTTCGTCAGAACCAAAAGACGATCAAATTCCGCAGATATTGACAGAACTTTGGTTCATGTGGAAAAAACAGATTCACTCATTTTAAGAACCCACATGGAACAGCGATGAACCACACAATTCAACGTCATTTCGCTGTAATTGTCATTTATTGAGATTGATCCTGAACACTTTCTTATGAAGATGTGACATGAATGTGGACGAAATTAGTCATGTAATATGATTTCAGAAATTAGGAGAAGAGTCAAAAAAAGATGAATCACTAATATTTGTACCAGCGCCCCTTCTCATCATAAACCCCTTCCTGCATCTTCTCTTCCTGCATCTTCTCTTCCTGCATCTTCTCTTCCTGCATCTTTTCAGAGATGCCCAGCACATGTCTTCGATAAAATACCGCTTTGAAAGGCAGAAGAATAGCAGTAAAAA
>Ga0208905_1001652_pt1 | contig 11092 bp, 5 predicted proteins | sample AntAceMetag02UKS_FD_184776 | JGI IMG/M metagenome (GOLD analysis project Ga0208905, IMG submission 184776) | Saline lake microbial communities from Ace Lake, Antarctica - Antarctic Ace Lake Metagenome 02UKS (SPAdes) (version 2) | ecosystem: Environmental > Aquatic > Non-marine Saline and Alkaline...
AGATACTTATGGGATTGAGATTACACCCTTTCAGGGCTTAGCGTGGTATTGTATTTATATTCACAGGGCTACACCCTGCGTTGATATATAATGCCCTTTCAGGGCATAAAAACATTAATTGTTTATTAGAATAAAACAGCATAAATAACTATAAATGGTTATTGCTTTTATTGTATATTGATATTCAATACATTAGCCTTATAAAATTGTTCTAATTCAGTACGTTTTATGGTTTTAATAACCTGATTGACAGCAATGTACTAAGTCCGAAACTTAAATAAAGAATATGATATTTTTGATGATTAATATAAAAGCCCCGCTAAAGCGGGCTGACAGCATAGGGTTTTATTACATTATTCCACCATACTAAAGTATGGTGTTATTCTGATATGATCTTAATCAGAAACTTATATGCTTAACTAAATGACATTGCCTTTTAAGGCAATGACAATGACAATGATAATAAAATATAATTTAATTTAATTTAATTTATGAATTCAGTTACAAAAAACTTTCTACTATAAATATAGTTACAAAATATTTAATATTTTAAAAAAAAATTAAAATTTTCTTTTTATTAAAAATAATAATATTACTTTTGTAAATTAATTATAAATAAACTGATTATTAATATATAAAAATATTACATAGGTATGAAAAAATATTTGTTTTTTTTGTTTATAGCTTTCCTTTTTAGCATAAATGCAAATTCCCAGACCATTACTTTTCAAAGATCTTATGGGATTGGCATGATAGACCTGTTTTCCTGTGTCCAGCAAACCAATGATGATGGTTACATCTTTGGAGGAACTAATAGTGACTTCCCTCCTATGGATGTCTCTTTGACAAAAACAGATACTTGCGGACAAGTGATATGGGCAAGAACTTATGGCGACGGAGAATTAAGTATTCCTCTTACAGGTTCTTATTTTCTCAATGATGTCAGACAAACCAATGATGGCGGATATATATTTACAGGCGAATGTTATTCAGACCTGTTATTTGGTACTGATTATGATGACCTGTTTTTAATAAAAATTGACGCAACCGGCACTATAGAATGGAACAGAAAATATGGAAAAGCCGGCGCTGAGACCACACCTGATGGTGGTTATTTTGTTAAACAAACATCTGACAACGGCTATATTGTAACTGGCTATACATACAGTTTTGGCACTAAAGATTCTACTAATATTTTTTTGTTAAAAATAAACAATTCAGGAGGTGTAACATGGGATAAGACCTTTCAAATAAGTACTGATGATGATGATATTGGAGAAGCTGTCGTAGAGGTCTCTGATGGATATGTTGTAGCCGGATATACAACACAATTACAAACATCTCCAAATGATACTACTTATGATATTTTTTTAATAAAGACGGACCTTAATGGTAATATACAATGGGCAAAAACTTATGGTGATGACTATGACAGTGAAGTGGCTTATGATATAGAAATGGCTACAGATGGCAACCTACTTATAACAGGATTTACTAACCAGAATTCATCTATTGAAAATGCTTTACTTATAAAAATTAATCCTGTAAATGGTAATGTTGTTTTTGCTAATTCCTATGGACTTGGCTTGATTGGTGAAGGACATAGCATACAGCAAACAAGCGATGGTGGATATGCAATATTTGGAATGGGTATGGATTTTTTAGGCACATATACTGCTTTGTTGAAAATAAATAGCTCTTATACGCCAGAATTTGCAAGATGGTATGGATGGTTTGCTATGGATATTTTTGCCAGAGGGCAACAAACTTCTGATGATGAATATGTTATGGGAACTATAGCTGCTGGTGGTGGCGGCTGGGATTTTGCCTTGTATAAGACCGATGCTGATGGATGGAGTGGCTGTAATGAAGGAGAATATACTGCAACACAAACAGCTTGTACTTATATTTCTGAGGATATTACTCCTGCAGAATTTTCAGGAAGCTATTCCGAGACATTTACTGCTTATGAAGGTGATGTTACTCCTATAGATAGTATTTTTTGCTGCTCACCTCATCCAATCATAACTATTACTACTGTTCCGGACCCTGCTACTATATGTGAAGGAGAGAGTATTACTTTAACTGCTGATGGAGGAGTAGATTATGAATGGAGCACAGGAGAAACAACTGCCTCAATAGTAGTAAGTCCTGCAAATACAACAACTTATACTGTTACGGCAAATGCTGATATGTGCCCAGGAACAGAATCTATTGTAGTAACTGTTGTGCCTATACCAATAGTAGATGCAGGAAGTAATACTAGTATCTGTGAAAACACAAGTATTGACTTAACAGCAAATTGCAGTAATTGTTCCGGCTCGGAAACTTATGAGTGGGATACGGGAGAAACAACACAAGTAATAACAGTAAGTCCAATAGTTCAAACAACATATACAGTAACAATAACCAATCAGGGATGTTCAGATTTAGATAGTATTATTGTATCAGTAATGCCTGCTCCAACACCAAGTATAACAGGAGATACCTGTGCAAACCAGACAGGAGCTATATACTCAACAACAAATAATCCTGGAAATACTTATGACTGGTATATAGATACAATAGGAGGCACAGTAATAGCAGGTGGACAAGGAACTCCTAGTATAACAGTAGATTGGGGAAATGTAGGTGGAGGAGAAGTGATAGTAACTGAAATTGATATTAATAGTTGCATAGGAATAGATACTTTCTTTGCTTATGTAAATCCTGTTCCACTTATAATAGGTGATGATACTGTATGCTCAAATGAAACAGTTTCATACTCAACAACAAATAATTTTGGCAATAGTTATAACTGGGTAATAACAGGCGAAAATGTTGCTTCAGGACAAGGCACTTCAGATATTACTATTACATGGGGAACAGATTCTACAGGAATAGTCAGAGTATTTGAAACAACAGGTGGTGTTGGATGCACAGGAGTAGATAGCATTAGTGTATTTATAAAGCCCTCACCAACAGCAGATGCAGGTTCAGATATTACTATTTGTATAGATTCAAGTACAATACTAACAGCATCAGCAACAGGTGGTATTTCTCCTTATACTTATGAATGGGATGGAGGAGAAACAGATTCATCAATAACAGTAACTCCGGCAACAGAAACAACATATATTATAACTGTAACCGGCGATAATCAATGTACAGATACTGATGATGTTGTTGTAACAGTTAATGACCCTCAGGCAGATGCAGGTACGGACCAAATTGTATGTCTCGGTGATAGCACAATATTAACAGCTACAGGAGCAGGTCCTGGAGGAACTTATATATGGAATACAACAGAAACAACTGCCTCAATAACAGTAAGCCCGGTAAACGCAACAACTTATACAGTAACTGTAGCTGATGCAATAGGATGTATAGATGTAGATTCAGTTGTAATTACTATGGGGATACAACCGGTAGCAGATTTTAGTGCAGACCCTTTAATAATTATATCATATTCTAATGTCCAATTTACTGACAATTCACAAAATGCTATTTACTGGGAATGGGACTTTGGTGACGACAGTAATGATACAGTTCAAAATCCTTTGCATACTTATACTTCTGACGGAATATATACTGTAACATTAATAGTAACAAGTGTAGATGGTTGTAAAGACACACTTATAAAAACAGAATATATACATGTAAATGCAGCGGATATATTTATCCCATCAGGATTTACACCTGATGATAATGGAGTAAATAATATATTCTCTGTCAGAGGAGCCAAGACATGGGATATGGAAATATATAATCAGTGGGGATTAATGATTTATGAAGGAATAGACCTAAAATATCCTCAAGGATGGGATGGCACATATAAAGATGAAGACCAACCTGTTGGAAACTATGTTTATATAATAACAGCAACATCAATGGATGATACGGAAATTACTGAAAAAGGAGTAGTTACGTTAATAAGATAAAAAAACAACAAAGGGAAGAATAATTACGAATTACGAATTATGAATTACGAATTACGAATTACGAATTATGAATTATGAATTACGAATTACGAATTATGAATTATGAATTATGAATTATGAATTATGAATTATGAATTATGAATTACGAATTATGAATTACGAATTACGAATTATGAATTACGAATTACGAATTACGAATTACGAATTACGAATTATGAATTATGAATTATGAATTACGAATTACGAATTACGAATTATGAATTATGAATTACGAATTACGAATTACGAATTATGAATTATGAGTTTTGAACCAGAAACTCAGAACTTGAAACTTGAAACTCGGAACTTGTAACTTATTAGTATAAAGAAAAAATATCAAACAATTTAACAATTTAAAATAATAATCATTATGAAAAAATATGTTTTTATTATCTCTTTTGTATTCTTTGGAATATTATTTACTAAAGCTCAAGATGCTCAATTATCAATGTTTACCTCTTCGCCATTATCAATAAACCCTGCCGAAACAGGTGCTTTTGATGGTAAGATGCGTTTGATTGCTAATTATAGAGGTCAATGGGGTGGATTTTTAGATAAAAGTATTGCTACCAGTGCTTTTTCTTTTGATATGCCTATTCCATCAAAAAAAATTGGTGTAGGATTTTTTGTAGCAAATAATTCAGCAACAAAAGGAGCATTAAATGATTTAACATGTATGCTTTCTGTTGGATATAGCACTAAGATATCAGATGACCATAATCTTGCTTTTGGATTGCAGGCAGGTATCAAACAAAAAAGTTTTAAACCGGATGAATTAACTTTTGATAATCAATATATAGATGGTATTGGCTTTAACCCAAGTGAATCTAATGGAGAGTCATTTTTAACTACATCTGTAACTTATCCTGATTTTAATTTTGGTGCAAGATGGTGGATGACCAGTTTGAAAAATATTAAGCCATGGGCTGGCATTTCTTTTTTCCATATTACTAAACCGGATGAATCTTTTGGCTCTGAGCAAAGCAAATTACCAAGTAAATTAATACTTAATGCAGGAGCAAAAATAGCAACAGCAGATAATATTAGTGTGGTTCCTATGATATTACTATTATCACAGGGAAAATCCACACAATTTAGCATAGGTGGCTCTTTAAATTACGAACAGAACAAGGAAACAACACTTATGGCAGGTATGTATTACAGAAGCAGCGATGCTTTAGTGCCAATGGTAGGCATTAAATATAAAGAATTTGCATTCTTTTTTGATTATGAAATAAATGTCTCATCCCTTAAAGAAGCAAGCAAAAATAATGGCGGATTTGAGGTAACACTCAGATATATTCCATTAAAAGGAGTAAGTATGCCTAAATATAAATAATTTGCAGGAAACAAAATAACGTTTTGTGTGTTTATGAAGTTGCCTTTAGGCTATTTAGTGTCTGTTCATAATATCCGATTTCTTCGTTACGCTTGACTTTCAAATTAGTCATTTACAGCGGACAAAATATTTTCTCTGCCTTTTACGGAAAATACAACGTGTATATTAATTTGTGTATAGGTATTTGCCATAACTGTTTTATTTTAATTTATTTATAATATCGTGCCTACGGCACTTTGTTTTTGACTTCTCTGTCTATTTTACCATATTTTCGCCTCTACGAGGCTTTATTTATCGTATATATTTCTGATTACCAATAATGTTGCCTTTTGTTTATGTGCTAGTTCGTGTCTGAAGCACTTTTTGTGTTTAATACTTTTTTATTATTACCATTTGTTATAAAAACAGCACCATCGGTGCGATATTATGGTAATATAAATATGCTATGCTTTTGTTATAGCCTCGTAGAGGCGACATTATTAAAATTATTATTATTCATAAAATTCAAACACATATTGTTTATCAAAATCTATTTCTAATCGTTTTAATAATCACAAATATTATTCCCTAAAAGTTTTTTCTTTATGATGTTCTTCCTGTTTTATAATGTATTGAATAACATTGTTTCTTTGTAAACATGAATACGAGAATCCTCCATATCCTTCCTGTTATGAAAATTTCCCTGCAATAAATCTGTTTTCATTAATCCATTTTGACAAATTTGTTTTTACAACTCTTACAATGCCTTTTACGGAAAATACAACGTGCATATTAATTTGTGTATAGGTATTTGCCATAACTGTTTTATTTTAATTTATTTATAATATCGTGCCTAGGGCACTTTGTTTTTGACTTCTCTTTCTATTTTATATATAAAAAATAAAACTACTCATTCACACAATCGGGGTATATGCGGAGTAAGTTAATAATAATCTACCAAACAACCCTTAAGTGTTGAATAAACGATTTGATATAATATCTGTGTATAATGTTGCCATAATGATTGTTTTTGTTCAATCCTTTTAGGATTGAAGATGAATACTACGTAGTTTGTAACCATAGGTTTAACCTATGGTTATTTACCCCGTTGGATATTATCCTACGGGGTGAAAATTAAATCCCTTTCGGGATTTTTTAACTAAAACAAAATTAAAAAATATAAGAAAATTATTTTTTAATCATCACTTTGTTAATCTGTTGAATATGTGTAATTCACAAACTTTTTGGATGAATTTATGAATTATTCAGGTTAAACAGATGCTAAAATTTTAAGATGTGAACGGTTACAAATAATTTTTACTTTTTCTTTATATGACATATTTCCATCAATCCAAATAATTTCAAATCCATCTTTTTCCATTTTTCTAAACCATGTCATTTGTCGTTTTGCAAAATGATGAATAGCAAAATTTAACTTCTGATACATATCATTGTAATTTAATTTGCCAAGTAAATATTGTGAAACAAATTTATATTCCAATCCGTAATATTTTAATTTTTCATAAGATAAACCTTTGTCCATCAGTTCTTTAACTTCTTCAATCATTCCTGCATCAAGCCGTTTTTTTAATCTTTCAGTAATTCTTTTGCGTATTATTTCTCTTTCAAAATAAATTCCAAATAAAGTTGACTTTGTTTTTTGATATTTGTAATTTTTATCTGTCTGAGACAAACTATTTTCCAAACTTATCTCTATAGCCCTGATTAAGCGATTACGATTTTTTGTATCTGTTGTATTATGCAAAGAACTGTTTTTTGTAAGGATTTCAATTAATTCAGTGTCTGTCTTTTTACTTAAATTTTCTCTTATTTTTTTATTTACAGGAGCATCATTAAGTTTATAACCTTTCAGTATAGCTTCAATATACATTCCCGAGCCACCACATAATACAGGGATTTTGTTCCTGTTAAGTATTGAATTATATGCTTTATGAAAATCCTTTACATACTCATAAACATTATATTCATAGCCGGCTTCCAATATATCAATTAAATGATAAGGAATGTTTTTGCCATTGAGAGCATATTCCTTTAAATCTTTTCCTGTTCCTATGTTCATACCGCGATATACCTGCCGTGAGTCAGCACTAATTATCTCTCCGTTTATGCTATAAGCCAAATTTACTGCTAATTTTGTTTTGCCTGTTGCTGTGGCACCAAGAATAGTAATCATATTTTTATACTTTAAAACTGTTAACTGACAATTTTTGATATTCTTCTTCTTTTTTAAACAAAAAATTTCTAATACTATTTAACATCTGAACAGACGAATTTTTAAATGATAAGTTTGATAAATCAATATCTGATTTTTTTGTTTCTATGTTATAAAAATTGTATAAAAATTCTGTTAAGTTTTTTTCATCTGTTCTTTTTTCTTCTTTTTGTCTTGATTTCAGATACTGTAATATTCTTAATCCATCAATTTTAGTATGGCATGCTCTTACAAAATGTTTTTCATCTTTATAATTATCTCTTATATTTTGCCATAAATAAATATCTTTAAATTTATCACAAAAAAAGTTTGTTCCAGGATTATCAACATCTTTATAAAAAAGAGCAGGAAACAAATCATACAGAGATTTTATTTCATCAAATAAAAAGAAATTATATATTGGATAACTTTTCCAGTCAGATAAGTTACCTTTTATCATTGCAGGACCTGTCCCAAAGATTACTCTGTCAGAAAAACGTGAACATGGATATACTTTTTCTTTATTCCAGAATAATATATTGCCATATTTTCGTAATTTTTGCAAAAAATAAAAATCTTCTCCGCTTTTTTTAGCTGTCATCCCTCCTATCGCATTATAAGCCCATACAGGTAAAGCAATAGCAGAACCTAATGCTGTAAATGAATAAGGACTTCCTATACGCCACAGATTGATAGAATAATAACGCATATAAATTTCATATCTTAACATAGCTCTGTTAACAACATTATTCTCTGTTAATCTGTGATAATAAGGAACAGACATTGCAACAGCTTTTTTATGGGCTTTAAAATTTTCAACAACTGACAAAAAATAATTCTCGGAAAAAACAGTGTCAGCATCTAAACTTAATATAATATCATCTTTTTTTGTCTGTCTGTAATTGCTTATAGCATACATTAAAGTTTTGCGTGCCAATCCAACACCGGCTTTTTTTGTTTTCCAGCCATTGCCTTTGCTGGTTTTGTCAATGATTGTAACAGGAATATTTTTTAAAGAACTAAGATAACAGAGTGTTTTTTGATTATTCTCACATATATATCTTTTTTCAATATCATCCCACCACTCATCAGGTTGATTGACACATACAAATAATTCAAAATTAGAATAACTTTGCCTTCTTATAGAGTTTATTGTCTTTGGCAAACATTCTATTTCATTAAAAACAGGTAATGATATGTATATTTTAGGTTTTATATCAGACATTGTATATTAAAGACAAATTTATTATTATTTTTGAAATAATATTATAATTGATTGTCATTAATCCTTTTGGTAATTATTCACCCCGTAGGAAATATCCAACGGGGTAAAGGTATTAAAATTTTTATTACTAAATCAAAGCCTCGTAGATGCGAAAATATGGTAATACAAAGGAGTGTAAAAATAATCGGTCAGGCGCCCGACTGATTCATCACAGGAAAAAGACCTTTCAGAAAGAATATTTAGAGTTCCTGAAGGAGTATAACATAGAGTATGATGAAAGATACTTATGGGATTGAGATTACACCCTTTCAGGGCTTAGCGTGGTATTGTATTTATATTCACAGGGCTACACCCTGCGTTGATATATAATGCCCTTTCAGGGCTTAAAAACATTAATTGTTTATTAGAATAAAACAGCATAAATAACTATAAATGGTTATTGCTTTTGTCAGGCAGTTGCCTGATTCAATACATTAGCCTTATAAAATTGTTCTAATTCAGTACGTTTTATAGTTTTAATAACCTGATTGACAGCAATGTACTAAGTCCGAAACTTAAATATCTTATATTTAGATATAAAAAATTATTTTTTTTTATCTTTCTTTATCTTATATCTTATATATTTTATCTTGACACTTTATTATTTTATGTTGTTTGCTTGCATTTATAGAGTATTTAGTAATAATTATTTATAGAATATTTTTTGGTATATTCATTTTTTTTTTGGTAATTAGCAGATTGAAATAATTTTTAAATTTAAATTTACAAGAATGTCAGAACAGAGAAAATATATTCCGTTTGTTTCGGTCGAGACAAATATGGTGGAATTTACAGTTAGAGCTTTGATTATAGGTATTATCTTATCCGTAGTTTTAGGTGCTGCAAATGCTTATTTAGGATTAAAAGCAGGAATGACCATTGCTGCAACTTATCCTGCTGCTGTCATTGGAATGGCTCTAATAAAAATGATGAAAGGTACAATATTAGAAGAGAATTTTGCCCGTACCGTAGGGTCTATCGGCGAATCAATTGCAGCCGGAGCTATCTTTACTTTACCGGCATTTTATATTGTATATCTTGATTCCGGAAAAAAAGTAGAAAATTTCTTTACTTATGGAACAAGTACAATAATTGTAATAGTCGGAGGTATTTTAGGTATTATGTTTATTGCTCTATTGCGAAGAGTAATGGTAGAAGATGCTGAACTGCCCTTTCCTGAGTCAATTGCAGCTGCGGAAATTCATAAAGCAGGTCGCAGGGGAAAAGGAAAAGGTTCTAAAATTCTATTTGGAGCTATGATATTTGGTGGAATAGTAAAGACATTGGGAGAATTTAAATTATTCTCCGTTTACTGGGAAAAATTTATTCTTTTTGCGAAACAGTCAATAACAGGAACATCATTTGTAGGAAAAGGCGGAATGATGCTTGGATCTCCGGGCATAAGCCCTGCTTATACAGGCGTAGGATATATCATAGGACCAAAATTAGCTGCTATGAACTTTAGTGGTAGCTTGATTGCTTGGGGATTGTTAACACCAATGATACTTTATTTTATTGCTCCTAGCATTGATATACAAGCAATTATTTCGGGCTTAATGGCTGCTGACCCTTCTTTAACACAAACAGAAGCTCTGAATAAAGCATGGATTAACTCTGCTTATGATGTATGGAAATATATTGTTCGTCCTATAGCTATCGGAGGTATGTTGGTTGGCTCTGTTTATACTTTGTATATGATGAGAAAGAGCCTTATTACAGGTATTGGACGCTCTGTAAGTGATGTTAAAAAAGCTTCTAAAGGTCTTGATATTAATATTCCGAGAAATGAAAAAGATATTAGTTTTATATGGATTATGATAGGAATTGTAGCAATTGCTATTGCTACATTCTTTATTACTTATTATATATTTTCAACTACAATATTAGTCGCTGTTGTTGCTGCTACTGTTATGATAATTCTTGCATTCTTTTTTGCAGCAGTATCAGGATATCTCGTAGGTCTTATGGGCTCAAGTAATAATCCTGTTAGTGGTTTAACATTGACAGCATTAGTAGTTACTGCCCTGATTATGGTTTTACTTGGCGCTAACGGAAGTGAAGGCGTTGCTGCTACTCTCGGTGTTGCCGCTATCGTTTGTGTGTCAGCTGCTGTTGCTGGTGAAATGTTACAAGATTTAAAGGCAGGACATATACTTGGAGGAACACCTTGGAAAATGCAGATAGGTGATATTATTGGAGTGATTTGTGCAGGTTCTGTTATGTTTTTTATATTATCATTTTTAAATCAGGGTGATATTGCTAATGGAATACGCGAAGGATACCAAGGTGGTTTTGGTAGTCCGAAATTATCTGCCCCACAAGCAAATTTAATGGCTTTA
>Ga0208905_1001658_pt1 | contig 11071 bp, 10 predicted proteins | sample AntAceMetag02UKS_FD_184776 | JGI IMG/M metagenome (GOLD analysis project Ga0208905, IMG submission 184776) | Saline lake microbial communities from Ace Lake, Antarctica - Antarctic Ace Lake Metagenome 02UKS (SPAdes) (version 2) | ecosystem: Environmental > Aquatic > Non-marine Saline and...
TCAGGTTTAGTCAATTGAAACATAAAATCTTTTGGGAAGCGTTTTCTATTTCTACGAACCGCTTGTTTCAAGGCTTTCGTCTCTACTCCATAAAGACGAGCCAGGTCACGATCAAGGATTACCTTTTGCCCCCGGATTAATAGAATAGTCTGCTCGATTATTTCAGCCGGAATTAAAGAATTATTATCTTTCATATACTAATAGTCGGAAAAGTTCTGATTTTATTCCAATTATTTTTGAATTCTGATACGGAATATGAAAAACAAAAATAGGGGTCTACTTATTGCTTAACTTTGACAGCCAGTGAGGAATTAGATGACCCACGATTCAGGATGGGGGTTCTCACTTCCACTCGTGTCCACAGTCCTGGCACTGATAATACACTTCCTCGGTAGTGCCTCCGCCTCCGCCGCCCCCAGTTAACGAGTCGAAGATCCCTCCACCGCCTCCACCAAAGAAACCACCGCCATCATTTTTGACTGTTCTGGTAAACGAATCAATATTCATACTTCCACAACTGGGACATTCGCTGGACATAGCTGCCTCCTTCGGATTCCATCTGCTTATCCTGGAATGAGTTTAGTTGACTATTTTTCCGGTGACCACATCTTTAATAAACATTCTTCCATTTGGTCCTGGAACTCCCATGTATCTGATCGGAACGACACCTTCGAAACCTGCGATTACAGTGACCATTCCTATTCCAGTATCTCTGATAATTATATTTAGGTGGCCGTCTTTGATAATTATATTTAGGTGGCCGTCTTTGATAATTATATTTAGGTGGCCGTCTTTGATAATTATATTTAGGTGGCCGTCTTTGATAATTATATTTTTTCCTATGGCCGGAATTATCTCCGGCGAGGGATATTCCAGATAATAGGAAAAATGAAATAACTGATATTATAACCAGCTTCATATTCATCATGTCCTCCTCTAAAAAATCACTTCCACTCATGACTGCAATACCGACACCGGTAGTATTTTTCATATACCGGTTTATTGCTCCCCAGAAGGGCCCCAACGATGGCCCCTTTTTTCCCGAATAAATAGCCCCCCACGATTCCTTTCGGGATGCTGATGCTCTTGTGTCTGTTGACTATCCTGGATAATTCTTCATAGTCATTACTTCCGCATTTCGGGCATTTCATTCCTTCCTTCGTCTTATTGGCCGAATCCCTGAACCCACTGACACATATGGGAATTATTATGAAGATCAGTCCCAAGATTAATCCAGCCAGCAATCCGAATGAGAGGGGATCAATCGATCCGATGAAACAACCAGTATAATTAAGTAGCATTCCTGAGATTATGATAATCTCATTTCTATATCTATAACAGGGGGATTGAGATCCTATATCTTATCTTTCGGGACAAGCCCCTTATGTCGATTACCCTTCACCACCTTCTCAATCGTCTCCCGGTGAAATAGTCTCTTCATGCTACCGGGAAAGATACAGTATGGTATGAGTCCCAGAGTCATCGCCCGGCGGAATGTAGTCTTCCCGACATTACAAAATTCCGCGGCCTCATCTTCGTTCAAGAAGGTCTTCTCTTTATGATTCACTATCTCTTATTCAACCGGGATCCTCCTGGTACGTCTCCCCTTCTGCTCCATAGTCGCCAGCCACTTCTTAACTTTCTCCATATCAAACCTCACTAAGTTACCACTTAATTTAATACAAGGGATCCTCCCTTGTGAAGTCCATTTGTAAACCGTCATGGGGTTGATCTGGAGGTAGTCGGCGATTTGCTTTACGGTTAGTAGTTTGTCATCTGGGTTCATTGGTGACTATTATTCTTTATTGATACCTGGAGTCCTTATAAGGGTTATTCCCTTAATATTTCACCAAGTTGCAAAATAAAGACCTGTTTTTTCGGCGTTAATCATGTTTCCCTTGATAGGCGACAATTCTTTCCTTCACATTGGCCTTAAGGTTGTTAAACCAGAATGCATAATCAAATCTGTGAAAGACTCCTTTCGGCCATCGGCCCATATTAACAAGATCGATCTTCTCAGATTTTGGAGTTTTCATATTGGTAACTAGCAAAACCCCCTTTTGAAGATCCGCATAGCAGCCGGCATAATCCGGAATTTCCTCAATGAGTTCGCCGGTGCTATCATTGAAAAATTCCGCGCCCAGATTGGCATCCCTGTCGGCGGGCGTACCGTCTATTCTCCAATTCAGGGGATTGATCACACTCGCGCCGGGGAGTAATACCGGCGAAGGTCCCGCGTCAGTTCCCTCGGTATTGTAGGTGATGATTACTCCGGTATCGTTTTCACTCTGGGCAAGCTTCATCCAGGGATATTTTTTTAAATCATCTTTTGTTACGGAGTAGCCGATCAGGTAGGCCGCCACTAGACGCTTTTGCAGGGCAGGATCATTAAATTGTTTACGCATGAGATTAATAAGCGTCATTGTCCCCTGGCTATGACCGGCAATAATAAACGGTCTATCGGGATTAAGGTGTTTAATATAATAGTCGAACGCTCTTTCGATATCCTCGGCGCCGACTTGGAAAACAGGGTCTTGATAGCCATCTTTCCCGCCATTACCGGCCGCCATACTCTGAAGTGCCCCTGATTGCTGGCGGTAAAATGGCGCGAACATATTGGCATATGGTGAGTATACCCCTCCCTGGGCGGCTATCAGTCCTTTCGCATTGTCTCTGAGCGAAGGGTCTGAAATATCCATATTTTTGGGGTCCGTTCCAGCGTAAATCGTGGGATAAACATAGAACACATCAACCAATTTATCGATTGCTTGCGGTTTGGCAACCCAGCAGAATTCCTCGGAATAATCGGGTTGTTCTATAGTGCTATGGGTATTCATTGCATTTTTCATGCTGTTACAACCGGTATATATGATTAAAGCAACAATACAGCTTAGCAGTAATAATGTTGATTTCCTTTGCATGGGCCTTTTCTCTCCTCATGTATGGTTACATTCATTGGCTTAAAATTCTTTGAACGAAAAGCTAAGCTGCCGGAAGTTCCGGAAATCAAGCAACCTGAATATACCTAATCTCAAATTGAACCCCACGCCAAATCATAACAACTCCCCCGGTTTCCCGAAAGATAATTCCGTTATCTCGTAAATAAGTCAGCTTGTGGCAACTTGCCACGACTCCCCGGAGAGAAGGTATATTTTTCCCCAGAAGTTTTTAGTGTTTACCCTCAACCCCCTCCACCCGATTCCAGGTTTTTCATTGCTGGGCCTGGAAACGGGAAAGTTTCCACATCCTACTGGCCTTTTCCCCAGAATTCATCGCCGACCAGAAGGCCAGCAACTTGGCCAGCACACATAATCGCCTATAATGTAATGAATTATATATATTTCAGGTGTCTGCACTGGCCATATATCGATATATAAGGGGAAGAAGCCAATAAAAAAAACACGCTATATACTCTTCCCCTCTATATAGGCAACACACGCGTTTTTATTTATCCTCGATATACCCCTAAGTAAGGCCAGCAGGCCAGTAGAAATAGTTAAGGCTTTGTAATTCAAGCTGTTGGGCTGCTGGCCTTCCTGCTGGCGATGTGCTGGCGATAATTACTATGGAAAAGGCCAGTAGAGATTGTGTTATTCAGGGTGGAGGGGGTTGACCACTCTTAACAAATCTCCCGGTGGTTTTTATATACCTTCCTTCCTAATTCCCGGTATTCCGGAAGAAGGTATATTATTTTCCCAGAAGTATTTTTTGTTTGCCCTCAATCCCCTCCACCCTCCACAGTAAGTTATTCAATATATCCGGAATTTACATTGTAATAATCAGTATTGACGAGTAAGATTTTCTCAAGACTAATCGTGAATACGGATATATTTGTATTTTAGGATAGAGGGAGGAAATTCATGAAAAAGTTGTTAGCTGTAGTGATGGTATTGCCGTTATTGGTAACACTAGTTCAGGCAGCAGACTTCGATGGAGATGGCACAGACGACATTGCAATTTTCCGTTCGGATAACGGCTTATGGGCCGTTAGAGGAGTGAGTCGCTATTACTATGGATCATCATATGATATTCCAATCGGAGGAGATTATAACGGAGATGGGACAGACGATCCTGTTATTTTTCGATCACATGTGGGTTTGTGGGCCGCACGCTACATTACTCGATGTTATTGGGGCAGGACGAATGACATTCCGATAGGTGGGTGTAGCGGTTTTGTTCTTTCTGTCGTTGAGGTTCAGGGGATAAGTGACCTGGTTGGCGCCACCGGAGACGGTAAGATCGGTCTGGCTTGGACCAACCCCGGATTGAGCGACTTTTATGGAGTTAGGGTGCTGAGAAAGACTGGAAGTTATCCGGTGAATGACGGGGATGGCACGGTAATTTACGAAGGTACCGGCAACAATATTCTCGATGATAATCTGACCAACAACTATACGTATTTCTACGCGGTAATCGCCTACAACGATGATGGTGCCCACGGAGGGATTGGCCCGGATAACCGGCTCGAGATAACCCCGTTGGAGGTGAGTCTCTCCGGAGAAAATGATCCCTACGCCGATGAAGTGATCAGCTTCAGTCCTCTCTCGTCCGGCGGTTCCGATTCCTCTGCTGCACTGGGTCCTCCACGGGGAGGAGGAAAATATCAGGGATCGCTGGATGTGGTCTCGCTCCATGCGAGAGTTTATGACGGCACTTCTCCCTGCGGCGGCAGTATCACTTTAAAATTCAATGACAACTTAGTATGGGATGGTCCTGGGGACGACTTTACCGTATTTGAAAATGTTTTTTATTTAAACGAGAATGAAAATACCAGATTTATGGAACCGGCGATTGTTGCCGTCAGCCAAGACGGAAAGACATACTATACCTTTCCGTATGACTATGTCCCCCATTATTATGAGGACGGGAGCATCAATTATTACAACCCGTATTCTTATCAGGAGGGGTTTGCCGGGATCCACCCTGTATTCAGTAATGATGGAACCCCCGATCCAACCAACCCCTCAATCTCCGGGGGAGATTCTTTCGATCTCTCCGATATCACAAGGAAGAAACTGGCCTGGATTCAGTACATTAAGATTACAGCTACCGGAGACGGGTGGTTGACAGATAGTAATGGGGATAAAGTCAGACATGTTCAGGATCTGGGAGCCTGCAGCGGGACCGGTTCTTCTGGATTTGACTTGGATGCGGTCAGTGCAGTTAATTACTAAACCGAGGATTCAGTAAAGGTACAGGCTACGAGAATAGACAAGAAAACGACAGATGTCGAGGAATTACAGAAGCCGCTAAGCGATAGAATATAGCAATTATATCGTTAATGAATTCCTTACATAATAGATAACCACGTTGCGACGATTATACAACTTTTCCAGGGAAATTTATTGGGCATGGCAGATAGTCAATAAACCATATGCCAGGAGATAGAAATGAAAAATTGGCTTGTTATAGTGATGGTATTTTTTGCATTGGCAACTCAGATTCCGGCAGCAGACTTTGACGGAGACGGCACAGACGACATTGCAATTTTCCGTCCAGATACTGGTTTATGGGCTGTCAAGGGGGTGAGTCGATATTACTTCGGCTCTGCTAATGATGTTCCAATTGAAGGTGATTACAATGGAGATGGGACGGATGACACCGTTATCTTTCGATCTAGTATAGGTTTGTGGGCTGCTCGCTATATTACTCGAAGTTATTGGGGTAGAATAAATGACATTCCAATAGGTGGGTGTTGCGGTTTTATAGGAACCACCCCCACTCCCATTAGTGCGACCACGATAGAAATCAATGAAATCAACTGGGGGGGGACAATCGGACAGGGCACTCCCGGTGGCCAGTGGATCGAGCTTTATAATTATGGGGGTTCATCAGTAAGCCTCTCCAACTGGACCCTATATAATTCCTCGCAGTTCTGGACTCTCACTCTGAGCGGGACAATTGGAGCCGGAAATTATTTTGTCCTGGCTGATGATGCAACCGATTCCACGGGAGGGAAGAGAGATCTTGGGTACGATACTTCATCATATCCGCTGGGAAGCAGCGGGGATCAGCTGGTTCTTAAGGATGCGAGCGACAACGCGGTAGATACAGTTTCCTGCAACAGTGGTTGGGCTGCCGGCGAAGCGAATTATCATTCGATGGAAAGGATAAATCCGGAGCTGGGAAATTGTTCTTCTTCCAACTGGAATACAGCCATTGATCTGTATGGCGGTCTGAATTACGGGACTCCCGGAGAACAAAACAGCCAGCAGCTCAGTGCCTCACGTAGTGATAGACCACTTCAGTCTTGGTGAGAGTATATTCCAGATTATACGGTGATATATTTATCGATTTTCCTCCGACCATAAAAAAAGGAAACCACTCAAGCTTGTGGTAATTTGCCACAACTGAATATGAAACCCAAACCCCCAATCCCCTACTACCCAGACTGGAAACTGGAAGCCGCCCTGGAAAAGAATTTAAAACTACCTGGTATAGATATTCTTGACTAGTCACACGTCAAGAAGCATTCCTAATATGTGTTGGAATTAAATATCCATATTAAATACCAGCTTATCGCTAACAACTCCGGTTTCATAAAGTTGCCGAAGATGCTCAAGGGGTGACACGACATGGTCAAAAAAACTCAAGTGAGTACTAATTAATAAATCTATTCTTGGCTGAGAAAAACTCCTTGTCAATCCATCTATTAGACTCTCGTTCGCTCCCCTCCATGATTCCCACCGAGCTGTTAGTTCATATATGACGCCGCCTGCTAACTTCTTTAACTCAAGTTCCGTTACCATTTTATCCTTCGTCTCGGCGGAGCTTGCCGGACAATCGCTTCTGATCCACCGTTATAAATCTGAATGTTCACATTACTACTACCACCATAACCATAACCATTTCCACCTTGCCCGCCTTGACCACCACAGCGAGGTCGATACACTGGCCCACCATAAACGTTTCGATAAACTCTATACTTCCCAGGTGATATATACTGAGCAGTCCCATAACTCTTAACATAATCTTGGGCAAATCCAAGCCCAGGAACTACCAACAATACAACTGCTGCTATTACTAACTTTTTCATTCAATCACCTCCTTGTTGGTTTTGTTTGTTATATAAGTAATATAACATATATATAGCGAATGTCAGGGGCAGTACCTCTGCGACGATGCCCCAGATCAAGATCCAGCAACCTGTCCGTTCTAAAAATTTCACGGTCTGACTGAAGAAACCACCGGGCAGAAGAATTGCTATTTTGGGAGGGAAGATGTGAAAGCCAGAGAATATATTCAAAAAATTATTAAGAGACTAGGCGACGGGGAGTTCTCGATTGCAACCGGTGATTCCGGGATAAAATTAAGCCTGAATCTGAGGAGTGATAAGAATGATGCGGGGCAATATAAAAAGCATATGGATCGGAATTCTGATGATAGTTCTTCAAGAGGTAAAAATCGCAGTTTTTGAGTGGCTCAGAAAGAAGAAAAAATAAGGAAACGGAGCTGGGGAATATTCCCCAGCTCCTTTCTTTTAAGATTAAGCGCATCGCTGAATAATCTGCAGATATGTTAATTATTTATCAACCTCCTCAAGACAGTCCAGATTGGCGGAGTCCCAGGTGTTCGGCTCGAATTCCCCTTCCTTATCTTTCAGCCGGAAGATATTGAAAACTACGTTGTCATGTCCCGGCCCACGCCTTGCCCCTACATATTCGATTATGTTACCGATGGATAAGGGGAAGAAGCCAATAAAAAAAACACACATACTATATACACATACACACGCGTTTTTATTTATCCTCGATATACCCCAAAATATGGCCAGCAGGCCAGTAGAAATAGTTAAGGCCTTGTAATTCAATCTGTTGGGCTGCTGGCCTTCCTACTGGCGATGTGCTGGCGATAATTACTATGGAAAAGGCCAGTAGAGATTGTGTTAGCCAGGGTGGAGGGGGTTAACCACTCTTAACAAATCTACTGGTGGTTTTTATATACCTTTCTCTCTTTTTCCGATATTCTGGAAGAAGGTATATTATTTTTATAGAAGTTTTAGTGATTGCCCTCCATCCCCTCCACCCTATTCCCGGATTTATATGATTTCCATTGATTGAACTATCCTCCGGTAGTAAGATTATCCCGTCAAAGCGTCTTCACTTGAATTCTACCACCACCGGGGCAGAGATGAAAAAATTAAAGTCATATTTTCAAGAATCATTCGGAATCCCTATCCCCCCGATTATGTTGCCAAATGTCGAATTAGTTCCTCTGGACGACAGTGATCCTGATGAATCCTTCCTGTTCGGCACTCCAATCGCACTCAAAAAGCAATACCTTGTCCAAGGAGCGATACGTGATTTCATTAACAACTGTCCTCAAGGTTATTTTTTAACCGGGTTCTGGGGCCACGGGGTCAATAGCTATGCCTTTTACTATTCACGGGTGGATGAATGGAGCAAGGTGCTGTTCAGACTTCCCTACGGGGGAATTTACACGGACAATGAAGCGATGGCCGGATATATCCGGAAATTCTTAGCCAATTATTTCGAGTTCGAGCTGGAGTTAAAACGGAAATACCAGCGGCTTATTGCCACAGAATCAATGGGAAGAAGTTATTATAAAGTACTCACTTCCGAGAATGAAATACTAGAGACTGAAGAATCGTTTTTTGAAAAACCCGATTTTGAGGAGAGATTCTTTCAGTCACTGAAACATCGATAAAAGCTGCGGTTGGTCATCCGTTATCAAACCTGACCAGATTGACAATTAAATCTAACTAAAAAACCACATTATCTAAGATGAAAATTATTTTTACAGAATGGAAGATCCATCAGGCTCCAATCTCAGTGTTGCATCATCTGTATTATTACACCGCTCAATATGGCATATCAGTCAGACAGTTCACCGGAAGACACTGGAAGTACTGGGAAAAACTACCGGGGCGACTCAAAGAGGTTCAAGATACTCCAAAAAAACTAGGTAAATTAATCCTGGAACTTGAAGAAATATCGTCCGGATCGCAGGAAAGACTTCGAAAACGAAGAACCCAGATCCCCCAGAAGGGAGTGGATGGAAAAATAGAACCAGGAAAATGGGAAGAAAAAGAAATAATCATTAATGCTCAGTTATTATCTGTCTTAGCTGCTCTTCCGAGGAGGTTGATATCCTCGGGATTTAAGAAGACGCTCGAAAGTAAGCAACTTCCCAATTCACTCCGAATAGTTGACTTGGAAATCTATGGTGATAAGGGTGAAGATACAGATTTTGTTGAACCGGATCTCCTGTTACTGGGCAATAAACACCTTTTGATGGTTGAGATCAAAACACGGGGAAATGTCAGTAGCTCACGTAAGTATCCCCCTCGGCAGTTACTTAATTATTCCCGTCTGGCATACGAATGTCAGAAATCAAATGATGACTCTCTGCCTGATAAATTCTCACATTTGATCCTTGTTCCTTCGGATGATCCCAAATGGTTGGAAGATAACTCTAAATGGGTGATAGATAGTCATAGTAATGATGGGAAACTGAAGGTGAATCTCAATGCTTGCATCAAATATGGGAGACATAATTCAACTCGTAATTACAAAAGCCTCAAACCAATCATTGAGAGTATGCCAATCTACTACCGTTCATGGGATCATTTATCTAACTCATTCACTCTGGCGATTGAAGAGTATCCCGATAATAAAAATAAGGAGCACTGGCAAAAAATCGGTCAGGAAATTCGAGAACTTTCCGATAGAGCCGGGAGATATAAATAATCGGCACTTGTGGTAATCTACCACCACCGGGGCAAAGATGAAAAACTCTCCACTCTTCAAAGAAGTCATCCACCCCCTGTTGCGACCATTGTATAAACGGATAATTTATGAAGATCATCTCCCATCAAGGAGCATAAATCATGGTTCGTATCTGTCCAAATAGGTGGGATGAAGTTTATTCTCGCCTGATTCAATACGCAAAAACACATGATTGTACTCCCCCGCTACCGCCAAAGATTCTAATCCTATCCGGGTGGGGCTACACCAACGACATTGAGAAGAAGAGAAGGTGGGAAGAAACAATTACGTGGGCAACCAACAATGGTTGCGCTGAAATAGTAAACGACATCCCGGATAGTGACTTCTATTGTGTGGATGAACCAACCACATACGCAATCGGTCCTATGGGAGGCCCGATGTATCGCTCATGGGATTACAATGAAAAGGATTGTCCCTCATCTAAACTGATTCAGAAGAGTCTGGAATTATTGCTGGATAGATGGCCCGTGATTGCAGGTAAAGAATTATCAAAAATCACCCGTCCCTTGAAGTTTACCGGAAGTAAAGCGCGCCGATTACTCGTACAATATGAGAGTGGAACTCTGCCTCCCTGGGGAGGATGGGAGTGTCTCTCCAAAGACGAATCGAAGCGAAGGTCTTTTACTCAGCTTCGTGCTGCGGTTAACGAAGCTATTGCACCACATGGAGTTGATCATATTGGGTTTGTTGTTAAAAACAGTTGGCCTAATAACAATAAATAGAAAATGAAGAATAAATTAGAAGAATTAAACTCTGAGTTATTGAGCATATCCGGGGAGATAGAAGAACGATGCAAGTACATATTAATTGGACTAATTTTAGGACCCATATTGTTAGTTATACCGGTCTTAACCATTCCTTACGATGATGATTGGTTTTTTGTACTACAATTGATTAGAAATGGTTTCATCTTAGTTTTAATGGCTGCGGGTTTCGTTTTAACCACTGTGGGGATAAAAACATTGACGGAATCTATAGGACTAAAGAAAAAATCTATACATATATCTAGAAATTTAGAAAAAGTAAAAGTTATGGAAGGTATGTTTCCCGATGAACCACTGAAATTTGGCCAACAAAAACGTATTGATTTTGCTCAACTGTTAAACGCCATCCACAAAGATGATGTTGATCTGGTGAAAAAACTGATCAAATCAGGGATTAATGTTAATCATAAGGATTCTGAAACCAAACAAACAGCTTTAATGGAAGCCTCGAAGAACGGTCGCTTAGAGATTGTTAAGCTGTTAATTGAATCGGGAGCCAAAGTTAATGTAAAAAACAAGGAAGGTTTAACCCCTCTTCAATATATTATTGATGAAGAA
>Ga0208905_1001659_pt1 | contig 11065 bp, 5 predicted proteins | sample AntAceMetag02UKS_FD_184776 | JGI IMG/M metagenome (GOLD analysis project Ga0208905, IMG submission 184776) | Saline lake microbial communities from Ace Lake, Antarctica - Antarctic Ace Lake Metagenome 02UKS (SPAdes) (version 2) | ecosystem: Environmental > Aquatic > Non-marine Saline and Alkaline...
CATAATAGAAAGGGGGGACAGTCATGGTAATGACCGATGCGATCCTGAACTGGAAGCGATTTTTGAAAAGGCGAAACTGTGCACCGAATACCGTTAAAAACTATCTGAACATGATCAAGCATTTTGTCGTCTGGGTGGATGTTCCGGTGGAAGAGGTAAAGTATGCGACAGTATCCCGCTACATTGACTATCTCATGAAGAAGAGGCTGGTGCCCAAGACTGTTAACTGTCATTTGGATGGCATTCGCCAGTTCTACCATTACCTGAAGGAAGAAGAAGGTATGGCCATCATCAACCCAATCCGAAAGAATCATATGCAAAAGATGTCCAGACCTCTTCCACGGCATTTAAGAGATGAGCAGGTAGAGATCTTTTTTAAAGCCGTGCGTGGGTATCGTGACCGTGCCATGTTTATGTTAATGCTGCGGTGCGGGTTAAGGGTGGAGGAAGTTGCAAATCTTGCCATAAGCGCTATAGACGTCAACCGCAGGACAATCCTGGTTGAAGATGGCAAAGGGGCGAAAGACCGGATCGTCTACATGAGTAATGATGCGCTTCATGCCTTGGCAGCCTATTTACGGATTAGGCCCGCATCCAGGGCAAGAAAAATCTTCCTTGTGGAAAAAGGAACCTGTACTGGGCAACCCATCTCCATCCGTGGGATTCAGAAGCGCATGGAATATTATGCGCGCAAAGCGAAGGTCCGGGTATCCTGCCATCATCTCCGGCACACGATGGCGACTCAAATGTTGAATGCCGATGCTGATCTCTCCACCATTCAGGACCTTTTAGGGCATAGTAGTGTAAAAACCACGCAACGATACTGCCGGATATCAAATCTGAAAGTACAGAGAGATTATTACAAAGCTATGGAGGTGATTAGGCAACAATGGGTTGGCAACCCAGATAATCCTTGACGGAAAGACAAGGATATGAATACTTAAACAACGGACAAAGCATTAACATCAATAAGAAAATCAGATTATGTTACGTATAGCAAATACAAGTCGTTAGAATTACCTTATAGCTTAAAATGTGTATTTCCATTTGCAACTTGCGACTGTGCGGTTTCCTCAACTGAGGAAAAACGATTCTTAATATCGCCTGCAATTCTTCAAAATCAATTGTGGTTAAGAATTTACCATTACGGGTTAAATGTTTGCCTTTATAATCATTGACAAACACCCTTAAAAGTGTTTTTTTATGTGAGCTTATCTTTGGGGTGAAATTTCCATATAATATAGATAGACAGAAAAATATTATTTTTTTATTTCTGAAACGAAGTGAGTCAATGCTGTGTAGTGTCTAAAAGCAGAGACTATTAAGAGAATACTCAATATTTAAACCTAACTTATAACTTTCAAATCAGAGGGAATTTCAACAAAACAGGGATAATAATGCAAAATAAAAACGAACAGAGATTCTACAGTGCCTTAAAGGATGTTTTCATCGGCGAAAAGGTTGAAGGAAAATCGGGTTACGTCAACCTGATGAAAATTAAAAATGAATATTTTGAAAAAATCAAGCCGTTCATTGAAAAAGAGATTAACGACACCATAACTGATACTTCCTCAAGAGAAGAATTATTCGAAAAACTCTACACTTTCTTCGAAAGTTACTTCAGCGATACAGGCACGCCTTTCTTTGATAAAACCCAACTCCATAAAAACCTCTACGAAAAAGTTTATACAGAAAGGGATGACGTTTCATTATTTTGGAAAACACAAAAACTCTACTACGTCAAATCGGAAGCTAATTATACTTCAATGGAATTACCAGACATTGACGGTTACAAGTTTATATTTGACGCCAGTGAAATAGAGCACCAGAAAAGTAATGAGAAAAAAAGTCTTGAGTTTTACTTGACTGATATTAAAGACAGCAAACTCACCTTCAAAGTTAGATATGTAGATAATTCCCGCAGTAGATGGGGCAAAATCAAAGGTTATTTAAACTTGGATTCCCCGGCAAACGTCAGGAAACATTTAGCCGAAAATCTGGATGATATCAATCACAGCTCAATCAATGTGGTTTCCAACTCACTTGACCGAACTGATCTTCGACAATCCTTTATTGAAAAAAATATTACCGTAACGAACAATGATGATTTAATTAACTCCGTAGACGTGGAATTTGCTGTTTCTGGTTTGGAAAATTTAGAAATCTACTTTGCCAAGAAAAACATCATTATTGAAATTCCCACCGTTAAACAAGCATTCACTATTTACAAGAAACAAAATGAAGTGGATTACTTCATACATAAGAATGCTGAAGGGTTTTTAAAAGAGCAGTTTGACATTTACATCTTCAACTATCTTTTTGGTGAAGGGGGACTGGAAAGCGAATGGAAACAGGAACGCATTAACAATCTTCAGAATATCAAACGAATCGCTCACAAGGTTATCGAATACATTGCTCGTTTCGAAGATGAGCTGAAAGCCATCTGGAACAAACCCAAGTTTGTCCGTAATTCGAATTATGTCTTTACCCTTGACCGCATCAGAGATAATGTAAAACTCATTGAAAAAATCATCAACGACGACGGATTTGAAAAACAGATGGAAGAATGGAAGGAATTACACAAACAATGGCTTGATAACGATGGGGAAGAGATAAAAAGTGTATGGAAAGAATTCGAAAATGCATCTAAAGTAACAGCAAATGATATAGTAAAAATATTGGATCAGAACAGGAAAATTCTTGTTGAGAAATATGCATATTTGCCGATTGATACGAAACATTTCGAAGACATCAAACTTGATATCATAAGCGAATTTCAAAACATTTCATTTAATCTAAATGGTATTCTAGTAAAATCAGAAAACTATCAAGCCCTATCGACGCTACAACAATTATTCAAAAACAATGTAGGGTTGATTTACATTGACCCTCCTTTCAATACAGGTGATGATTTTTTATATAAAGATAAGTACCAAAACAGCACTTGGTTGACCTTGATGCATAATAGAGTGAACCTATCAAAAGAATTATTATCAAATGAAGGGAATTTTTATTTACACCTGGATGAAAAGTCTAATCATTTAGGTAGAATTTTGTGTGATTCTATTTTCGGATCAAGAAATTTTAATAGAGAAATAATTTGGGATATTCAGGTACTATCTGGATTTAAAGTAAAAGGTGCAAAACAAAATTGGGTTTTGGGTCATCAATCTATTTTATTTTATTCAAACAACACGACCCATTTTTTTGAAAAACTTATGCAACCACAATCCTTAAAATATCTTGAAAGCTTTAATAGAACAGATAAAGATAAAAGGTTATATCAAGTTGCTCACGGCAGAAAAATCTACCGAGATGTCGTAGAAGCTAAAGGCAAACCTTTTGGTGATGTTTGGGAAGATATTAGAGATATAATTGACGTCGAGAGGCCTTTCCTTGATGTATGGGATCAAATAACCTCAATCGTAAATATCGATCAACCCTTGAAAGATGTTTGGGATGACATTATGTCTTTTCAACAGCAACCCACTTCATCGGAAAGAGTTAGGTTCGATACACAAAAACCTGAAGCATTATTAGAAAGAATAATAAAATCGTCAGCAAAAGAAAATGAAATTGTTTTGGACTATTTTGCGGGAAGTGGTACTACTCCATCTGTTTGTATCAAAACCAATAGAAAATTTATCGCTATTGAGATGGGTGATTATTTTGAAACAATCCTCCTTCCACGCTTAAAAAGAACACTGATAGGACAAAAAGGTACTGTTTCAGAAAATAATAATTATTCTGGCGGCGGTTTCTTCAAATATTATGAACTGGAACAGTTTGAAGATGCATTACGATTAGCCAGATACAATCCTAAAGAAGACGATCTTGCCAATGTCAATTTCAAAGAAGATGAAAAATTATTAGATGCCATTGAAATTGACCGTGAAAATGAGCAGGTAAAAATCCACTGCGAAACCCTTTACCCGGATGTGGACATTGCCGAAACGCTTTCCAATTTGTTAGGTAAGAAAATTAAAAGACTGAACAGGGAACGGGTCATTTTTGAAGATGGTATGGAAATTGTGTTTGACGAAATGACCTATGAAAAATATCCTTTTATCAAACCGCTTATCTGGTGGAAAAGTAAGTGAAGAAAGTCATACTTGAAAAAGTCTGTAACCGAAATTTAGCAGAACTACCTCCAGAATTTCATAATTTGGACATTTCCGATTTTGGAATAGATATAAACCTTTACGATTTCCAGCAAACGGCAATTGTAAATCTTCTCCATTGTCTGAATATCTTCTATTCAAATCAACAATCGGGTAAACAGGCATTTTTTAAAAAGTATCAAATAAATGGTTTAGATGATGATTTAGAAGACAAACTGAACATTAAATGTGAAGATGATAATTATGACTTCTTAAGTGAATATTACGAGGCATCTGATAACAAAATACCTTTCAAAGAAATCATCAACCGTGCCGGAGTCTGGATGGCGACAGGTAGCGGAAAAACATTGGTAATGGTGAAACTCATTGATATTCTATTCAAACTCATCAAACGAAACATCATTCCTCAAAAAGATATTCTCATTCTTGCCCCCAAAGATCGAATCATAACTCAAATTCGGGAACATATTGACCTGTTTAATCAGAATGGAAAACTACAGATTGATTTCAGGGATTTACGGGATTGGGAAAAGGTAAAACACAATCAGGGAAATCTTTTTGGTGAAAACTCCGTAACTGTTTTCTACTATCGTGCAGACAATATTACAGACACGGACAAAGAAAAACAGGTGGATTACAGAACATTTTTGAATAATGGGAACTGGTATCTCATTCTGGATGAAGCTCATAAAGGTGACAGCGAATTCAGTAAACGACAGCAATATTATACCGTGTTAAGTCAAAATGGATTTCTATTCAACTTTTCCGCTACCTTCACCGATGACATAGACATTGCCACCACGGTATTCAACTTTAACCTGAAGAAATTTGTTGAAGCTGGATATGGCAAGCATATCAAAATAACCAATCAGGAATATCGCAGTTTCCGTGTCCGCACCCATGATGAATACTCGGATGATGAAAAAAAGCAGATAGTTCTTGAATCTCTTATATTGTATGCCGCAGTAAAAAAGGAAGCGGAAGCACTCCATTCGATAAGATCGGATATTTACCATAATCCGCTTTTAGTCACCATTGCTAATAGTGTCCATACGATAGATGCTGACCTGAAAATGTTTTTTGCTGAACTTGTGAAAATTGTTAGAGGTGATTTTGAGATAGCCGAAGCAAAAGACAAAATCCTTACTGATTTAAGGGAAGACGTCAATTACCTTTTTAATTACGGCGAAAAAATTGACAATGCAACTTTACGGGTGGTGCAATCCATTTCGAAAGATGACATTTTCAAATATTGCTTTAATTCAAACAGTGCCGGAAGCATTGAAGTTACACGAATCATTGGCAATTCAAAGGAATTAGCTTTTCGTTCAACAACTTCAGAAAAACATTTCTGTCTGTTAGTTGCCGCTGATGTAATAAAGTGGGAAACAAATGTGTTGGAAGATTATTTGATAACCCAAACGCCGATTACTAAAAGTTATTTTGATACCATAAACACCCGTGAAAGCGACATCAACATTCTCCTTGGATCAAGAATTTTTTCCGAAGGATGGGACAGTAACCGTCCCAATGTGATTAATTTTATCAACATTGGTGTAGATGAAGGTGCACGAAAATTCGTGATGCAGGCGTTAGGTCGTGGTGTGCGGATTCAACCTTTCAATAATGAGCGAAAACGGTTTGGTGAATTAACCAATTTAGAGAATCATTTTTCACATCAGGATATTCTGGAAATAAATAAACACAAGCAAACCGTTGAATCTCTTTTTATACTTGCCACTAAAAAGGAAGTTGTGAAAAACATTGTGAATGATGTTGAAGTATCACAGGATGAATGGCAGAGAGTAAAGGGAATCCAACAAACTGATATTGATAAACCACTTTATTTTCCTGTTTACAAAGATTCTGATCACAAGGATGACAACCCGTATAGAATTCACAGAGACGATTTCACACGAGTGAAAGATTTGATGAATTCCACAAGTCATAAAATTTTGGCCGTAGATAGTGGGATTCAAATCAGAACCCTGAATAAGTTTGATGATAATACGAATTTTAAATTTGCAGGAAGTCCAGAAAATGTGAATCCCCTAAATAAACTAAAATTCATTGATCTTCATTTTAATCAAATACCAAAAGTATTATCACGCTTTGAGATTGTGACGAATGAAATCAAGCATTTCCGCCATATTCAAACAAAAAATCGTCCATCAGGTGAATTAATGGCATTGGAAAATGAGATCAAAGACAAATTAGCAGGTCATACTTATCCTAGAGCAGAAATGGTTCGTCGGTTCGCCGAAAAGAAAATAAGTGAGCAGCAGTTCTTAACGTATTTGGATGATTTAGAAAAAAAGAAGGACCAAGGTCTCGGAATTAAATTAAAAACACTCAATGAACATTATTATAATCCAGTTTTATTAACAGAATCTGATCACGATAATGAATATCGTCATGTGATAAACGTGGATAGTGAAAAGAATTTCTTAGAAGATCTTGAAGAATACGCAACCCAGGAAGATTCTAAACTGAAAGATTTTGAATGGTGGTATTTTTCCAAACTCGACGAATCTTTAGATGAAATAAAAATCCCCTACTACGATACACCCGAACAGCGGTACAGAGACTTTTCTCCCGATTTCGTTTTTTGGTTAAGAAAGGATAGCAATTACTACATTGTTTTTGTTGATCCAAAGGGTACCGTTATCCCAAGAAATGCAATAAATAAGATTGATGGGTTTAATCAAATGTTTACAGAAGCAAATTCTAAAGGTGAAGATACGATTCTCGTAAGACTTTGGTATTACAATCCAAATGATTTGGGTTTTCCAAGTGATTATGCGGAGTATTGGACAGATGATTTAAACAGAATTTTTGAATTAGTATAAAAAACACAGTACACAAGACAAAATTGATAAAATCTCCGTTTCACCTTATAGAAAACCCTTAGTTTAATTATTACCGATTACGAAAAGAAATATTCAACAACACGGCCCCGATTGATTGTCTCAACTTCAAGAAGAAACGAATAATACACAAAGTCAAATGGGTGCCCCTTTGGGTGTCCTTTTCCTCAAAACTGGTGGCAAAAGGTTACACGAAAGCAAAAGAGGTGATACTCAAGTCGCAATTAATTCAAATAGTTGTGATAAAACAGGTGGCTTAGACATCTTTCAGGTTCGTCTCTCACGCCGGGAACCGGGATTGAATCTGCAAGATATTATTCCAATTGGTTTTTTTAATATCTTGTTCACGAAATGTGATGAATGTGTGATAAAATTGAAGGAAAGTACAAGGAACAAATATAATGGCAAAAACAGAGAATGGCAACATTAAGCTTAACTACTCAAGACTGCTATGATTATTTTAACAGCAAAGAAACAACACACGGACTGATACTCCGTTTTAAAATGTGATAGATATGTGATAAAAACAACGGAAAAGAAGGGAAACAAGCAGAATAGACGGGAATAGATGGAATTTACTTTATGCCTCTTTCTAGTTAGTTACGGGAAATCAAACCTTAAATCAAGGGGTTAAAATTGTCTTAAAATTCCTTTTTTCGCATTCCTAATCCGTGTGCCGGGCGTTCGAATCGCCCCGGGGGTACCAATTAAATCAAGGGGTTACGAGAAGTCGTAACCCCTTTTATATTACCTAACCAGTCCAGTGTAAGCCATATGTAGGCGAATCACACAAAAAAGAGCGGGGTTTCTCCCGTCCCGGCAATGCGCTCTGGACCCTGACGTGCCTCACCGCTTTTACCTCCTTATCTTCACCCTTGAGTGGACCATGAGAGTATTGGTTGTTTATTGCAGTCGAGATTTTGGGAAAATGGGTTTATGTAGCAGCTTTCAACCCGTACTGTTCAGGTAAACTAAAGGAAAATGTCAAGAGTGCCGGTTATTGACGTCACCTATAAGGCCTCGACATTAATACCGGTTACGAGTACCGACTACAGGTTGAAAACAATTCTCTTGACTTTATAAATCAGGGGTGTAGTAGTTTCTCCATACGCGACCTTAAAATAGCTTTTTTCTATGGCGTGACATCTCATTTTTTGTGGCTTTCTCTCTTTTCCCTCACCCAAGTTTTTTACTCTCGCATAAGGAAAAGTGTGGATAAACCCAGATTCGGACAATGCAGCGGCATTTATAGAAGATCTTCCGTTGAATAGATGCCCACCGCAACATTATAAATGACAGAGATCTGACCAATATTCTAACTCGAGGGGAGGGGGAAGCTCAATGGCGAGTGATGGAAAAAAATCAAAGCTTTCGGGAATAATCTGAAGCGTGCAGGTCGGATAACAGGTCAACTAAAGAACGGGTGATGACTGATGCGATGCAAACATGGCTGGACATTGTTCGTGATGTTTGTCGCATGTCTTCTTTTTTATTACTTCTACGAAATTCTCAATATCTTCAAATTGGATTTTCGGAGCACGGGGATCTTCTATACGGTCCACGACCTGTACAGGCTTTTTTTCCTGTTGCCCGTTGTCTATGCCAGTTATTATTTCGGGATCAAAGGAGCGGTTGCATCAGCCGCCTTTATTTTTGTCTCATTACTGCCACGGGCTTTTTTTGCTTCCCCTTATCCGAATCCACTTCTAAGAATGGCTTTTTTTTGCGTATTTGCCTGTATTATTGGAGTGCTTACAGCAAGAGCGGCGGCGGTATTGTGCGCAAACGAAACGCGATTCCGCAGGCTATTCGATAACATGGGCAACAGTGTAGCCATATATGAGACACATGACAATGGAAACACGTTTATATTCAATAATTTCAACAAGGCAGGGGAGAATATCGATCATATCAAGAAAGAAAACCTAATCGGAAAAAGTGTCACAGACGTATTTCCGGGGGTAAAGGAATCTGGCCTTTTCGAAATTTTGCAGCAGGTATGGAGAACGGGATTACCCGAACGTCACCCTGTCTCACATTACGTTGACGGCCGGATTTACAGTTGGAAAAACCATTATGCCTATAAGCTTCCGACAGGTGAAATTGTTGCTGTTTGTTATGACATCACCGAGTACAAACGGGCGGAGGAACAGCTTAACGCATCCCTCCGCGAGAAGGAAATCCTCCTCCGAGAAGTCCATCACCGTGTGAAGAACAACATGCAGGTGATATCCGGCCTTCTCGATCTTCAGGCGAAGTCAAACGGGAACCCGGAGCTTATAAACATGCTACATAAGAGCCAGGACCGAATCCGAGCCATGGCTCTGGTTCATGAAAGACTCTACGCTTCGAATGATTTTGCAAAAATCGACCTGGTCGGTTATGCGAGAGCCCTGTCACAGGATTTATTTCAATCGTACAGTATCGATTCCGGGAAAATAGATCTGATCATCCAGGCCGACGACGGTCAAGTGGATATCAACAAAGCAATCCCCTGTGGGTTGATTCTGAATGAATTGATTTCCAATGCCCTCAAACACGCGTTTCCCGGTGATGGACCAGGTGAAATAAAGATCATCATCCACGAAACGGAAAACGTAGAAATAGAGATCGTCGTCTGTGATAATGGTTTGGGTCTGCCGGACGATATTGATATTCATCAAGCCCGATCCGTGGGGTTGTATCTGGTTAACGGGCTGGTAAAAAATCAGCTTGACGGTCAAATAAATGTCACGCGGGACGCCGGAACAGAGTTCCGGATCAAAATCCCGTTATGACTTGCTGAGGGTGAGGTAGTTATGAACAATATGAGAAGTGAGAAGATCATGGTCGTGGAAGACGAATGGGTCGTTGCCGATCAGCTTTGCAGAAACCTTCAAGATCTCGGGTACAATGTTTGCTCGCCTATATCTACGGGGGAAGAGGCTATCAGGAAGGCCGGAGCAGACAGCCCCGACCTGATCCTGATGGATATAGTTCTGAAGGGTAAAATGGACGGCATTGAAGCTGCCGACCAGATCAACTCTCAGTTCAATATCCCGATGCTTTACCTGACCTCGTACACAGATCAGGAATATATCGAACGGGCAAAACAGACAAGGCCTTTCGGTTACCTGCTCAAACCCTATAACCAGAAGGGACTATACGCAAATATCGAGATGGCTCTCCACAAGCACAGGGTGGATAAAGAAATTAAAGACTACCTGGGCCGTTTGACAAGGTGCTACGCGGGGACGATGAAAGCATTCTCGGAAGCGATTGAATTGCGCGGACCCTATGCTCCCGGCCATCACCAGCGGGTCGCGGAATTTGTAAATGCTATCGCCAAGGGAATGGGGCTTCCCGACTTCTCGGTGGAGGGGCTCCGGTTGGCAGTATACGTCTATGACATCAGCCTTGTGGGTATGCCCGCTGAAATAATTCTGGATGCAGGCCAGTTGGCAGGATCCAGACTGGCCCTCCATCGCAAGTGTCCGGAACTGAGTTATGACATTTTAAAAGAAGTCGATTTCCCCTGGCCCGTTGCTGACATTGTCCTCCAACATCGTGAGTGTTACGATGGTTCCGGGTTTCCTCATGGTTTGAAGGGGGAGGATATTCTCATCGAAGCCAGGATCCTGGCCGTAGCCCATGCCCTTGAAGACCTGACTTCTCATCGGGTTTTCCGGAATGCCTTTCCTTTACAGCAGGCCCTTGATGAAATAAGAGCCCACCGCGGGTCCCAGTATGATCCAGATGTTGTGGATGCCTGTCTGAGGGCATTCAATAAAGAGTAATGCATGCTAAAAAGTTAAGAGTTGCTGCTTGAAGTCGTGCATTTTCGTCACGGGTGACTGGGTGTGCGGTACAAGAAAACACCTTGATTTCACAGAACATGGGAATAAGCCCTCCCGCCTTTGCATGTTTCCACCCGCATTCAATGATCTGCCCTGATCAGCTTACGTTAAGACTTGTATTTGCTATACGTAACATACTCTGATTTTCTTATTGATGTTAATACGTTGTCCGTTGTTTAAGTATTCATATCTTTGTCTTTCCGTCAAGGATTATCTGGGTTGCCAACCCATTGTTGCCTAA
>Ga0208905_1001661_pt1 | contig 11063 bp, 10 predicted proteins | sample AntAceMetag02UKS_FD_184776 | JGI IMG/M metagenome (GOLD analysis project Ga0208905, IMG submission 184776) | Saline lake microbial communities from Ace Lake, Antarctica - Antarctic Ace Lake Metagenome 02UKS (SPAdes) (version 2) | ecosystem: Environmental > Aquatic > Non-marine Saline and...
AAACGATGGTTATATTGATTACCGCCTATGCGTCTGGTGATACCGCCCTCGCGGCGATGAATGAAGGTGCCTACGATTATCTCGAGAAGAACTTCGACGTTGAGGACCTCAAGGTGATTATCCGTGATGCACTGAGCAAAAAGGGGATAAAGGAAAACGACGCAGAGTTTATAAAAGGTGTGGAGGATTCCTATTCATTCGGTGATATGATAGGGAAAAGCAAGGGTATTTTAAAGGTATACTCCTTGATTAATAAGGTGTCCGATACTACGGCCAATGTGCTCATACTCGGAGAAAGCGGGACGGGCAAAGAGCTTGTGGCGAAGGCTATCCACACAAATAGTTCGAGAGGGGGAAAACCTTTCGTAACAATAAATTGCGGTGGAATCCCGGAAAATTTACTCGAGAGCGAACTCTTCGGTTATATGAAAGGGTCCTTTAGCGGGGCCTATGGTGATAAACCCGGTCTTTTTGAAATTGCTCATCGTGGGACAATATTTCTCGATGAGATTGGCGATCTGTCTCAGCTCCTTCAGGTTAAGCTTCTAAGAGTCGTGCAGGAAAAGACCTTTCGAAGAGTGGGTGGGGCAGATGATCTCACCGTGGATGTAAGGATAATATCCGCGACAAATCAGGACCTTCGAGAGAAGGTAAAAGATGGGAGTTTCAGGGAAGACCTCTACTACCGCCTTAATGTCATCCCTGTTAAGATTCCTCCTCTGAGGCAGAGAAAAGAAGACATTCCTCTGCTGGTCAACTACTTTATAGAAAAACATTCACGTAATTTCAAAAAAGAGATAAAGAAGATATCTTCCTATGCCCTGGAACTCCTCATGGAGTACCCCTTTCCCGGCAATATACGGGAGTTGGAAAATATAATAGAGCGGAGCGTTGCCCTCGAATCGACCAATATAATTTTACCCGAAAACCTTGTGATCCCGGGGACAGAAGAAAATGAAAGGGGTATAGCGTATGATGTTCCAATTCCGGAGGCGGGGATTAATTTAAATGACGAAATGGCAAAATTTGAAAGATATTTGATTAAAGAGGCACTGGAAAAGGCCGGGGGGTCTAAGACAAAGGCTGCGAAATACCTGAATATAAGCTTCGATTCACTGCGCTATAGGCTTGAAAAGACGGATGTTCATTGATAAAAAACGTCAACTTTTTTGTAAATCAAAATTTATTGTGAATCCTTTTCCTGCAGGATTATTTGAACCGTAACAAATCTGGCCCTTCAGTATCCTATCCATAGGCAGGTAATTTCATTTTTTTGGCATAGTAATTGCTTATTTTTGCATTACTGTTATATGAAGAGGTGCAGGATGAGGCGACAAAAAGGCTTTACACTGATCGAACTTATGATCGTTATCGCGATTATCGGAATTCTTGCTTCCATTGCAAGTATTTCAGTTTCAAATTATAGAACCAAGGGTTACAATACGGCAGCCAAGGTCGATGTGAAAAACGCCTTTACGGCTTCCCAGGCCTATTATGTCGATGATCCAGCCGGAACTGTAACGGGGACGAATCTGGCAAGTTATGGGTATACGGCATCCGATGATGTTTTAGTGACCGTGAATGACGGATCAATGGATAACCTTGAGATTACATCAAAACATGCCACCGGTGATACAACCTATACGATAAATGCAAATGGTGTGATTTCTCCATAATAACAAGATAAGAACAATCAAAAGAAGGATAGAAAAACCGGTGATAATTCCCCATGTTCTGTGAAAATCACCGGTTTTTTATTGCAAGAAAAACTCTATGGCCCCGGAATTATTTTTAGCAATCATAATATTATCTATTATATTATATGGTTAGTTAGTATATGTACGCTGAACATAAAGTTGGCACGGTCATTGCTTTATTTCTAACCACAAGTCGTAAACAGCTTTTTTCAAAAAATCTTATTGGAGTTTTATTGTATTACACAAATTGAAAAATATTAAGGAGGAGGTAAGTTATGTTGATTAAATTGAACAAGAAGAGAGGGCAGAAGGGTTTTACACTGATCGAACTTATGATTGTTATCGCGATCATCGGAATTTTAGCTGCCATTGCAATTCCGCAGTTCACCGCTTACAGGGTAAGAGGCTATAATGCCCAAGCGAAATCGGACATTAAAAACGCCTATACCGCTGCACAGGCATTTTTCAGCGATAGTCCTGCTGCAACGGTGACAGCTACGAACTTAACGGCCTATGGCTATACTGCCACTGCTGATGTTACCGTGGCGCTTACTGCTGGAACGATAGATGGTCTGGCAATGACCTCTGTTTCTGCCGGATCAACTGATTGTACAACCTATTCAATCAACTCCGCAGGAACGATTACACCGTAACCGATGATAATTTCCTGACAAAAAGGGGGTGAGTGGAAAGCTCACCCCCTTTTTTTTATCCGAAAGAAAGGGTGGGATGGTCACATGTATCGTGGCAAGAAAGTCATTGTGGTAATGCCAGCCTACAATGCGGCAGAGACCCTTCTGAAAACCTACGAAGAGGTCATGGCCCAGGGAATGGTGGATCTCGTTATTCTCGTTGACGATGCCAGCAGAGACGAAACACGAAAGATAGCGAAGACACTCCCCAATACAAAGGTCTACAGTCATGAGGAAAACAGGGGATATGGGGGAAACCAGAAGACATGCTATGAAATGGCCCTTCGTGAAGGGGGCGATATCATTATAATGGTTCACCCCGATTATCAGTATACACCGAAACTGATACCGGCGATGGTCTCAATGATAGGAAGCGGTTTTTATCATTGTGTACTGGGCTCTCGCATACTCGGAGGATATGCACTGAAGGGTGGTATGCCGCTCTGGAAGTATATCGCAAATCGCGCACTTACATTTATTGAAAACCTCCTTCTGGGTGCGAAGCTCTCCGAATATCATACGGGTTACCGGGCCTTTTCGCGCCGGCTTCTCGAAGACATACCCTATGAGAAAAACTCGGATGACTTTGTCTTCGACAATCAGATGCTTGTCCAGATTCTGTGGAAAGGGTATCAGATTGCTGAGATAAGTTGTCCTACGAAGTATTTTGCTGAGGCCTCGTCAATCAACCTGAGAAGAAGTATCGAGTATGGTATAGGGTGCCTGATCACGGCGATTACCTTTCGTCTGGCTAAAATGAAGATAGCGAGTCCCGCAATATTTGGTGACGGGAAATAGCCGAAATTTCAACCCTCGAGTTGAGATAATTCGAATGGAACGAAAAGAGCATAATATCTTTGAAAGCCTCTTTGAAAAAGACCTTTATGTTGATCTTAAGAATCATCTCTACAACTTCCGTATACGAAAGAAGGTCCTTCGGAGGGTTTTTAAGAAAGAAGGTGCCGGACTTACACTCGAAGCGGGATGCGGAATATCTCCCATTCTGCCGTCATCGAATTGGATCATATATTCAGACATATCACTTCGCGCTCTTCAAATCCTCAAATCGCATCGATATGGCGGATGGATGGTGGTTGCCGATGCAATGGACCTTCCCTTCAGACCGGGTGTTTTTGAGCGTATCATCTGTTCTGAGGTTATCGAACACCTGCCCGACGATGGGAGGGCTTTGACGGAATTTGAAAGGATAATGAAAAAATCGGGGTCATTATTTATCACCTTTCCCCACAGAAAGGCATATTTTTCTATTGATGATAGATTTGTCCATCACTATCGGCGCTACGAACTCTCTGAGATGGAACAAAGATTATCAGAAAGGGGATTGAAGGTGGTTGCAATACAAAAAATTCTTGGACCGCTTGAAAAGCTGACTATGGGTTCCATGGTCTTTTGTTTTACTATGATAAAAGACACACGTTTCTTGCGAGGGAAAAGGAAGTGGAAAAAAGGGACAAAAAGGACCCTTCTCAAATTTTTCAAGATAACCAATGCAATCTATTCGGCATTGGTGAGGCTTGATGCCATGGTAATGCCGAGGGCCCTTTCATCTGTTTTGCTTGTAAAGGCCGAAAAAACTGGGAACGAAGAGTAGTATAAACAAGATTTATTTCCAGTTATTCCATGAGGATCATGAATGAAAGTATTCTTTCGTCTCAATAGAGACTCGATTTCTTTTGATAGTTTGCAGAAAAGGTGGTTTTTTTACCTGATTCTTCTCGCATTTGTTGCGATGGCCTATCTTCCGACATTCTCGGGCGAGCTCATATTGGATGACAAATCATTCATAGAAAAAAATTCCTCCATAATGGACAATCAATCATTTGTTTCATATTTCATGCAGGAGGATGGAGCAACTGAAACATGGGAGGGGGGCATTGAGCATACGGGTTACTACCGGCCATTGATAAACCTGACCTATCGGATTGATTATATGCTCTGGGGTATGAATGCCCATGGTTTCAGAACATCAAATGTGATTCTTCATATTCTGAGCTGTCTTTTACTTTATAATATCATAGTATTACTCGTTAATGATCGGAAGGCTGCCTTCCTTGTCACGATCCTCTTCGCACTTCATCCGGTCAACACGGAATCTGTTTCCTGGGTTGTTGCCAGGAATAATATACTGGTAACTCTTACAGCTCTTGCATCATTCTATTTTTTCATACGTGGGTGGGATAAAAAAGAATTGTTTGCGCTAATTTTGTCAGTTCTGCTTTTTGCCGCAGCCGTCCTCTCAAAGGAATTCGGTCTTATGGTTCTCCCCGTCTTTTTTCTCTATCAGACAATGTTATCCAAGAGAAGGGAGGTTTTTTTCAAAAAGGCGGGGATATATTTTCCCTATCTAATTGTTGTCATCATCTATTTTGTCCTCAGAAAAAGTGTGACAAACCTCCTCCTTCCTCCCTTCGACGTAAATGATTTACTGGCAAGGATCTATTATGTTCCCTATATTATCCTCTATAACCTCAATTGTATCCTTTTCCCCCACGGGTTACATAGTTTTATTGTTCCCTATCCTCCTTCTTTTTTTGAATGGCAGGCACTCCTTTCAATAGTAGTTATTTTTGCTCTTGGCTTTGTTCTGTGGTTCAAGAGGAAAAATAGGATTTTGGTGTTTTCTCTCCTTGCTTTTTTGATTATTATCATTCCCGTACTCAATGTAATTCCTACAAAAGCGGTGACGCTGATCTCCATGCGCTGGCTCTATCTTCCGATGGCACTCTTCACGGTAGGTGTTGCCTGGATTATTAAGAAGGCTCTCAAAAGAAGAGAAGCACTGACCATTGCTATTCTCTGTGTCATCACACTTTATTTCGGTGTCTATTCTCATATCCTCAATAGAAGCCTCTGGCATGACGAAGAGGTATTCTTTCATCAGGAGGTGGTGAATTTCGAGAATTATTTTTATGCCGATGGTCTTGCAGAGCTGCTCTATGATAAAAAGAATTATAATGATGCCGAAAAATATTATCTGATAAAGATGGATGCCTATCCCCATCACCATGGAGCAAGCGTTCATATTAATTATGCTTCTCTTCTCATAGAAAGTGGTCGGATTGAGGAGGCGGAGTTTTATCTGGACAGATCAGGATCACTGAAAATGTCAGAAAGTGAAAAAGGGGAGTGGCTAAATAACATGGGGGTTGTGCAGACAAGCAAAGGGAAACATGAAGATGGTATGGAGTTTTTTTTAAAGGCCTTGGAGATAAATTCGGAATATGCCGAGGTATATAACAACCTGGGCGTTGCTTTCGCGAGGCTAGGAAGGATGGATGATGCGGTGGAGAGTTTCAAAAAGGCGCTTACATTCAGGCCTGATTACAGGGAAGCTCGAAATAACTTAAGACTTATTGCCGGACAGTAATGTCAGATATGAAAAGGTAAGTACCATGCCAACAAGCGACGACGGTTTTGATTTAAATATGAAGTGGCATTTTCCCGAGGCGAGGAGGTATATATTTACCTTTTGTGCCCTTTTTGTGGTGCTTTCTGTCATTTACGGAAACAGCCTCCAGGGAGAATGGCATTTCGATGATCACTATAACATTACGGAAAATGTCAATATCCATCTGAAGGACCTGTCCTGGGAACAGATAAAGAATACCTTTCATATACGGGGAGTGATCAGAAGACCCGTCTCCTATTTCAGCTTTGCCCTCAACTACTATGCAGGCGGTCTTGACACCTTCGGCTACCACCTGGTGAATCTCATGATTCACTATATTACTTCAGTCTTTCTCTTTCTTCTCATCTACAATACACTGAAACTTCCCCTCCTGAAAGAGCGGTATGAAAAGAGTGCATATGCCATCGCCATTCTGTCATCCTTTCTGTGGGCCATAAATCCCGTTCAGGTGACCGCCGTAAGTATAATAGTCCAGAGGATGGCAAGCATGGTTGGCATGTTTTATCTCATCTCCATGTATTGTTATCTTAAGGGAAGGACGGGAGAGAAGACATGGAAAGGTATCCTCTTTTTTATCTTTTCTCTCCTTGCCGCCCTTCTCGCCTTCGGGACGAAGCAGAATGCCGCCATGTTACCGGTGAGTATATTCCTCTACGACCTCTTTCTCATCCAGGGCATATCGAAAGAGACAATAGGAAGAAACGCGAAGCTCTTTATACTCCCCCTTCTCATCCTCCTTTTCCTGGGTGCATATTTTACGGATCTTTCATCAATACTGGGAGGGTATGCATCGAGGCCCTTTACACTGACCGAGAGACTCCTGACGGAACCGAGGATTGTTGTCTTTTATCTCTCGCTTCTTTTCTATCCCCTGAGTTCGAGACTCGCCCTCATTCACGACATCGACATCTCCACCTCTCTTTTCCATCCCTTTACAACCCTCCCGGCGATACTTCTAATACTTGCAACCGTCGGGCTCGCATGTTTTGTATCGAAGAGAAGGCCCCTTATCGCCTTTTCGATCATCTTCTTTTTCCTCAATCACATAATCGAGAGTTCCTTCATTCCCCTGGAGCTCATCTATGAACACAGGAACTATATCCCCTCGATGTTCCTCTTCGTACCAATAGGGATCCTCTTAATCCATGTCCTCGATTACTTCTCCTACAGAAAATCTCTCCAGATTGTCGTTGCATTGGGAATGGTGATTTTATTGATGGGGGAATGTCTTACCGTTCATATGAGAAATGAAACATTAAAATACAACTATACGATGTGGTTGGATAATATCCAAAAATACCCGGCGCTGAGTCGTGTGCATTCCAATCTCGGACAGGTGTATCTGAGTCATGGCTATAGACAGGAGGCCTTGAAGGAATTTAACGCGGCCTTAAATCTGCGAAGATATCTGACACAAAGTGACGAGGTAATTCTTTACTATAATCTGGGTCAGGTTTACAGGGGCGAGAGAAGAGATGACATCGCCCTCGGTCACTACAGACGGGCCCTTTTGATTATACCGGAGTATTCCCCGGCTTTAGCGGGTATTGCGGTCATTAAGCTGAAAGAGGGAAAGACAGAGGAGGCGTTGGGATATATTGATAGAGCACATAGGGTAAATCGTGACAATATCGAATTCAGGGAACTCAAAAGTTTTATATTGTTAAAGCTCGATCGTCATGAAGACGCCTTGGAGCTCTCCGAGGAGATAGTGAGGACAAATGATAAAAGGACAATACCTTATGCCATTATTGCAGAGGTGTTTCGTAGAAGGGGAGAGTATGACAAGTCCATCCACTACTGGAAAACGTATCTGAAAAGAGTTCCTGATAGTGTAGAGGCGAAGCTTGCCCTCGTCGGATTGTATCATTCAACCGGTAATCAGGATCTGGTTTCCGAGATGGTGTGGGAACTGGTGAGCCTTATGGGAGATCAAAATGTCGAGGAATACATTCACGAAAATGCCCGTAAGAAAGTTGGCATATCGGTCTACCAAATAGAAGAGAAGAGGATAACTTCGATAATAAAGGACATAATCGGTAATCAGATTCGATCCATGGACAAAAAATAAGATATTTTGCTTAATGGAGAAAGTTATATCCTAGGACTATTTTCATTTCATACCCTCATCAGGAGATATCATACTTGCATTCCTTTCTCCTATTTTTTAGACTGCGTCAATATAATTGGTACTTAGGCGGTGGTAGAGTGTATCGTCACGTTGATGAATATTTAAATTTCCTTGCCGTTGAGAAGGGTGTTTCCCTGAATACCCTGGAGGCCTACAGCAGGGACCTGAACCGTTTTATCGATTTTGTCGAGAAAAGGGGAATTCAGAAAATTGGTAAGATTACCTCAGATGATATCGTGGCACTCCTGGGGTATCTGAAAAGCGGAGGATTGGTTTCAAATTCTGTGAACAGGACTCTGGCAGCGATACGGGGGCTCTATAAGTATCTCTTGATTGAAAAGATCATAGATGAAAATCCCGTGTCAAACATAGATCTTGCCAAAGTATGGATGCGCCTTCCCGATACCTTGAGCAAGGAGGAGGTCAACATTCTGCTTGAGAAGCCCGATTTAAAGACATTACTCGGTGTACGAGACGCTGCGATGCTTGAGCTTATGTACGCAACGGGCATTCGTGTTTCGGAGCTGGTTTCTCTCACAACGAACAATGTTAATTGGCAGATGGGCTACCTTATCGTTTTGGGGAAGGGAAGCAAAGAGCGGATAGTACCGATCGGGAGAACGGCCTTTGAATGTCTCAATACCTATTTGGAAAAGGCGCGGCCGAAACTGCTCAGGGAGGATACCACAAATATCATCTTTTTGAACCGGTCGGGAAAGGGCCTCACGCGTCAGGGATTCTGGAAGATCGTGAGAAAATATGCTATGAAGGCCGGGTTGATGAAGAAGGTTCATCCCCATACATTCAGACATTCTTTTGCCACACACCTCCTCGAAGGGGGCGCTGATCTTCGCTCTGTACAGGTTATGCTGGGGCATTCGGATATATCGACGACTCAGATATACACACATATAACGCGGGAAAGGTTGAAGGATATACATAAGAAATATCATCCACGAGGATAACAATATATGGACTATGACAGGCCTCGAAGGGCAGAAGAAAAAGAGGGCAGGGGCCCTTCCAGAAAGATATGGACGATAGTTGCTATTGCGGCAGTAGCCTTTATAGCAGGTGTCATTTTTACGAGCTCCATTATGGAGGACCTGGTCTTTTCGTCAAAATATATCGCCAGGATCAGGAACACCTTCCTGGTGACCTTTTTCGAGAGAGAACCACTTTTCTACTTTTTAACTATTGAGAAAAATGGGGAAGAATACCGGTTGGATGGGCAAAGTACATTCACTGTCTCCTATCGAGATGAGTTTGTCGTAAAAGATGTTGAAACGGAGTCGATTTTTGAACGGGGAGTTACCGTCGATATTGAGGGTGTCGGTGGTGAAAACGACCTCGGGATATTGTACGAAGGAGTTGCCCTTGTCGATAAGGTGGTGACCGAAGATGCCCGTGATTTCAAGATAAGGGTCAATTATCAGGGTACAACGATAGCATCACTGCCGATCGATGTGAAGATTATGCCGCAGGACTGGCTGCGATTCGCCAAGAATTCCGATAGCGGAAAGTCAAGGATTGAGTATCTTGAACGCGCCGTGAAAATGAAAAAGGAAGACACAGGTGCGCGCAAGATGCTGGCGAAACTTTACGTTTCATCGGGCAACATAAAGAAGGGAATCTCGGAATACAAAGAGGTCCTCAAGATCAAACCGGACGATATAACGGCCCTTGTCGAGCTGTCGACGATATACAGGAACAATAAAAGATATGACGATGCCATACCGCTATACAGAAAGATAATCGGAATCAATCCAAAGGATGATGTCGCCTATGCGAATATTGCCTATGCCTATGCAAAACTGAGAAACTGGAAAAGAGCTACCGCAAACTATGGGGCATCGCTGAGATTAAACCCCAACAACTACGAAGCCCTCTATAATATGGCAGAGATATACGAAAATACGGGGAAGACGAAAGAGGCGATAGACCTCTATGAAAAGGTATTGAAATATAAACCAAATGAACCTGTTGTCATGAAAGCCCTTTCGAATGCCTATGTGAAGATGTCCATGTATGATGAATCGATCGAGATGATCAGGAAGTTGATAAAAAGAACCCCGAATGATGCCTCCGCCTATGCAAACATTGCCTTTGCCTACGGTAAAAAGGGTGAGGGAAAGAGGGAGATTGCTAATTATAAAAAGGCGACGACCCTCAAGCCGAACAATCCGGTCTTACACTTTAACCTGGGCGTGGCCTATGAGAAGGCGAAACACTATAAGAATGCCGCTTCAGAATACGGTAAGGTGTTAAAGTTAACGCCTGGAGATAGAGATGCCTTGGAGCGGCTTGCCGAGTATTATCTTCGCTTGAAGAATTACAAAAAATCGGCTGATATGTACGAGAAGTTTGTGAAGGTATCACCCAAAAACGCCCAAGCCTACCTGAAACTTGGCTTTACCTATAACCGGTTAAAAAAACATAAGAAGGCAGTTTCTAACTACGAAAAGGCACTGCAGTACGGCGTGAAAGACAGAGGGGTACATCTTAGCCTCGCCGAGGCCTACAGGAAGATCGGCAAAGAAAATAAGGCCATATCGGAATATGAAAAGTATGCCGAAGGCAAGCCGAGTATCGAGGTCCTTACAATAATTGCCGATTATTATATGAAGAAGAAATCCTATGGAAAGGCCATTGATGCCTATAAGAGAATGATAAAAATTGATGCAAAGAGGTCGGAGTTATACTCGAGCCTTGGTTACGCCTACGGCAAGAAGGGAGATACCGACAAGGCCATTGCGAACTATAAAATATCGCTTGGCTATGACAGGGAAGATGATATGGTATATCTGAACCTTGGCAGGTCCTACGAAAAGAAAGGACTGTATACTGACGCCCTTAAGGCTTATACTAATGCATATGAGATCAATCCGGGGTCCGATGAGGCCTCAAGAAAAATACCGGAAATGAGAATCAAGATATTACAGAAGAAACACAGGGAATAGAGGAAATGAAACAGATTGTCTTTGATGATTTTGTCATGGGAGGGGGATTACCCTTCGTACTTATTGCAGGGCCCTGCGTTATTGAGGATGAAGACAAGACTATCGAGGTGGCCAGAACATTAAAAGAGCTCACTGAGGAGTTAGACGTTCCCC
>Ga0208905_1001665_pt1 | contig 11051 bp, 6 predicted proteins | sample AntAceMetag02UKS_FD_184776 | JGI IMG/M metagenome (GOLD analysis project Ga0208905, IMG submission 184776) | Saline lake microbial communities from Ace Lake, Antarctica - Antarctic Ace Lake Metagenome 02UKS (SPAdes) (version 2) | ecosystem: Environmental > Aquatic > Non-marine Saline and Alkaline...
CGAAAGGTCTCCATTCCCCCGTGAGGTCAGACGGTATTCGGCGGCCTTTACCCCCGGCAGCTTCTCCCGACCCCATTGGGCGAGATTGATAAGCTCCTGGGGGTGCTCAACACGGGATCCGAGGGCGAAATTCTTGGTGCGGAATTCAACGCCTCTCCTGATCAGCATCCGGTAGGTTTCATAGGCGGAATGACCGGGGGCGATAATACAGTAATCGGCTTCAATCCTGCCGGAGGCGGTTACCGCTTCGACAACCCTTCCCCCTTCGATCTTAAGATCTTCCAGGAGTGTCTCAAAGAAGACCTTTCCTCCAAGATCCAGAAATTCTTTTCTCAGATTCACCACGATCATCTTCAGGTTGTCGCTCCCCAGGTGGGGGTGCGCCATGTATCGTATCTCTTCGGGGGCACCCGCCCGGATGTAGCTATCTATGATGAAGCGTTTTTCTATTGATATGTGTTTAGATCGCGACGTGAGTTTTCCATCAGAAAAAGTCCCGGCACCCCCTTCGCCGAAGGCATAATTGCTCACCGGATCGAAGAGGCCGGTCGTTTCAAAGGATCTGATCCCCCGGGCCCGTTTTTTTACCTCGGTCCCCCGTTCGATCAGGGTCGTCTGAAAACCCGCCTTTTGAAGAACAAGGGCCGCGAAGCATCCCGCTGGCCCGCTCCCGATAACAACGGCCCGTTCATCCCTTGTACGTGAGGGAACAACAAGCGCCGGGGGAACGACGGGCTCGCCCCCCGTGAGCTCCTCCGAGAGGACCGAGACCCGTATCTGCCAGTGGATATCGCTTTTTTTGCGGGCATCGAGACTTTTCTGCCCTACCTGATAGGAAAACTCTCCTATCCCCAGTTCCTTTGCGATCGCCCTTCGCAAATCCCCTTCCTGATAGTCAGTGTTCAGTTTGAATGACAGTTCCCGGTATCCCATATGCCCATGCACCCACATCTTTCTAATCAGGGGAAGATATCACAATTTCAGTTAAAATGTGTTGGGGAATTGAATCGGAACTACGCTCTTTTTTTCTTTGTCTAACGTTTACAACCTTGTTTTTGCTATCATTGAAGCTCCCCGCAACAAGTTGCGGGGAATCTCCGATTGTTAAGGAAAATGTTTGTTTTTACTCGCTCGCTAACCCCACCGCAAGCAGCGGGGAATGCACTCGCTTTTCAATTCAACAAAATGGGGGCGGGAGTGTCCCTCTATGTCATTGTTATGCTATCGTTCTACCGGTTGATATAAATTCATTCAAGTCTGAATCCAGGATATTCTTAAGCTCAATAAAATTATCTTCCCTGGTTTCCGTGAACAAGAAACCAAAGACATGATACTTTTTATAATCAATTTTTCTCAGCTCAATCGGGTTTTCAAAATTTGCAAGTAACTTCTCATAATTAAACGATGCAATCTCATCTACGTCTATGCCCGTTGAATTATCCAGCACAATAATACTAAAGAGTTTTCCTTCTTTTCCCTTGAGAACCTCAGGCCAGTCGGGCTTTTTTTGTGAGTGATAATATACGTAAGGATTAAATCCATAGGCCAGGAAGGACATATCCGGAGTCGTACACCAACCGCCAAATCGCATCGGATTTACTTCGATCGGCAATAAAGCACCATCTCTGTCTCGTCTCAGTTCAATATGTACTGGAAAGTTCTTTACACCGGCCAATCTGCCAATCTTCCCTACAAAATCTGTAAATTCTTCAAGATTTGTTTCGATAATCTCTTTGGATGTAGTGTAAATTCTGTCACTGACATCGGCATCTGAGGAAAAAGCATGTTTAAGGATGTTGAGTATAACGGGTTCGCCAGTCGAATTATAATATGCATCGATCGCAAATTCCTCGCCGTTAATACACTGTTCAATAATAAATGAACTGGTGTCCAATACCGCTCGAGGGTATAAACCCTTTATTTGATCTATTTCCTTAATGATTGAATCAACTGCATGAATCCATTCCTCATGGCTTGAAACCTTATAAACTCCCATACTAAAAAAGCCAACCGCCGGCTTTATGATAAATGGTAATGGCAATTCGTTAAACTGAATCTTTTTCAAGTCTTCAACGTGAACCCCTTTGAAATAAAAATCCGGGAACACCGATTGTGTCAGTTTCCGAAATCTCAGTTTATCTTTAAATAGCTCTATTTTTTCAGGAAGATTGCTGAAAGCTAAGTGCTTTGCTATCCAACCTATTGAATTTTCAGATGTAGTATAGATAATTGGATTATCTGACTTTCTAACCATCTCAATTGCGCTATCTTCACTAATCACTTCAGTGCCACTATAAAGGCCTAACTCTTTTGATATATCTGTGCCGACTACAGGGATGTCATTATCTCTGACAGTCATTTTAAAAAAATCCGAGACATATGGTTTATCAACAAAAAACATTATTATTCACCTTTGATTAAATTTTAAAAAACTAACGCTGCCCTTTGGAAAATAGGGACAGCCGCACCCTTTTTTGCTCATGCACTCACATCTTTGTAATCGGGGGACGATATCACAATTTCAGTGAAGCTCCCCGCCCACAGGGCGGGGCTTGCGGGTGCGCTCCCGGTCAAAATGTGTTGTGTTGGGAAGGTTGTATATACTAAATAGAGACAGCTGTCTCTATTTATTCGCCATTTTTTCGATCCCTCCCCGGATCAGGGATAAAATCTTCCCCGGATAGCCGCCTCCGCCACCTTTCCCTTTATTCGCGACAGGAAAAATGCCATAATACTGGTCCAATCTCTCATCAGGAGCATTACTCATGGGACTGTTAAAATTCTTTTCCGGCAAAGACCCCGAAGAGCATGAAAAAAAGGGGGATGCCTACTTCGATATCGGGGAATTCGGCTCGGCCAAACTGGAATACGAAAACGCCCTGAATAAACTTGAGAAGAAACGTCCCGACGATACCGGTTACGCCAACCGTCTTCAGGTAAAAATAGTCCGAACCAGGGAGTCTCTGGCCCGCGCCCACATGGAAAACGGCGAGGAGTTGCTGGCCCAGGAACTCTACGACGATGCCGAGGATATTTTTCTTCTCGCCTCCGAATTAACGGAAAATCGCACACTCAAAGATGCGCTCGAAGACCTGCTGGGGGAGACAAAAAAGCGGAAAAGAGAAGGAATGCCCGAAGAGGCTCCCGTGGTAACAGACGAAGGGGGCACCGCGGAAAAACCTGTCTATCATCACGAGGGCGACGAATATTTTACAGCCCTGGTGAGTACACTGCCCGATGAGATCCGTCATGCCTACCTCGAATATGGCGATACCTTCAAGAAAGGGTACGTGGCGCTGAACCAGGGAGACTATGAAGGGGCGCTTCCGCTACTGACCGCTGCTTTAGAGGAAAATATGCCCGGGGGAGACCATATATTCTTCGAGATCGGAACGGCCTGCCTGAATCTGGGAAGACCGGAGGAGGCCCGAAAGGTTCTGGAAGAATATGTGAGAGAGAATCCTGCGTTACTTCGCGGATACCATTTGCTCTGCGAGGCGCTCTGGGAGATGGGGGCCTTTGAGACATCCCATGAAGTGATCCGTTCATCGCCGCCCGAGCTGCGCAAAACCCTCCACATGAAACTCCTCGATGGAGAAACGCTTTTCCGTGCCGGGCGCTATGAAAAGGCGGAATCATTCTACAACGACTGCCTGAATACCGACGGATGGGATGAAAACATCGTGCGGGCACTGGCCGTTACCTATGAGGCCCTCGGCAAGACGGCAAAGGCAAACGATCTTTATGGCGAGATCATGAGTGAATGCCAGCAATGCCGCACCCGTCTCGACCCCTTTATCAAGACACGATACGCCGATACATCCTTTGAGCTCGGAAACATGTCCGGCGGAATACTGGAATTATATCTTTCTCTGGCCCAGGAAGTACCGAAGGAGAGAGCCCGGTATTTTCGCAAAATAAGCCAAATCTATCAGGCCCAGGGGCATGAAAACGAATCTCTTCGCTACCTGGCCTTTGCCGAACGAATCGAGGATGAAGAGGCTTCTGAGTGACCTATCGGTGATCATTTAAAAAAGGGCGCTGTCCCCATTATCCATTATCACAGCAATCTTAAATTTTTAAATTAGGGTAGAATAAGGGGGCACGCAGATGACCTATATGACATTCCGGTTTGGCCAGTTTATAGTAAAAAATACCTTCATAGGACGGATCCGGTCCAAAGAACACCCGGAAAAGGGAAGATTCAATGCCGCCGACTTTGGCGAAATTACTAAAAGGACCTGGAAGAATTATTGCGAACTGTTACCCTATGCCCCCAAATTTGCAAACTACGGGAACCGGAAAATGATGGACTCCGGAGTTCTAAGCCTGGCGGTGTACAGAGCAATGACGGCCATTGTGGATGACAGGGATTATGCCATTGAACTGGCCGGTGATATTTTATGGAAATATTATGCAATGGACACAAAGCTCTCCTGGTTAATGAGCCGGGTGCTGTACCGCGATCCGTATAAACAGGTTGACTTTCAGCTGCGGCTTGGCATCAAATATCAGTTCTGTCCACCGGAATACAAGTGGGAATATCATGCCGGGGCGGATGAAATAAACCTGGATTTTTACCGGTGCCCGATTTGTGATTATTTCAAAATGCAGGGCGACGATGCTCTGGAATTTTTTCAAAAAACATGGTGCCTGTTTGATTTTGCACTGCCGGATATCATGGCGGATAAAGGGGTGCTCAGGTATACAAGACCCCATACCTTGTCCAAAGGGGATGATGTGTGTGACATGAAATTTACGTTTCTGAATAGGACAGAGCAGTAAGTCCAGTAAATAAGCATACTATCCCCGAATTAATCAATTGAGCAGCGAGCGCATTCCCCACTGCTTGCGGCGGGGTATGCGAGCGAATAAAAAATAAACATTTTCCTTAACAATCGGAGATTCTCCGCAACTTGTTACGGGGAGCTTGAATACTTAATATTTAAGATGTGACCCCATGACACCCCGAATTACGCCTCGGATCCCCCAACATCTCATTCACCTGTAGTGTTTCAGAAACTCCTCAACGGTCGTCCCGGCAGCCCTGATCTGGCTTCGTAGAAGTCCCTGCTTGATGGATTTGCCCTTGTGTATCGGAATGGAAAGTGTGGCGGGGTTGCCGGCTTTGGTGAGTATGACGTGACTTCCAGTCGTGCGTGTTCTTCGCCATCCTGCACGCTCGAATGCCTTTACCACTCTCAGCGGATTGAGATTATTGAGCCCGCTCATGAGACCTTTTCGATAGTGTCTCTTTCAGCCTTAACGGCGGCACACGCCTGAATCGCATCCTTGATCATGCTGAGCGCCTCTTCAATCGTATCCCCCTGAGAAGAACAACCGGGAATGGAGGGACATTCTACCCAATATCCCCCGTCCTCCGTATCCCTGTGAAGAATGACAGAATATTTCATCCCCTTCACCATCACATCATGCTTCTTTTGGGCGTTGATTGAATCAACTTCACCCTTCAGGGCCTCAACTATCTTACCCAAGGCCAACGTGAATACCAATTGGCCGCTGTCCAACGTATCAAGTATCTGCCTTTCGTCCTTTGTAATAACAAAAATCGTCTCTCCGTCAGTGAGAAAACGAAGATCAGCCAGCGGTTTTTTGATATCAGGCATGTTTGTCTTGAGATACCAGAGCGCCTTTCTCAACTTTTGGATGCTCACGCCGCGATCCAGAAGTCTTTTCGCTACCATCAGCTGAACGAGATCGATGAAGGAGTAAAGCCGTGTCGTACCATACCCCTCGGCCCCCTGAACGGACGGTTTTATAAGATCAGTCGTGTCCCAATATCCAATTTGCCTTTTCGTCAATCCCGTAATGCGGGCAACCGTAGAGGTATTGAAATTCATTTTGTCCCCCCCTATGAATTTATAATTACACTAATGTCTTTTTATATACATCTATGAATGAATGTCAAGTGTTTTATTTTTCGATATGAGCAGGATAAATCAAGGGACACCATGCTAATTTCTAAGTACCCTATTGGATAATGAGACGTTAATCAGTATACTTTCCCCGAATTAATCAATTGAGCAGCGAGCGCATTCCCCGCAGCTTGCGGCGGGGTTAGCGAGCGAATAAAAAATAAACATTTTCCTTAACAATCGGAGATTCCCAGCAACTTGTTGCGGGGAGCTTCAATACTTAATATTTAAGATGTGACCCCAAGGCCTCCTTGAGGGTGGAATAAAAGGGCGCTGTCCCTATTTATTCCTATTTATTCCTATTTATTCCAGATCAATTTCAGGTGAAGAGGGTTCCATTTCAAGACTTTTAATCTCTGGTAGGGATGCTCCGATTATGCCTTGCATGTCACCATACATTCCTGCAGTATTAATAATTACCCTTTCTATTTGTTTTTCCCTTTTAGACCATATTTTTGTCATAACTCTTTTTTCTTGATCCAAATCCTTTTTCATTGTCACAAAAGCTTCTACAATAGCTTCCACCTTTTGTCTGAATTCAATTCCCGAAAGATAAGTATACAGGACTTCCATTTTTTCCTGCTTCCCTACGGATGAGAGCTTTGTCATAGCAACCTGAATAAGATTCATCCGTAATGCTATGGTCAGACCTATAATCGAGGAATAATCGGTCACCCAGATACCGTCAGTATAGGTAAAATTATTTACGTCTTTCGGCAATGCTATAGAGAGTAAGACCGCAATATCTGCCCGTACCTCTCGCTGGTCATCTTTCAGTTTCTGAAGCCAGGTATCACTCCATGCCTTTGTCCGTTTGGATTCCCAAATAATAGTACCACAATATTGGCCAGTTTGACTGTGCACCTTCTGCAATACATCAGCACCACGAATACCCGAAGGAACAGGTTCAATGATGTCGGAGGGGAAATTTATTTTCAAGATTTCTTCCAGTTCGAGTTCTAATACCTCGCCCTGCATCTTTTGTGAGCCCTGTTCTGCTTTTCTTCTGAGTTCTTCAATTTGTTTCCTTAAATCTGAGATTTGTTTTTCTTTTTCCAAATCCTTGAGTTTGTGTTCATCAGTAACGGTGCGGGTAGCGGCCTCTCTGATTTTTTCTCTTTCTTCATCGACCTTTCGAGCCATTTCTAATTCGAAAGCTTTCTTGCTTTCTTCAAGTTCTCTGCGTTGTTTTCTTAGGTCAAGTTCTGTTTCTTGAGATGCTTTTAATTTTTTATCCTTTTCGTTGAGCTGTTCAAGCAAATCTTTTGTCTTTATCTCGTTTTCTTCGGTAATTTTCTTCTTTACTTCTGCTTCTATTTTTTCCCTTTCCTTTTTAACCTCCTCATTAATACGCTCTACAAGCGACTTTTTGTTTTCTTCCAGTTCCTTTTCTCTTTCCAGTAAAGCCTGCCTTTTTTGTTCAAATTGTTCCTCGGACTTTTGTCGTTCAGCTTCAAATTCCTTTTGTAATTGCCCCCTGATCTGATGAGATATGGCTTCTGTGAGAGGTATTTCTTTCTTACAATGTGGACATATAATTACTTGTTCTTGCATCTTAGTCTCCCCCATCTAGCGTATTAGTATCTAAAATCTTTCCGAAATTAATACCAAAATACCACTTGTAAATTGCTGACCTATGGGGTCGCACCTTGACTATTAACTGAAGCTAACCATATGCCATTCACGGAGGATTCTATCCGAAAAGTCTAGTCAATGGTCCACGACTGCCCTCCGTTTTCTACTTGCTCAATATTCCATCCCTTTGCATTTAATGCCTCAATTTGTTCATGAGAAATGTGATCTTTATGAATAGCCAGACATAATAGGTGCCGTGGTCGACTTGCTGCGACATAGAGTTTTTTTAAAAAACTGGCTTGAATCGAGGTTCTTTGCGTTGGATGGTCATGATCCTCTAATGGTCTTTGCTTACTTTCATCAATAAAAAAATCGAGAGACTCTTTTATATCCCAATAACTGCGATATTTCGTTTCTAAAATCAGCGTTGCATCATGAGTTTGCCCCTTTACACCATGTATAGTAGAAACTTCGATCTTGAGACCATTGTTGCATTGGTAACTGTTGGTTATGGACAGTTGATCCTCCTGATCAGGCGGTAAATGATCGTCATATGTTATGAAATCCAGGGCATCAGACCCCATAGCATCATCTAGTCCGAGTAATACCTTCAACCTTTCCATATGCAGAATCCACATATCCTGACTGGGGAAATCATCCATAATCCAAGAGGTTAAAAGCCGTCTTAAATTCTCATATCTGCCGTCATTTTTAAGCTCTTTAGTTAAAGCGTATTTGCTGTAATGGACCTCTTGATCATTGCGATTCTTTGTTTTTTTATTGGCCTTTCGGAGGAGGTCTAATATCGCTTGAAGAAGCAGTTCATAATTGTCTGAAACGTTTCCAGGTTTGTGTTCCGAGCACTTTTTTACAATGTTGATTAGTCTGGCTGCTCTGAAAGATTTGGGAGCTTTCCTTTTATCGTAACCATCCCAATAATGTTTTATCGTTAAACCGTCTGGATTTTCCTTGCCAATGCCACCGACAGCCTTGACAGTCTTTCGTTGATCTTCCTTGAGACTGATAGCAAGTTGGCCAAATGCAGGTATAACCTGTTTGATGGACTGGTCATTAAATAAAAAAATGGTATGAGGAGCATTACCCTCCGGCTGTTGTCTGCACGATCCCAAATCTAAGAGCTTATTATAGCTTAGACCCCTAATTTTACATGCTATGTCGTTGCCAAATCGATGGCTGTCTGCAATGATGCAACTGAAAGGGGTACAGTTAAAAGCTACATTCGGTTTTTCACCACCTAGGCCATCAAAGATAGCCTGATCGGGATCTCCCAAACGCTGCATCGCTACTTTATCGCATCCGAAGATTTGATTAATGAGATCATCTTGGAATTGTTGAGTGTCCTGCATTTCGTCGATGAATACAAAAGGGAATCTTCTTCGCAAAGATGTCATTACATCGGGATTATCATGTAGAAGTTTCTCCGTAAAAGAATACATCTCGCTGAAATAATATAGACCATTCTTCATTAACAATATTTTGTTGTTATAAAGATCCCTATAGGAACAGGATTCAGAAGATTTTTTGAATCCGGGTACATTTAATTCTAATTTATTCCCTTCACAATAAACCTTGAAGTCGTACAAGGATGCATTGGGTTTGTTTTGCAGAAAAGTTTTAGTCCCCCATTTTATTTTCTTTCCCAGGGTCTCAACGCATTTATCATCATCAATATGGTCAACTGTCCAATTTCTTGATTTACAGTAAGGAAGCCCTAAGAATCTATTAATAAATTCCTGAATAGTACCAACAAAATGCGGATATGAGAGCAACTTATGACCAGAAGGATGTTTTTGGAGCCACTTCAAGATTTCTTCTTTTGCAGCATTAGTATGGGTCAGAACACAGATACCTTGATGCGGTTTCTTCCATTTCTTTGCGAGAAGGATAAGTTTCGCGGCAACCAAGGTTGTTTTTCCGCTTCCAGGACATGCCTGTACATCATCATAATTTTCTAAGACGTCTCTTCTGCTTGTATCGAAAGATAATTTACCGCCGAATTCATTTTCAAGTTGATCAATGTCATTATTTGTTATTGTTAGTTCAAGCATCAGCAAGAGCCCCCTGCTAATTTTCGGGTGATTCTAAAGGGATAGATTTCAACGGCTCAGTGACGTACTCGATGGCCTCAATAATATAATTTGGAAGCTTACTTTTTAATGCATCTTGCTGCCCTTGTTCCTTGTATTTTTCAGTAAGAATTTTTACAAGAGCGTATGCAGTATTTGTCTTGACCTTTTTTTCTTCGATAATCTTGTAAATGTTGATGGCCTTTTCTTCGTCATCTTCAGGAAGGTCATCATAGTTTTCAGAGCTGCCATTTGCGGCCTGATAAACCTCGGCTGCTAAACCTTTAAGAGCAAGGGCGAATTCAAATGTCCAATCATCTGAGAGACAAACTTTGACATTTTGACCTTCTATCCTTTTTTTCTCTTTCTTCTTCTCAGTTAGGTCATCTCCTGGATAATTACAAAGCCAATAACCTAGATTGCCTCCTCGCCCTTTTTCGTCCGGTTCCTTTTTCTTTTTGAATCCGAAAGGTTCGTTTTCTGGGTTATCCTCTGCCTTGTCAGGCCATAAGTCCAAATCACGGAGGCAAGCAGCCTTAATGGGAAGCCATTCGTTTTTACGTGCAATCTCATCAAGGTCTTTTCGCCTAAATATTTTTGCGTATCGGGCAAACGCTGTATTCCCGATATTTACGACAGACACGCCATAGTTTTCGAGGGGACGACCCAAAAGCTCAGCGATAGTGGGGAGTAAAATATTTTCTCCATCCCCCTCAACCATGAGGACTGCTTTTGCAAAAAACAAGTTAGATTTTGTTACATCTATAAATTTTTCCAGAAATTCATAATCATCATTCTCAAGCTCTGTGTCACCCTTTCTGAGAGGGAAAGCCTTTCCTTCAACCATTATAATCAGACTATCCAAGGGTGCTTTAGAGGCAAGATTCGGGCTATGCGTCGTAAGAATACTCTGCAGCTTAGGATTTTTTTCTTGGCTGAAATCCTCCCGAATAAATTTGAGCAATTTCATTTGCAGTTGGGGGTGTAGATGTGCCTCCGGTTCCTCAATAAGAAGAAGCGGGAATTCATCCCTTTCCTGTTCCAGAAGCAGTAATTCTGTGGCCATAAATAATAGATTATTATAACCCAAACCTTGTAAAGGATTATCTCTGTCTAATGACAAACTTAGCTTTTCGAGAATTGTTTTGAAGGTCTGCTTTCTTTCATGTTCAGACATATCATCGATGTTTTTACTCCCAACTATGTCAATGGTCGGTTCAAATTTATCAGTATCGAATTTCAGCTTATTTAAAAGCATTTTAATGTTCTCAAGGCTTTTTCCCACGCCTTCGTTCTTAGTAATACTCTTATTGGCATCCAAAAGGGCTTTAATGAGGGCGTTAATGTTATCAAGATTATTGGCTAGTTCATCTGATCGAGTCAAAATTTGAGACAAACGTGAGCCCCTGCCTGCGGCTAATTCTGACTCTGCATCTCTGAGTGGTTTAAGATA
>Ga0208905_1001667_pt1 | contig 11046 bp, 8 predicted proteins | sample AntAceMetag02UKS_FD_184776 | JGI IMG/M metagenome (GOLD analysis project Ga0208905, IMG submission 184776) | Saline lake microbial communities from Ace Lake, Antarctica - Antarctic Ace Lake Metagenome 02UKS (SPAdes) (version 2) | ecosystem: Environmental > Aquatic > Non-marine Saline and Alkaline...
CCCTGAACGGAACAATTGTTCTTAATACCGTTGCTTTAATGAAAGGTATTGATATCCTCAGAGTTCATGATGTAAAAGAAGCTGTTGAGGCAATTAAGATTATTGAGAAACTGAAGCAGTTTGTTTCAACAGGTAGTTGATGGTATAATACTTAAATGCCTGAATGCTTAAATGATAGAATGATAGAATGCTTAAATGATAGAATGATAGAATGATAAAATGGAAGAATAGTAAAATAAGAAAATGATGTCAGAAAAAGAAATATTTATTGAACGGTTAAAAAAAAGAACCAAAAAGTTTGCAGTCGATGTAATTAAATTTTGCAACTCATTAAAGACTTGTAAAGCATCAACGGTTATTTCATATCAACTAGTAAAATCTGCAACTTCAACAGGGGCTAATTATCGTGCTGTATGTAGGGCCAGGTCTAATACTGAGTTTTTTAGTAAAATTTGTATTGTTGTTGAAGAAGTGGATGAATCAGAATATTGGTTAGAGATTATAAATGAAGCTAATTTGTCTACTGACAGAGATGAATTAATAAGGCTAACAATCGAAGCAAATGAAATAACAAAAATAATGACAAAGGCCAAAAATTCATCATACAATAGCAAAAATTAGCATTTATATTTACGCATTTAAGCATTCTATCATTTAATCATTTCTTCCGTTGAATAAGTAATTGTATTTAAGTACTTTTGAATGATGAAAACAATATAACCATGTTCCCTGCATTTATCACAATACGAGTTCTTGATTTCCTTGATATAATATTGGTCGCAGTATTGTTGTACCAGTTATACAGACTCATACGGGGAACAGTTGCAATAAATATTTTTATTGGGATATTCATTGTTTATTTATTCTGGCTTGTTGTTAAAGCCCTGAATATGGAGCTTATCAGTACCATATTCGGTCAGGTTATTGGTGTTGGAGTGATAGCGCTTATAATTGTTTTTCAGCAGGAGATTCGCAGGTTTCTGTTAATATTGGGTTCAAAGTATATTTCAAATGAACGGTTTTCATTCGATAATATTTTTTCAACAGTTACATTAGCATCTAAGCCTAAATTGGATATAAATACTTTAATGAAAGCTTGCAAACGGATGTCAGCATCAAAAACCGGTGCGATTATTGTTTTGAAACGCAGATCGGTTTTAAGTGCAATAATTGAAAGCGGAGATATTCTTAATGCTGATTGTTCGTCAAGAATGCTTGAGTCAATTTTCTTTAAGAATAACCCTCTGCATGATGGGGCAGTGATTATTGAAGGGAAAAAAATTATTGCGGCAAGATGTGTTTTGCCAACATCTGAGAATATTTACTTGCCGGCAAGATATGGAATGCGTCATCTTGCAGCCATTGGCATGACTGAAAGAAACGATTCCCTGGTAGTTGTAGTATCAGAAGAAACAGGAGAAATATCCCTTGCAAACTCGGGTGAGATTAAGACAAATTTGAAATCTGAGGATTTGGAAAAATTAATTGAACGTGAATTATAATTTTTTAGTAAAAAGAAAAGTTGCTTTTGATTCTTCCCTTCGTAGTAAACGCCCTATATTTTTCTGGTGAGTAATGACCAATAGTACAGATACAGCTATTGAAAATACTATCATTGAAGTAACTGATGTATGAAATATTACAATAACTGCAAGCGGAAATGTAAATCCGGCAAGAATTGAACTTAACGAAACATATTTTGTAAGGAATAGTGTAAGGATGAATACTCCTGCACAAACCAGTGTAGAGAATGGGCTGATAGCCAGAGCCATTCCAAACAGTGTTGCAACTCCTTTTCCTCCACGGAACCTGGCAAAAACAGGAAAGATGTGTCCAATAACTGCTGCCCCTCCCAATATAAGCTGGAAGTTTACAAATTGATCAGTTCCGGGAGCAAGAGATTGAACAAAACGTATTAGTGTAACGGCAGCAAAACCTTTTAATATATCAATGACCATAACCGGCAGACCTGCTTTCCATCCCAATACCCTGATGGTGTTTGTGGCGCCGGCATTTTTGCTACCATGATCACGAATATCAATTCCGTAAAAACCCTTTCCAACCCATACTGCTGTTGGTATTGATCCGAGCAGGTATGCTGATATTATTATTGAAATCAATAAAACAAAATACATAAATTGTAATTATTGATGAACTACAAATTTTACAATAATTTATTACCAAAAACAAATTTTATTGCATTTTTAGCATAGCCTGAGCAGCAGCAAGGCGTGCTATTGGTACCCTGTAGGGTGAACAGCTCACATAATCCATGCCCACCTTGTAACAGAATTCAACAGAACTAGGTTCGCCTCCGTGTTCACCACAAATACCCACTTTTAAATCAGGTTTTGTTTCCCTTCCTTTCCTGGTTCCCATTTCAACCAACTGGCCTATGCCTTCCTGATCGAGAATCTGGAACGGATCGTTTTTCAGTAAACCCTTCTCAATGTAAATTGGCAGAAATGTTCCTGCATCATCGCGTGAATATCCAAATCCCATTTGTGTCAGGTCATTTGTGCCGAAAGAGAAGAATTCTGCCGATTTGGCAATTTCGTCAGCAGTTAAAGCTGCTCTTGGAATTTCAATCATAGTTCCAACCAAATATTCGATTGTATCGTTTCTTTCTTTGAATACTTTTCCTATGGTTTCTCTGATAATTGTTTCCTGCATTTTCATTTCTTGCAGAGTGCCTGTCAGAGGTACCATAATTTCAGGTATAGCCTTAACACCTTTTGATTTAAGGTTTAACGCCGCCTCAATAATTGCCCTTGCCTGCATTTCAGTAATTTCCGGATATGTGTTACCCAACCTGCATCCCCTGTGTCCCAGCATGGGGTTAAATTCATGCAGAGCTTCTACCTTGGCTTTTATCTCTTCAACTGTAATTCCCATTTCTGCAGCCATTTCCTTCTGGTTTTCTTCTTCATGTGGAACAAATTCGTGCAAAGGAGGATCAAGTAAACGAACAGTTACCGGTAAGTCATGCATAGCTTCGAAAATTCCTTCAAAGTCTTCCCTCTGGATTGGCAATAATTTTTTCAGTGCTTCTCGTCTACCGGCTTCATCATCAGCCAGTATCATTTCGCGCATGGCTTTAATCCGGCTTCCTTCAAAAAACATGTGTTCTGTTCTGGTCAGCCCGATTCCAACAGCGCCGAAATCCCTTGCTATTTTTGCATCTTTTGGCGTGTCAGCGTTGGTTCTTACTTTCATTGTAGCATACTTGCCGGCAAGATCCATAATTTTACCAAAATCACCGCTAAGTTCAGGATCCACTGTTGCAATCATTCCTTTATAAACTTTACCGGTTGAACCGTTAAGCGATATCCAATCACCTTCATTCAGTGTATTATTATCGACAGTTAATGTACGGTTCTTGTAGTTAATTTTAATGCTTCCGGCACCTGAAACACAGCATTTACCCATACCACGAGCTACGACAGCAGCGTGTGAGGTCATCCCCCCCCTTGCAGTAAGAATACCTCTGGCAATATTCATTCCTTCAAGGTCTTCAGGCGAAGTTTCGATCCTGACTAGAATTGATTTGGGAAATTTTTCAGCTTCATCAGCAAAGAATACTATCTGTCCGCTGGCGGCACCAGGTGAAGCAGCAAGTCCTTTTGTAATTTCTTCACCTTTTTCTAATGAATTTTCATCAAATACCGGATGCAGTAACTCGTCCAGTTTATTGGGTTCAACCCTGAGAATAGCGGTTTTTTCATCAATAGAACCTTCACTAAGCATATCAATGGCAATTTTAACCATTGCAGCTCCTGTACGTTTTCCACCACGGGTTTGCAGTAACCAAAGTTTTCCTTCCTGGATTGTGAACTCAAGGTCCTGCATATCGCTGTAATGATTTTCAAGTTTTTCCTGGGTTTCAAATAATTCTTTATATACTTCAGGAGTTACTTCTTCAAGTGATGGAAAATCATTTTTTCTTTCTTCTTCTGATATATCAGCCAGTTTGGCCCAGCGCTGTGATCCTTCTTTGGTAATTTGTCCCGGTGTCCTTACACCTGCAACCACATCTTCCCCCTGAGCATTCATCAGGTATTCACCATTGAAAATATTCTCGCCGGTTGCAGCATCCCTGGTAAAAGCTACTCCTGTGCCGGAATCTTCACCCATATTACCGAATACCATCGCCTGAACATTAACTGCAGTACCCCAATCACCGGGGATCTGGTTTATTTTCCGGTAATAAATTGCCCGTTTTGTGTTCCAACTGTCGAATACAGCCATTACTGAACCCCAAAGTTGTTCCCAGGGATCAACCGGAAAATCTTTTCCTATATTCTCTTTAACAGCTTTCTTAAATTTTGTCACCAGTTCTTTCAGGTCATCAACTGTAAGTTCAGTATCATTTTCATATCCTTTATTTTCCTTTACCTTTTCAAGAATTTCTTCAAACGGATCAGGATCTTCTTTTGAGGCGGGCTTCATTCCCAGAACCACATCACCATACATTTGTACAAAACGACGATATGAATCCCATGCAAATCGTGGATTACCGGTTTTTTTTGATAATCCCTCAACGGCATCATCATTCATTCCCAGGTTGAGTACAGTATCCATCATTCCTGGCATAGAAACCCGTGCACCTGAACGAACTGAGACGAGACATGGATCTTCTTTACTTCCGAATTTTGTGTCCATGATTTTTTCGATATTCGCTACTGCTTTTTCTACATCTTCTTCAATTGTTTCAACAACGAAATCAACGCCCTTTTCATTATATTCAGCACATACCTCGGTAGTAATAGTAAAACCCGGAGGTACTGCTACACCAATACGACTCATTTCGGCAAGATTTGAACCTTTCCCACCTAACAGGTTCTTTAATTCTGCTTTACCTTCAGCATCTTTATTACCAAATGTATAAACTCTTTTAATCTCTGACATAATTACCTCTATTTTAATGTGTTAGTATATATTTTTTTCAATTTTAGCAAATTGATGCAAAATTACTAAAATATTTTTTATTTGCATTATTTTTATTAACCATTATTGTGAAAGCTTCTGGTTACTGGGTGCTGGTTAGCTATTCTTACTATTTACTACCTACTCTTTTTATCCTCTTATCTTCTTTTCTCAGTCGCCCCGTCGCCCTATCGCCCAGTCGTTCTATCGTCCTATCGTCCTTATGACCTGGGATGAAACCTGATAATAGTATCCCTCAGGTATTCACTGTCAAGGTGGGTGTAGATTTCGGTTGTAAGGATTGATTCATGTCCAAGCATCTCCTGAACAGCTCTCAGGTCAGCCCCTCCTTCAACAAGGTGTGTTGCAAATGAGTGGCGGAAAGTATGCGGACTGATCTTCTTTTTTATCTGGATCTTATTTGCCAGATCTTTGACAATGGTAAATATCATAACCCTGGTTAATCGTTTACCGCGCCTGTTTAAGAAAACAATATTTCCATCACTGTTTTCAATATTTGGTAACCTGCGCCTGTCCTGGTAATATAGATTTATCTCTTTCAGGGCTTTATGACTGATGGGTATAAGTCGTTCTTTATTACCCTTTCCGACAACCCGTACAAACCCAAGGTCAGGATACACATTTGATATTTTCAGGTTTATAAGCTCGGATACTCTTAACCCGCAACTGTAGAGTGTTTCCAACATAGCTTTGTTTCTCTGACCTTCAGGTTTACTCAGATCAATTGCTGCAAGCAATCTGTCAATTTCTTCTACCGATAATACTACCGGGAGTTTTTTCCCGATCTTTGGTGTTTCAAGCAGGGTAGTAGGGTTAACTTCAATGACCTCCTCAATCATTAAATATATATAAAAGGCTTTAATACCTGAAATTACACGAGCCTGGGTGCGGGGAGTTACCCCCAATTCGCTTATATACTGAACAAATTTCCGGAGATCCGATAACTCAATTTTCGCAGGTTCTTTTTCAATATGTGCTGCTTCAAGGTACTGGGTTAACATGTGGATATCATGGATGTAAGCCGATACGGAATTAGGCGATAAAGATTTTTCCAGTTTTAGGAAAATTTCAAAATTATAGATATTTTTATTCCACATTAAACACAATATAAAGCAATTTTAATTCAATTCTAAGAATAATCTGATTAATTTAGCATCATATTGTTGTAAATAATAAAATAAAACTAAAATGAAAATTAAAATTATCAACGGCCCCAACCTTAACCTGCTTGGTAGAAGACAAACTGATATTTATGGGACAAGTGATTTTACCTCCTTCCTTAAGAAACTTCAGGAGAAATATCCTGAAATAGAGATAGATCATTATCAATCAAATATTGAAGGTGAAATTGTAAATATGATTCATGAAGTGGGCTTTTCATACGATGGTATTATTATTAATGCCGGTGGCTATACACATACTTCAATTTCAATTGCTGATGCACTGGTTGCAGTTGAAACCCCTGCTATTGAGGTACATCTTACCAATATCCTTGCACGTGAAGAGTATCGTCAGATGTCTTTTATTGCACATGCTTGCAGCGGAACAATTATGGGGTTCGGACTTGATTCGTACAGGTTAGGTCTGGAAGGATTAATTGAAATTGTAAGGAGGGAAAAGTAACCAAATAATTATGGACTGTCTATAAAGTCCGGGGGCTTAATAGTAAAAATCACAAATAACAAGCACCAAATTGCAAATAAATAACAAGCACTAAATAACAACTCAACGAAGTGATCTCATAGCCTGCCCCGATTTTTTTCGGGGAACACCATTAAAATTAATTATTTTGTGAGTAAATAAATATCAAACCCCAGATATTCAAAATAAGAATAAACGAAAGGCGTAAAATCAATATATTGGTTAATTCTGTTTTGAAATTTTGTTTTTTTGTTAATTGAATTTTATTTGAGATTTGTTATTTGCTATTTGTTATTTAATTCAAAATTTTGTTTGACTTTATGGATAAATACTATTTAAAACCATATATAGTTTATGAACCGAAAAAAAACTAAAATTGTTGCGACTATTTCCGATAAGAAATGCGATGTTGAATTTCTACGGGAACTCTATGATGCGGGAATGGATGTCGTAAGGATCAATACAGCACATCAGTCACCTGACGATTCTATTAAGGTGATAAATAATGTTAGAGAAGTATCTGAAAAGATTTCTATTCTGCTCGATACTAAAGGACCGGAAGTTCGAACAAACAAATCTGAACTGGATATTAAGGTGACTCAGGGTCATAGAATTAATATAAAAGGTAATCCTGCAATGGAATCAAACAATGAGTGTTTGTATGTTTCATATAGGGGGTTTGTGGATGACGTTCCTGAAGGGAATAGTGTACTTATTGATGATGGGGATATTGAGTTAAAGGTAGTGAAGAAAAATAAGGATGCTTTATTATGTGAGGTCTGTAACAGTGGTGTTATTCAAAGCCGGAAAAGTGTCAATGTCCCGAAAGTATCTATGAATCTGCCGTCTCTTAGCGACAAGGACAGGATGTATGTACATTTTGCTGTTGAAAACAACCTGGATTTTATTGCACACTCGTTCGTTAGGAGCAAAGAAGATGTCAGGGAGATACAAGAGATACTTGATAAACATAAAAGTTCGATTAAAATCATTGCCAAGATCGAAAATCAGGATGGGGTGGATAATATTGATGAGATACTGGATAATGTTTATGGAATTATGATAGCAAGAGGTGATCTTGCTATTGAAGTTCCGTATGAAAAGATACCAGGTGTGCAAAACATGATTGTACGGAAATGCATTGCGTTAAGAAAACCGGTGATTATTGCAACACAAATACTTCATTCCATGATACATAATCCCAGACCTACCCGGGCTGAGATCAGTGATATTGCCAATTCAATTTACGGTCATACTGATGCTGTAATGCTTAGTGGCGAAACAGCTTATGGGAAATATCCTGTCCGGTCTGTTGAAACCATGACCAAAGTTGCTATTCAGGCGGAACAGGATAAAGAGGAATTCTATGAAGCACCAACTATTCCTTTGAGCACTGAAATTACAGGGTATCTTTCCAAGTCGGCCGTAAAGGCTGCAATCAGGCTAAATGCCGGCGCAATTATCGCTGATACTATTAATGGAAACACTATCAGGAACCTTGCCGGTTTCAGGGGTAGAAAAACAGTGTTTGCACAGTGTTATTCAAAGCGTACAGTACGTGAACTTGCCTTGTCATATGGTGTGGAGCCTCACTATATGGAACTGAAAGATCCTTCGCATGAGCTATTCATATACAATGCACTGGATTTGCTGATCGGAAACGGAATAATTACCGAAAAAGACCTGGTTGTTGTTTTGGCAGGGAACTTCGGTCCCGGACCGGGTGCTTCCTATATTGAGATAACCAGTGCAGAAAACCTGCGATCAGAGGATTTGCCTGAGATTAATTAGAAGTTTTAACTTTTATCCCTGCCTTGACATACTTTGCCCGATTTTTGTAGTAATTTGATCATACTTGTGATGAAAATGGTGACAGGGGTAAGGAATTCGATAACGCCGGGAGAGATGTAAATGAAATGCAACAATAAAAATAGAAAAATAGAATGATAACAACCGGTCAATTGCTTTTATTCTTTTTACTGGTATTTCACCCCGTCCATGTTTCTGTAACGAGCATGGAATATAATAAAGGGGAGAAGATTTTCCTTGTGTCATTTAAAGTTTTTACTGATGATTTTGAAACTATTGTTGAGAGAAAATACGGGGTGGACATGAAGTTGGGTAAGAAAGATGAGCTTAAGAATGCCAATGAATATTTTAGCCGGTATTTCAGAGAATCATTCAGTTTTATGGTTAATGGAGAAGAGCTGAAAGAACCGGTTTTTTTAGAGAAAAAAATGGATGATATTGCTATTTGGTTATACTACAGGTATCCCATCTCAGGCAACGTAGAGAGGGTAGATATAAAGAATATTATTATGTTGGATATATTCAGGGATCAGAGTAATTTGTTGATATTCAAATATAATGATTTTGAAAAAGGATTTATTTTCGACAGGGAAAAAGTTAAAATTCAGTTTCAACCGGGCAAAATTAGTTGAGTGGTTGAGTAAGGTGAGTTAGAAAATGCTTAACTTCGTTCAACAGAATTTGTGTAAAAATCAGGTGTGTTATTAAGATAGAATACAGAAGATGATAGAATTAAGGAGATTAGCGGCAATATTACTTATAGTCTTAATTGTTTCTGTTAAAGGTTTTTCAACTCACAACAGGGCTGGGGAGATTACCTACAGGCAGATATCTGGTTTGACTTTTGAATTTACGATTACCACTTTTACCTATACACTTAGTGCTGCTGATCGCGATGAATTGGATGTAGACTGGGGGGATAATACTACTTCAATTGCACCAAGGGTTGAACAGGTTTTACTTCCTAATTTTTACAAACGCAATAAGTATATTAAGGAACACACATTTCCGGGCCCCGGAGTGTATGAGATCATTGTTCAGGACCCAAACAGGAATTTTGGGGTACTTAATATTCCAGGTTCGGTACTTGTGGTTTTTTGCCTCAAGACCATAATGATGATTAATCCTTCGCTTGGATATAATAACACACCGATATTGTTAAATCCACCTATAGATAAGGCAGCGATAGGTAAAATTTTTATTCATAATCCTGCAGCTTACGATCCCGATGGTGACAGTATTTCATACAGTCAGGCAATATGTCTGCAGGAGAATGGAGAACCGATACCAGGTTATACTTACCCCCTGGCAAGTGATACACTTTATGTTGATCCTGTAACCGGTGATTATGTTTGGGATTCGCCGGTTGATTCAGGCAAGTTCAATATTGCTATGAATATTGAAGAATGGAGAAGCGGTATTAAAATAGGGAATATTTTACGTGATATCCAGGTAGAAGTGTATAAAACAACAAATATACCGCCCGAAAACCAGGAACTAACCGATATATGTGTTGTGGCAGGAGCAGTTGTAGAATTTGATTTTATCAGTACTGATATTGATGGTGACAGTATTATTCAAATAGCCAACGGCGGACCACTAATTATTGATGAAAGCCCGGCTGAGTTTCTATATGTATCCTCTGGCACAGGTTTAAGTGTATCGAGGTTCAGATGGCAAACTACATGTGATCATGTCAGGGAACGGGCATATCAGGTTGTTTTTAAATCGGAAGATACTGACCGGCAGTTAAGCCTGGTGGATATTGACAATATGGAGATAAGGGTAATTGGTCCGGCTCCCAAGGGTTTGTCGGCTCACCCTTCCAGTAATTCAATCGGTCTGGTATGGAATAAAAGTGGTTGCACAAATGTTACAGGTTACAGGGTTTACAGGAAAAACGGGGTTTCGGGATTCACGCCTGATTCGTGTGAGATTGGAATACCCCCGGATATTGGATATGAAGCTGTTGGAGAAACTGAATCTGTGGAAGATACTATGTTTCTTGACAACAACAACGGTATAGGATTGATGAAGGGTACCGAATACTGTTATATTGTTGTAGCATTATTCCCCGATGGAACTGAAAGTATTGCCTCCGAAGAGTATTGCTCTGTTCTTGTCCAGGGAACTCCCCTGGTCACTAATGTAAGTGTTACTGAAACAGATGAGACCAATGGTTCTGTATATATTGCATGGGCTAAACCAAAGAATCTGGACACTATACCGGCAAATGGACCATATGAGTACGAAATATACAGGTCACCGGGAATTTGGGGCGAGAATTATTCTTTGATAGACACAATAAATACTATCGATCTGGATGATACCACATTCGTGGATGACCCTGTTAATACAGCAGGCATCAACTATTCGTATAAAATAGAGTTATATAATAATGAGGGAGGGAACCGGTTTTTTATAGGGTCAGGCGAAGCATCAACTCTCGGTATGGATATTGAACCGGCTGACGAAAAACTCTCGTTAAGCTTAATAAAGAATGTGCCATGGATTAACCTGGAGTATGTAATTTACCGTCAGGATGATACAGGTATGAGTTTTGACTCTGTAGGGACTACTTATGATTCTCTGTTTATTGATTATGGACTTGAAAATGAGAAAACATATTGTTATTATATTAAAAGTATA
>Ga0208905_1001671_pt1 | contig 11027 bp, 14 predicted proteins | sample AntAceMetag02UKS_FD_184776 | JGI IMG/M metagenome (GOLD analysis project Ga0208905, IMG submission 184776) | Saline lake microbial communities from Ace Lake, Antarctica - Antarctic Ace Lake Metagenome 02UKS (SPAdes) (version 2) | ecosystem: Environmental > Aquatic > Non-marine Saline and...
TTACCTGCAATAGGAGTTGCAGTTTTTGGAATATTTTCTTCACTAATGGAAAATTTAATTAAACCTGTTTTTATTTCAAAGCGAACAAATATGAATACTTCTCTTATTCTTATTGGAATGATTGGGGGGCTATTATTATTCGGAATTTTAGGAATCATTTTAGGACCTTTAATAATTGCTTATCTTTTAATTGTTCTTGAACTTTATAGAGATAAAGGATCTCCAACTGTTTTTACTCAAGAACCTTCCAAGTAATTCAGTTAAATATAAAAGTATATTTTTCTACTTATCTTTAAGTAAGAGGTATACATGAAATTAAAAACTAGATTTTTAAAGTGGTCTGCTGGAGTTCCAACAGCTATGCTAAATAAAAAAACAGCAGATAAAATTGGGATTCATTCTAAAGATAGGATTTCTATAAGAACTTTTTTAAGATACCCTAAAGAAATATCTACTCTTGTAGATACTGTTGAAGGGATTGTAAGGCTAGGAGAAATTGCTGTTTCTTCAGAAATAAAAAAGAGAATGAATTTAAGAAAGGGACAACCAGTTGATGTGAACCTGTCAACAATTCCTCAAAGCACATTCTATATAAAAGACAAGTTAGATGGGAAAAAACTTTCTTCTGACCAAATAAAAGAAATTGTTAAAGATATAGTTAATAATTTATTGTCTCAAGCAGAATTATCTTTATTTGTTTCTGCAATGTATGTAAGGGGAATGGATTTTAAGGAAACAATTGCATTAATTGAAGCCATTTTAGTTTCTGGGAATTTATTGAAGCTTGGAAAAAAAGTAATTGTAGATAAACATTCTGTTGGAGGAGTTCCAGGAAATAGAACAACACCAATAGTTGTTTCAATTTGTGCTGCAGCAGGATTAACAATGCCAAAAACTTCTTCACGATCAATTACAAGTGCAGCAGGAACAGCAGATGTTATAGAAACAATAGCAAGAGTTGAATTTTCAATTAAGGAATTAAAAAAAATAATAAAAAAAACAAATGCTTGTATAGTTTGGGGCGGCGCTTTAGGAATGGTGCCTGCAGATTCTAAAATATTATCTACAGAGAAAATATTAAAGATAGATCCAGAAGCCCAATTATTAGCATCAATCATGTCTAAAAAACTTGCAGTAGGAAGCAGATATATTTTGATAGATATTCCTTATGGAAAACATGCAAAAGTTAGTAAAAAAAGAGCTCTTCATTTAAAGAAAAAGTTTGAGAAGCTTGGGAAACACTTCAAAAAAGAAATAAGAGTTGTTTTAACAGATGGAAACCAACCAATAGGGAAAGGAATTGGTCCTGCATTAGAACTTATGGATATTTTAGAAGTGCTAAATCCAGAACAAGAAGGCCCAAAAGATTTAGAAGAAAAATCTTTGTTTTTGGCTGGGGAACTTTTAGAAATGACAAATAAAGTTAAAAAAGGAAAAGGAATTGAAATGGCTAAAGAGATTGTTAAATCAGGAAAAGCCTTAAAAAAGTTTAAACAAATTATTAAAGCTCAAGAAGGAGATTTTAGTAAAATAAAATTTGCGCAATTTAAAAAAGAGATTCACTCAAAAAAATCAGGAAAAATAAAAGAAATTCATAATAAGAAGATAAATGCAGTAGCAAGATTTGCAGGTTGTCCAGTAGATAAATCTGCAGGATTACAAATTTATTTTAGGCTTAAAGATAAAGTAAAAAAAGGCGATAAATTAGTAACTATTTATGCAGAGTCAAAATCAAGATTAAATTCAGCAGTTAGCTTTTTTCAGAAGTCAAAACCAATTAAGGTACGTTAGTATAATTATATTTTTAAACTATATTTTTCTACTGCCATTATGGAAAGATTAGATTATAAAAGAAAGATTATTGATTATTTCAAAAAAAATTTAGCAAAAGGATATACTCTTGATTCATTAAAATGGGCTTTAATTGACCAAGGATATTCTAGAGCAATAGTAGAAATTGCTTTAGAACAAGCAAATAAAGAACTTGCAGAAAAAGCACCTATTCTTAAAGAAAAGCCAGTAATAAAGTATGAAATTATCGATGAATATGATAAACCAATTACAATCAAAAAATCTTGGTGGAGAAGATTTTGGGGTTTATAGTAACCTTTAAAATATCTTTTTTAGTTCTTATTTTAAGCCTCTGCGCAAAGTGTTTAGGTTAAAGAAAAAACACGAGCACTGGCAATAAATTAAGCCTCCATCGCATAATGGTATTGCACCGGTCTTGAGAACCGGGCCCTTTGGGCTTCCCCGTTCGATTCGGGGTGGGGGCGTTTTATAATAAAAGGGGAATGAAATTTGTTAATCAACTAAAAAGACATTGGGTATTTATCTTAATCTTAATTCTTTTTTTATCATGGGTCTTATATTCATATTTAGCAGAAGGAATAGTTTATCTTTTAGCTACAAGTGATATAAATTCAGTAGTTGATTTTATTAATTCTTTTGGATTATTAGCAGTTGTTATTTTTATTTTATTAATAATCCTTGAAGTAGTATTAGCACCAATACCTCCTTTTGTTTTATATGTTGCAGGAGGGATGATTTTTGGAGCATTTTTAGGAGGAACTTTAACTTTGTTTGGAAATGTTTTGGGAGCAGTAATAGCCTTTTTTATTGCCAGAAAATATGGAAGAAAATTGGTTGAGAAGAAGATTAATAAAAAATTAAGAAAGAACTTTGACAAATTCACTAAGAAATACGGAGCTTTTGCACTTTTTTTATTACGTTTAAATCCTTTTACAACTTCAGATATTTTTAGTTATATGGCTGGCTTAACAAAAATGAGAATTAGGACATTTATTTTTAGCACAGCATTAGGTTTAATTCCATTGATATACATTCAAACTTATTTAGGGGATGTTTTTGTTAGAGATAATCCAGTTATATTTTTCCTTTTTATAATTGTAAGCTTAATTTATTTGGCTTTATTTTTATATGGGTTATGGTATTTGATAATAAAGAAAAAGAAAGCATAATCTTTTAAACTCTTAATTAATCTATTTTAAACAATGAAAAATTTATTAACAGATGTTTTAAGTATAGAAGACTTAAACAAATTAGTAGAAAAAGGAAAAGCACTTTATTTTAATTATTTAGGAAATCTTAATAAGTTTTCCAAAATATCAGAAGAGCACGTTCTTAAAGTTTTAAAAGGAAAAAGTAATGTTCTTGTAGATACTAACTTATATGCTAAGCATGGTAATTTTGATTATAAGCTTCAAATAAAAGATTGGTTAGAGACAGAGGAAGCTGAAAAATATTCTCCTTTATTAGTGAAGATATTTTATAAAGAGAATTTTCCAAGATTTATTTCTAACCATCTTAATTAATAATATATGTTATAATATATTTATTGAATAATATACTTTACAAAATATAGTTTATACTATATAAATGTGAGGTCTTGTCTTCTATAAAATAATTTAACCAAATAGAGAAGACAAGCCTTCTGCTGCAGCTTCTTTCTTTTCTTCTTTTGGCGCTTCAGCTTTCTTTTCCTTAGCAGGTGCTTCAGAAGCTCCTACAGGAGGAGCAGCAACTAAACTAGCACTTTCTAGTTCTTTTGCTATATCAACGCCTTTCAAACTGGCTATTAATGATTTGATTTTTGATTCATCAATTTCTTGGCCAGCAGCTACAACAACTTTTTTCACATTCTCTTCATTAACTTCTTTTCCGAGTTTGTGCAACAAAAGTGCTGCATATGTGTATTCCATTATTTATTTTCCTCTCCTTCTTGTTTATTTTCTTTAGGAGTTTGAGTTTCTTCTTCAACTTCTTTCTTTTCTTCAAGCGAAGCGACTGTGTTCGGCGAGCTTTGAGTTTCTTCTTCCTCAACTAGTTTTTCTTCTTCAGCAGGTTTTAGTTTTTTTAATACCTTTTCATGTAATCCTGCTTTACCAATCAAAAATTTAATTGTATTTTCATTTGAATATCCTATTTCTACTGCAAAAGATAAGGCTTTTGAATAAAATGTTTTTAATTCTTCTAATGTTGCTTCTTTGTCTATTTTTAATTCAGCATAAAATTTCCCTTCTTCATTATCAAAAGCACATAAAGGTATAAATCCAACTGAAAAGGGTTTAATATCTAATTTATTCATAACATCTGCAGCACCAGAAGAAATCTTTTCACCTTCTTTAGCAATTATTCTTGGTTCTTTAATTGTAATTTTTCCTTTTTCTATTTGAATTTGAATTCCTAGTGCTCCAAGTTCACTTATTGCTGGACCAGGTATTAAATCAGTTGGACCTGCTGAAACCTCAATATCTTCTGGAGCTTCTTGACCTGCTTTAGCTTTTGCCGGACTTTTATTATTTGATAATTCACCAGCCAATTCAAAAGAGTCTAAATCAGAAAATAAAATAGCAATACTATCTTCAAGTTTTTCCTTAAGGTCTTTAATCGCTTCTTTACTTGAAGAATCCAATGCTCTTAGTATCAAATTTTTCTTAGGAACTTTAACTATTGCTTTTCCCCTTAATTTTTTACTAATTTCTTGAAATTGAGAAGCAGGAAGATTCTTTATAGATGCTATTAAGATTGTCTTTTTAGTTTCAATTAAATTTTTCAAATCTTCAACAGTTTTTACATTTCTTTTATTTGGTTCTCTTTTTGTGATGTTTTTTTTAGGTTTCATTTTATTTTTATTTTTTGAGGTTTAGTCATGGTGAATTTTAATTCAATATTTTTTACATTTTCTTTATCTTTAGGAAGTTCTTTTATAAGAGAATTATAAATTGCTTGAATATTTTCAAGAAGATCTTCATCTTTCATACTATATTTTCCAGCAGGAACTTTAATACTAGCTTCTTTTATTTTTATTTTTAAGATATTATTTACTTTGTTTTTTAAATCATTAATTGCTTTATCATTAACATCCATAATAATTCCTAATTGGGGAGAAGGCATTTTTCCAGCAGGTCCTAATGCCCTTCCAAAAGTTGTTGCAACTTTTGGCATTAAACTTGCCTGAGCAATAAAAAAATCATATTTATTTACCAAATCTTTTAATTTCTTTTTATCAGTATATTTTTTAAATTCTTCAAAAGTAATAGTGTCTATATTATTATTTTTTACTTCTAAAAAACCTGCAATTTTTTTGTCTTTTATTTTGTGTGGAAGTGTTATAATAAAATTTAATTGACTTTTTTTAACATCAAATTTTTGAAGATTTACAATTAAATCTAAAGTTTGGTCAAACTTTCTTTGTTTTTCTTTTCTTAATTTTTCTAAAGCTTTTTTCAATTGTTCTTCAAGTTCCATCTTACTTGTGTACCTCCCAAATTATGCGCCACGAACATAGAATATATCTCGCAACGATATGGTTCAATCGGTAAATTTCTGAGATGATTTGGGTTTATAAAAGTTACGTCTCCTAAATCACAATAATCCTTAAAAATAGAAAGGATATTAATTTGATATGGAAACATCAATTACATCTGAAAAAAGAAAAGAATACATTTTATTAAGAGATAATTTTCATAAAAAAAGAGACGGGGTAAAAAGTACAATTGAAAGTCACGAACTAATTATTAATAAACAAAAAAGAGAGATTTCTAAGTTAGAAGAAGAATTAAAAGATTCAAGACCTTTAATTGAGGGGTGTGATAACCATATGATGTGCAAAGATTGTGATATTTATAGTATGAAATATTTGGGAGCATCTCCCAATCCTGACAAGTACCATTTTTATGAGTGTGTTCTTTGTGGGTTTGAGGATAATCATACATAAGAACATGGAATTAATAGCTTTATTATCAACAGGAAAAGGAACATGGGCACAGGTTTCTGGATTAATGACTCATGGAGATTGGGAAAATATAATTCTTATTGGAAGCGATTTTGCAAAAGATTTTAAACACGATAAAAAGTTTGAATTTATTCAAGTTGATTTAGACAAAAAACTAAAAGATTTAAAAGAAGACTTGTCTGAAAAACTTAAAGGAAAAACATCTGGTACAGAAGTTGCTCTTTCAATTGCTTCTGGTAATGGAAAAGAACACATGGCATTAATTTCTGCATTACTTAATTTACCAGTTGGAATTCGTTTTGCTGCTTTGACAAAAGACGGAGTTATTGATTTGTAATTAAACCTCACTCTTCTTAATCTTCATTTCCTCTTTATTCTTTCCTAAAACTAAAACCCTTGATTCAATTTTCTCATCCAAAATTTTATAATCTTCCCCCAATTTATTTAATTCTTTAACAAGCTTTTTAGAAAATTTAGTAATTTCTTTATGTGTAGGCATTCTTTCATAACCTAATCTTTCTCTTGCAGAGCCAACACTCATAAATCCCTTAACATGAACAAATGTTGGTTTTGCTTTATTAATTAGTTCTGCATATTCTTTAACATGTTCATCTTCCATATTCAAATCTTTAACAAGATTCATTCTAACCACTGTTCTTGACTTTAAACTAGATAAAATTTCTAATGTTTCATTTAATATTTCCCAAGCATCTTTTTTTGAACTCCTGTGGAATGGAAGATACATTTCCTTATTTGGAGAATTAACAGAAACAGTTAATTGAGTTGGGAGCTGTTTTTTTATTGCAAGTTCTTTTATTTTTTTAGGATAAAGTCCATTAGTAACCAAAAAACTTGTTTTACCTCTTTTACGAATTTCAGCTATAAGTTCTCCTATTTTAGGATAAATAGTTGGTTCTCCTGAAAGAGAAATTGAGAAATGCATTGGTTCTTGAGCTTCTTCCCATTTTTTCATATTAGCTTTACTAACTGTTTTATATTTTGTTTTTGGAAGAATCTTAAAACCTTCTAATAATTTTCTTTGTGCCTCAATACACCCGTCAACTATTTCCTTAGGATTTTTTATTTGATTTTTATTAATGGTCTTATTAAAATCAAGTTCTAAAGCATGCCAGCAATGAATGCAATTATTGTCACAACCAAGCCAAGGAGTCATTTGACAGCACAAATGAGATTTTATCCCATAGAATTGTTCTTTAAAACAAACACCTTCGTCTCTAATAGATTTTTTAGTCCATCTACAAATCTGAATTGCAGAATGTTTTCCAATAAATCTATATCCTTGTTTACTCATTTGTTTGATTATTTCTTCAAAGCCCATTTTTTATTTCCATAATAACTTTCTTTTCCCATTCTTTATTAAAATTTGTATTTATTATTCTAATTCTCAATTTTTTTAGGGCCCTTTCACTATCTTTAGATAAGAATTGTTTTTTGCATATCAAATATTGGATTGATTTAGGCCAAGAAATTTTTTGCACAAAACATTGCCCTATTTTAAAATAACTTCCTTTATAAGAAGAAGCTTTTGTAATTTCTATTATAATTTTTTTGTCCTTTAAAAACAATGATAAGTCTCCCTTATGATTAGCAGGAGTGCTTCTTTGAGAATCTAAAATAAACTCTTCTTTTACGGCTTCCTTAAAAAGTGATTTGGCATCAGTATCATAAATAGATTCTATCAAACTAAAACCAAATTCTTTAGGGTCTAAAATTATTTCTATTTTTGATTTAATTATTAATCCAGATTTTTCAGTCAACAAAATTTTTATTGCTTTATTCGAAGGGATTAATTTTCTCCCAAAATTTAGAGGGAATATTCTTATTTTTTTTCTATTTTTAGAAATTTCCAACCCTACTTTTATCTCTTTTTGTTTTAGAATTTTGTATAAAGGCATTAAATTAAAATTAATAGAAAGAGTGTTTTTGTCTTTTCTGATGTTTCCTTTAAGGATAATTTCTTTTTCTTCAGGAATTATTTCTTTAACAATTTTTGATAATAAATTTGTTCTATATGCCCCAATACATCTACTTATTTCAGAATTATCAAAAGAATATTGCTTTTTCCGCATTTTATCTATTATTTCTTTTATGGTAAGATTAGATTTAATTATTTTAACTAGGTACTGAAAATCTTTTCCAAATTTTTCTTGTAGTTTCTTTTCTGATTCTTTAGGATCTTTTGGAATGAAACCTCTTTTTTTTCTATAAACTTTTCCTTCTAATACCTCATATTGTGCCTTTATACCAGACAAACTTTCTAATTTCTTTATTATTTCAACAGGAGGAGCAGTTCTCATAAAAGTGTAACTTTCAAGAGCCCCTCTTGATTTCAACCCTAGTTCTTTGGATAATTCTTTTGCACCCATTTCTAATTTCTTTTTAACTTTTAGAAAAAATTCTCTTTGTTTTTCAAGACATTTAAATTTAGCTCTTAACATGTATACAATAGAAGAATACACTATATAAATATTTGTAACTATTTAACTGTTAACATGAGTTTTTAGAAAAAGCTAATTGCCCAAAAAACCATGAGCACTAATAATAAAAATAAGAAAAACCAAGTTACAAATTTAAAAGTTTTCTCAGCTTTCTTTTTACTTTTTGTTAATGCTAAGATAGTCAAATAAAAGAATCTGCCCCCGTCAAAGATTCCCACAGGAAGCATATTAATTAGTGCAACACTAAAGCTAATTAAAACAAGCCACCATAGCAAGTGGTAAATAAACCAAGCCACTTCAAACTTAGATTCATAATGTATGTTTAATTTTTTAAAAGATATAAAATCTATAATTTTTCCCATTATTCCTGATCTACTTGTATCAATAAATCCAACCCCTAAATAACCAGGGCCTTCTTCATTTGGATTTTCACCTAATTCAATTTTATATTCTTTAATTTCTTCTCCAATAATAGTTTTTACAATAATTTCATCTCCAGGAGAATATTTTGAAAGTTCATTTAGGAAAACTTCAAAACTTGTAATTTTAACATCATTAATATTTGTTATTGCTCCGTCTAAATCAGCATTTATTGCAGGAGAGTCATAATATAAAAAAGTATAATTATATATTTCTCCTTGAGCATCTAAAAATTCTTTTGTAGCAACATAACTGCGATTACCTGCTTGAATTTTATTTAAACCTTCATCATTTGTTAAATCAGAAATTTTTTCATATGTTGTATTTGTAATAGATATACCATTAACCATTGTAATCCCTGCTATTTCAACAATATCATAAGCATAATCATTAAATATAATTCCTGTTGGAGCAAATGATAATGAAAAGAATAGCCACATAATTATAAAAAAGAAAATTGCAGTAAGAACATTTGCAAAAGTTCCTGCAGATAATATAGCCATTTGAGAAAATTTACTTTTCTTTTCCATGTTTTTTTCATCTAGCTCAACAAAAGCTGCTAAAAATACTGGAAGAAAAAATGGGAAAAATCCAAAACCAGTTTTTTTAATTCTAACTTTTTTAAGGGATGCAAAAATCCCATGAGCAAACTCATGAGGGATAGCAATTATTGCAATTATAATAATCCAATATGTAAAATAAAAAGGAGGAAGACCCAAATTAGGGACAATTTTGTCAATGTAAGGAATCAATGGCATTATAGGAGGAATTGCTATTGCCCGAACTAATTGTAAATTTGTAATATAAATGTAAACAATTTTTCCAAACAAATAAACCATACAAACCATAAGAAGATAGCCCATGCCAATAGAAACATAACTTAATTTCTCTAAGAGTTTTTTGTATTTTCTCCCTACATTATTAATAAGTTTTATTCCCCATGTAGTTCTGTATAAAAGTAAAAGCCCTTGTTTTTGAATATTCTTTTTTTTTCGAGATAAAAACACAGCTAAGAAGATTACAAAGATTCCTAATAATGTAAGGTCATAAACCGCTAAATTCATTTTACCTCTATTTTTTGTTCAATTTTAATTTTTCCTAAATTGGAATTACTGAAAAAGTTTACTTTTTCTTTAAAGGACGAAATGCACTTTTCTTGCATTTTCTACATTTAACTTTTCCTTTTAGAATTTTTTGAGGGTCAGATCTAACTTTAGTATGACATTTTTTACAGACAAACATATTCTTAAATATCCTATTTTGTGCTTCTTTTATTTTTGCCATATTTAAATTTCCCTGAAGTTTAATTGCTTAAAAATTTTAATTTTCATTGTGTTAAACTTTCCTCTTAATTATTTTTTTACCTTCAATATCCCAATATTCTACATTTGAATTTTCTTCTAATTGAGATTTAATTTCATCTGAGCAAGGAACATCTAAAGTTTCAAAACTTTCTAAATCCATAACACTAATTTTATCCCCTACAGATAAAACTTGCCCCTTTCTTTTGTCAACCATCGGAACCTCTAGTTTATCATGTCCTGGTATAACAAAAACTTTTTTTTGCCCTGTGAGCATTCCCACAGCTTCTATCCTACATTTTGCATGTCCATGTTTCCCTGTTTTACTAATATCTATGCTTTTAACAGTGCAAGGCATTTCATTATAAATTATGTGCGTCCCTACTTTTACTTCAGTGGCATTAATAATCTTTAAAACCATAATACATTCAAAAAAAATAGATTTATAAACATTTTTAATTAGGAAATTAGATGACATTTAAGAAAAAAGATTTTATTGAAATAGAATTTACAGCCAAAATAAAAGAAGGAGATATTTTTGATTCAAATATTAAAGAGGATTTAAAAGGAAGAGATTTAAAAGAAGAACCAAAACCATTTATTTTTTCTTTAGGAGAAGGAATGTTCCTGCAAGGCATCGAGGATTTTTTGATTGGAAAAGAAGTTGGAGAGCATAAAATTGAATTAACTTCTGATAAGGCTTTTGGAAAGAGAGATGCTGGTTTAGTACAAATGATGCCTATTAAGATATTTGCAGAACAAAATATAAACCCCCTTCCAGGAATTATGTTTAACTTTGATGGAAGAATAGGTAAAATATTAACAGTTACAGGCGGGAGAGTACTGGTTGATTTTAACAATCCTATTGCAGGAAAAGATGTGGAGTATAAAGTAAAGGTTTTAAGAAAAGTTGAAGATTTAAATGAAAAAACAAAAGCATTAATAGAATTCTTATTTAAAAGAGATTTAAAATTTGAAATAAAAGATAAAAAACTAATAATAGAAGTTGAAAAACCAATGAAACAATTTATTGAGATGTTTAAAGAGAAATTCAAAGAGATTCTTGATTTAGATTTAGAGGTTAAAGAG
>Ga0208905_1001675_pt1 | contig 11013 bp, 10 predicted proteins | sample AntAceMetag02UKS_FD_184776 | JGI IMG/M metagenome (GOLD analysis project Ga0208905, IMG submission 184776) | Saline lake microbial communities from Ace Lake, Antarctica - Antarctic Ace Lake Metagenome 02UKS (SPAdes) (version 2) | ecosystem: Environmental > Aquatic > Non-marine Saline and...
GATGAAAAAATATAATCTTAATTGTCTATTGATTTTATCATCTCTTCTGGTTCTGGCAGTTTTTGTTGTTCTGCCAGTCTCGGGTGCAACGTTTGATGTTGTGGTACAGGGAGATGATTACGCATTGGCCGGGGTTGCAACCGGCGATCCGGATACTGGTGTCGCTGTCTGGATCTTTGGGAAGAATTATTATCAGTATGACACAACCAGCGTTGAAAATAATCAATACTCCTACGAACTCACTGGTGCTGTAACGGGAGCGATGTCTCTTGGCATGTATTCTGCGTTTATTCAGCACCCGATGTATAACGGAAAGTTCGATGTGTATCCGGAATACAATTCACCGGGGGCCGGGCAGACGAGTGTTGTCTCAACGTCAGGCGATGAATCCTTTATTGTGCAGGGGCCGGGAAGCCTCTCCGGACCACAGGCGGCGTATGCTCTGAAACGGATGCTGGCCTCTACAAATATTGATGATACGGCAGTGGAGAAGGAATTTATGATAGTTACCCCATCAATTTCCCGGAAGGAGATGGTTGTCTATGATGGTGGTGCGGATAATTATGTAATTCTTGGATCCACGAATCTTGCACCGGGGGATCAACTTCTCTATGAGATCCGTTCAGCTGCCTTTCTGCCTTCAACAAAGGGTAATGTAATGCCAGAGAACACTCTTTCCGGGAAGACAGAGATACAGAGCACAGATGCCGGAAATATCTGGATTGTTCCTGTTGATCTGTCTGGGTTTGTTCCTGGGGATTATATTTTTAGGATTGAACACATCGGGACGGAAACTGTTGAGGAGTATCCATTTTCACTGCCGTTTTCATCCACTATCAATGAAGTAGCAGCACAATCAATCAGCACGCCGGTTAGTACGAGTACATCTCCGGGAGTTCAACCAATTGCAACAGAGCAGGAAACCCCTGTACCCACCCAAGCCCCGTGGTCAATGGGAACACTCATTATTGGTGTGCTGGGATCATTCCTGCTCAATGCACGGCATTAAATTATCCTTCTTTTTAAGTAGTACAAGGTTTCACCTATCATCATGGTTACACGCCTGAGAAGATACGGGCAAATTATCGATATATTGGTCAAGTACGGTTTTAGTGTGGGTGCGGACGCTCTGGATCCTGACGGGAGCAGACGTCGGAAATTTCATAGAAATGTGAAGCAGGATGAGCGTTCTGTGTATGAACGGGCACGTCTTGCTTTGCAGGAACTTGGACCCACGTTCGTTAAATTCGGCCAGATAATGGCTTCACGGGGGCAATCATTTCCGCCTGAATTTATTGAGGAGATGAAAAAACTCCACGATGAGGTCGGTCCGGTTCCATGGGAAGAGATCGAGCCGATTCTGCAGGAATATGTTGGTAATGTTGATGAAGTTTTTGAAATTTTTGAGAAAAAGCCCATCGCTGCTGCCTCAATAGGCCAAGTCTACCGTGCCGTTCTGAAAACCGGTGAGGTTGTTGCTGTTAAAGTGCAGCGTCCGGGTATTATTGAGCAAATCAATACGGATATGCTTATTCTGGAATCTATGGCTAAGAGAGTTGAAAGACTCCTCCCGGATTTACGGGTCTATAATCCCACCGGGATGGTCAAGGATTTTAGTATCCAGATAAAACGCGAACTGGATTTTTCCCGTGAAGGAAAAAACTCTGATCATTTCTCCCACAACTTCAAAGATTTCCCGGGAATAAAATTCCCAAAAATTTACTGGGATTACTCTGGCAAACGTGTCCTTGTAATGGAGTTTGTGGAGGGTGTGAGAGTTGATAATGTTGAGACCATCAAGACGATGGGTTATGATACCGTTGCTATTGCTGACCGTGGATTCAGTGCTTTCTTACAGATGATATTCAGGGATGGATTCTTTCATCAGGATCCGCATCCCGGCAATCTGAGGGTGACGCCCAAAGGAGAACTTGCGTTTCTTGATTTTGGAGAGGTTGGTGTTATCCGGCCTGAACGCCAGGATGTTTTCATCAAGCTGATTCTCTCAATTACTGACGGTGATGTGAATACACTGGTAGACTGTTTCGAGAAACTTGGTGTTCAGTTCAGACCTGATGATCTTGATGAAGTAAAGGATGAACTCTTCTTTATGCTTCAGGACGCATCAGGAGGTTCTGAGATCAAGGATTATGATGTGGGTGGTGCCATTGGGTCGATTCCCGAAGTGCTGAACAAGTACCATATTGCGGTCCCGCAGGCTCTGTTTGCCCTTCTGAAGGTCATTGTTATGATCCTTGGGATCGGTATGGAACTCGATCCTAACTTTAACTTCAGCGAAAAAGCCCGACCCTATCTGGGGCAGGTAGTGCACGACAGGCTGTTCTCAGCAAGTGGTCTTAAAAAATCGACTGCCTCCATCTTCGACGGTTTTGAGAATATTATGTCAATTCCAAGTATTCTCAACCGGACCCTGAGTAAAATGCAGGCCGGTCAGATGAAGATTGATATTGCGGTTTCAGAAGTCGAGGATGTCGCGAGAACTATTGAAGAGGCATCTGACAAGTTTCTGGTGGGTGTCATTGGCGGTGCTATGGTCCTCTCAGCAGGCATTGTGGTTCATGCGTCTGACGTTCCGATTGAGGGCGTGATATTCTGGATTGCGATGATTGGCTATTTCATCGCTATTGTTATTGCCATTTTTGCTCTGTACAGAGTGATGAAAGGGAAAAAATAATCCAATAATTCATCCTTATTTTTCTGGTTATTCTTTTTGTAGTGATTCTAGAATATGATCGGAGGTAATGGTTCTTTCAAAGGGAATTTTTAGGTTTGTCAGCTTCATATCAACGACTGCCGTGCCTTTAATCGTAATACTGGCTCCTCTCGTTTTGAAAAATTCTGCCAGAACCATAAGAATTGCCATATTTTCCACGATAACCGGAACAGTAAAGGAAACACTACCGTCGGCAGGAATGCTCTGTTCGCCCATTGTTCCTTTCCCAAGAAACTGGATCCGCTCACCGACCGGGAAGGTGATCTCAAAGGTAACCTCTTTGAGAGTAATGCCAAACGGTGCCTCATTTTTGACGAATAGTAACACATCAAGTTCCATGTGGGTAAAGGAAAGATCACTTAAATATGCGTCCTGAACTTCAATATCACAGGGGACTTCTCCGCTTGCGACCCGGGAAAGAAATGCCATAATAGTAATCTGCCTGTCAGAATGATTAAAGATGCCTGTAATGGCTCGAAAAAGTGTTTTTTTAGGTGTGAGTATAATGGATGATTTCTCTGCAGGGGATCATAGTGTCATCTACTATTTTGGACACGGCCCCGTGACCGCAGCACAGCAACATCTGCCGTCCGGTCTCTTTCTGCCAGGATTGTATAAATGCTGAGATACTTTTGCGTTCTTTTCGGGCGAGTTCACTGTCAACATTTACCGATGTAACCAGAAAGTCTGCAATAGAGTTGTAGGTTTTGCGGTCTTCAGTGAGGCTGGTGAAGTTCATCAGGGTATCAGCTGTGAAGATAAGGCCAAGGTTGGGAGAGAAGAGAAAGACCTGGCCCGCCTGGTGTCCTCCGTGGCATTCAAGGATTTCAAACAAAATGCCACCAAAGAAGACAGTATCAATAACCGGAAAGTCTCCCCGCATTTCTCCGGTCTTTTCTGTCGAGAAGAGATGGATATTTTCTTCACGGGGCGGATTCCAGTGTGAGAAAACAGCTATCATCGTTGTGTAAATTTGTTCGACAATCCAGGATTCGTTCTTTGATCCAAAGGCACGGTTGCCACATCGAATAATTTCACGGGTTATCGGGTGCATCATGGTAGGCAGATTATAGCCACCGGCAGCGCCACAATGATCTGCATCACCATGGGTCGTAATGATGAGTTTCAGCTCATTTTCGAGATCGAGATCCCATGTAGCGGCGCATTGGGTGATATCCTTCTGAAAAATACCATATCCGGTATCAATCATCAGCACTCCTTCAGGAGTTTTCAGGAGGTAGACGCTGCCACCCCCCGGAAGTTGCAGACAATAGAGTGAGATCTTATCTGCCAGATGGAGTATCTGAAGATCACAGAAGAACCCGTCACCTGTTGTCTGGTTGAGGCGCTGTGCATTGAAGAGCATTGTCTCAGTAATCTCTATGGGAGAATTCCCAAGTTTTTCGTGCTCTTCTGTTAAAACCCGAAGGTCAGCAAGGACTCTATTCTGTGCTTCTGTATTTAGATGGGGTAATTCCTGACGTAATATCTGGGAGAATTCCGAAAAAATCCTATCCACTTCTCCATTCACTCCTTTCATGTTGTTTCACCAGGTGATTCTCTGTCTGGTGCAGAGCAATGCTGACGAAGAATGCATAAAACCGTTGGACTGAAAGATACATCAACCTTCTTAAACCACAGGTGATGGTTCTGATAGAGCGCTACAGTGCGAACGTATGAGACTGACGTGCAAAAGAAAAGGGTGATTCTCTCTTAGATGATCCGTTGCATAATATAGAGTCCCCATCCGATGAATTCACGACCATAAGCTGTGTATTCCTCCTGTAACAACCGAAGATATTCTCCGACCTCTTCCACATCGGGATGTTCTGGGTTTTCGCGTATCCAGGCAAGGCAGGACTGCCAGATTGACGATTCATACATATCCCATTCTGTAACGGTGCTGTGCACAACACCGGACAGGCAGTATCCCGCTCCCCGTATTGCTTGGAGGATCTCATATTCGCTAAGGACGTCTGGCCATTCTCTGCTGAATTCAGGTGGCGCAGAAGATCTTTTCCAGTACCTGTCACCGAGTATAATCGTCCCACCAACCGGCACAAGACTTCGCATGGCGTTCAGTGCTTCGTCATATCCTCCCCAGATATAAGCAGACCCAAGACAGGAGGAGACATCAAAGGTTCTGGAAATCGGTAAATATGAGCAATCTGCACAGATTATATCAATTGCTGATGTTTTTGATGAACACGGTAGTGCACTGGCACAATGACAGAAATCGGCTTCACGATCAATGCCAACGCCTGAAACCCCAAAGGTTTCATGCCAGATCTGGAGCATAGTGCCGTTGCCGCATCCAACATCAAGAACCCGGGTGCCTGAATCCAAACCGGCAAGCGAACCAGCCTTTTGGATCTGGTCCGGAGTAACCGGATTCATATGGGAAAGATCACCCTGAGCGATTGAAAAAAATTCAGATCCAGACATAGTATAATGTAGTGTTGCTCAGAATACCAAAAAAGGGTGTGGCTTTCTGTATGGGTTGTATGCAATTTCAAATGATAGGGAAATATCAGGAGATCAGTCAGGCACTTTTTTTGTTCTATATGATCTGTTCAGAGTACAATCTAGTGTTGTGTGGGGGGGTTCCGGGCAAAAAATTATGGCAGTCTAAAGGCCTGATCGTGAACAGATCCGATTTAAGGCAAAAAGGGGCCAATTTCTTTGAAAAAAGTCCTGAAAACATAATATTTGTTAAACAGAGGTTATAAAGAGTATTGGATCGTCTAAAAAAACATAATTTGGACTTGGAATCTAATATAATGTCCAGATCTTGCGTTTCTTAAATGGATGTAGTTAAATCTGCAGAAGTCGAAAGTTACTCTTTATGAAAAAGGATATTGGCAAGATTCTTGGGATTGTTGTCTTTTTGGCACTTTACCTGATGTTCCCGCAGGATCCAGCCATGAATGTTGCCGCAGTTACCGCGCTGATGGTGATCTGGTGGATTACCGAGGCAATTCCGATTCCGGCGACAGCACTTGTGCCCCTTATTCTCTTTCCGGTAATTGGCGTATTGAATGCAAGTGAGGCTGCCTCGCCCTACGCCGATAAAATAATTTTCCTTTTTATGGGTGGCTTTATTATTGCGATGTCCATGCAGCGCTGGGGACTTCATGAACGGATTGCCCTGCATATCATAAAATTAATGGGCACCAGTCCACGCCGACTGATTTTTGGATTTATGGTTGCAACCGCATTTCTTTCCATGTGGATCTCAAATACCGCAACGGCGATGATGATGATCCCGATTGCGACGGCAATTATTGCGACGATCCTTCCTAATAAGAATGTGAAACTGGATGAGATGGATGAAGACCAGCGTCATTTTTCAGAGGCGATTGTTCTTTCCATCGCTTACGCCGCAAGTATCGGAGGAATTGCGACAATTATTGGCACACCTCCGAATGGCATTTTTGTCTCACAGGTGGATGCTATCTTCCCGAATGCTCCTCAGATTGGTTTTTTTGAGTGGATGGTCTTTGGTGTACCACTTGTGGCCATATTCCTCCCTATTGCGTGGCTTTGGCTGACGTATGGGTCTTATCGGCACATGCCAAAAACACTCTCGCACGGTAAGACAGTGATTCAGGATCGTCTTGATGCAATTGGACCGATGAAATCCGGTGAGAGATGGACGCTTCTGGTCTTTGTGGCAACGGCACTCTGCTGGATATTGCGGACTGAAAAGCAGATTGGTGACATTATCATTCCGGGAATTAATACATTCCTTCCGTTTGTGCATGACTCAACAATTGCAATGGCCGGCGCTGTGGTGCTCTTTCTTCTCCCGGTCAACCGGAAAGAGGGTATCTATACCATGAACTGGGAGTGGGCTAAGAAAATCCCGTGGGGGATTCTCCTGCTCTTTGGTGGCGGTATCTGTCTCTCAAAGGCGTTCGTGGCAAGTGGCCTTGCCAAGGTGATCATGGATCAAATGACTATAATCCATGGCTTTGAGATAATTCTTGTGGTGCTGGTCATCGCTCTTGTTGTCTCATTTCTGACTGAGGTGACGTCAAATACTGCGATGGCAGCAATTATGATGCCAATTATGGCCGTAACAGCAGTAAGCATGGGAGTGCATCCTTATATTCTGATGATGACTGCTGCATTTGCCTGCTCATTTGCTTTTATGTTGCCAGTAGCAACGCCGCCAAACGCCGTTGCCTATGGATCGGGATATGTCACGATGAGCGATATGATACGGTCAGGATGGGTGCTCAATCTGATTGGAGTCTTCCTGATAACGATTTTCATGTTTACCATCATCCTCACGGTATTGGGGATTGATGTTTTCATCCCCGAATGGGCACTGAATCCGGTTATTGGAAAATAACCTGACATTTTTTTTAAAAACGTGGCTGAAGGGAACAACCTTATAGGTCAATGCCACAAGATCATTACTGTCATGGCAGGAACGAAGATAATTAGTGATGACCTTCATGGAGATCAGGGCGTTGAAGGTCGGCGAAAAAAAGGAGAGAACCAACCTGAAAACGAGATACCTGTCCACGAGGAGAATCGCCCTTCAGAACAGGCGCCGGTACATAAGGAAGTACACTCGGTTGTAGAGGGCCGGGATACCAGTAAAACGAAGAAAGGTTTCAGTAAACCTTCATTTGATACAAAGAGCGATTCAGATATCTTCTCCTGACGGAAACACCAAAATATCTTCAGTTCGTTTTACAACAATCTCTTTTTCTCCGTGATAGGTTGAACTGGTCCCTGTAACCCGGATTTTGTCTGAGGACATGGGTAGTATGGCAGGGAGTGCTGTCTCAGGAACAAAAATTTGAACACCATCAGCAACAACAATGAGATGGTTTCCTGATTCAGTGTGCCGAACGGTTTCAATAGTCCCCTCAAAAAACACAAGCTCCCCATCGGGGCAATCCGGGTTAAAGGGCTGTACAAATGGCGCTGTACCAAGACCCACCATAAGGACGTGCAGACAAAGGACAATTGCCAGAACGATAAGGAGAATCAACAGTGCTGTTTTCTCCTGCCTGCCAAAAAACATAGGGTTTCCTTACTGAATATTGGCAAAACGTCTCTGGACGTCGTCAACACCACAGTGTGTGGAAAGCATTATCCCGGCAATTGTAGCATCAGCAAAAACCATTGCCATCGTCTCAAAGAGTGTGCCCTGGGGGGTGATACCCTGAGATGTTGAGCGATATTTACCGGTAAGCTGACGAATTTCATATCCTCCATCCTGTGGTTGGGTTATCATACCGTTGTCTGTCTTGAGTTCAACGATGAGATCAGCTACGCTTCCGATTGAGGAATTCTTGTGCGCTGTAATCAAACAGATTGTGCCCCCGACACTTTTTGCTGTTTCTGCGTACTCGGCAATGGAGTGGGTCTCCCCAGACCCTGAAAAGGCAACCAGCGTATCTCCCTCTGCCATAGCTGGTGTGATGGTCTCTCCGACTACATAGGCGTCAAGGCCTGTATGCATCAGGCGCATGGCAAATGCCTTAGCAATGAGGCCAGATCGCCCTGCACCGGTTACGTAGATACGTTTGGCATGTAGCATCTCTTTCAGGAATGCTGCAGTTGTCTCTTCATCAAGGGCACCAGTAACTTCAGCGATGTGGTCTGCCATCATCGTCATGAGGTCCGGGATTGTAGGACACTCGTCCGTATCACTCATATAGATTTGATTCTATTGTTCATGAGCAAAAAAGAGTGTGGAACGGGTGGCCTTTTTGCTATAAAAATCACTTAGTGATTTATCATCAAAACAAGTGTGAGGCTGGCGCCTCATACCCGTTTGGAATAAAAAATACAATCAGGTAAGAGATTTTATGGAAGAAGTTGCAGCCGTAAAGACTGAAGTCAGGCGGTCCAGTTTTTATGCCCATCTGTATTTGCTCACTTCAGAATCGGAAGTTCCTCTTCTGATAAAACATCACAAAACCTGCTACCGGAAAGCCGCCCATCATTGTTCCGCTGCGGTCTTGTCTGACCATGATAGCAACAGAATTGCTGAGATCTCAAAAAATGACGGAGAGGTTGGTCATCCGGGAAAAGCACTTTTTGGTGTTTTGCATTCAAACGGTCTTTCATCGCACATGCTTATCGTCTCCCGGGTTTATGGTGGAACAAAGCTTGGGCCGGGTGGCGTTACGCGGGCATTTAAAGAGGCGGGTGAAGGAGCCGTCACTTGGTATTTGAACCCTGAGTTTAGCGGCGCCTCATCAGATACAATAAACTCAAAAGGACGATGACACCACATCCAACAGCTATTTTGACTCCGTCAGGTCCCGGCGGTATCATGCTACGCCCGGCATTCCAGTCATAATCAAATACTTTTGTGAAGTAGGCACCGACTCCCGGATGTCTCAGAAGCACAGCAACCTCACGATTGAAAAGTGGTGAGTTCTCGTTCCAGTTGATGCTGCCGATAAGTACTGTCTCAGTATCGATGATCATTCCTTTATTGTGAATTTTGATTGGATCTTCTGCCTCAAAACGAACCATCCGTGCCTGTAACGGGAGAATTTCCGCTGTGGCAACACGGTTGATATACTCAACCATCTCGTCATTATCCTGATCTCCTTCGAGATTATAATACGTGGCATCAAGGAGAATACGCACATCAACCCCTCTTCTTGAGGCGTTGATTGCTGCCTCAAGATAGGGATTGGTACCAGAGGACCAGTTTTTGATATAGGCCTGTTCGATGACTATACTGGTTTTCGCCGTATTAATCGTTGCAGGAATCAGGAAACTGTTTTCAGGAGCCAAAACCGGCCGGACCTGCGCATCTGAAAAGGGTAAGGGAGCAAAAGTTGGGACAAATTCTGCATCAGAAGATATTGGTTCGGCTTCTACGTCTGAGAAAGAAAGTGAGATTATGTCTCCCCCTTTGTTGTCTTCCTCAAAAACCGTTCTGAAATATGAGGTGATCTCTTGGTTGTCAAGTCGGACACCCCACCCCCGGTTTCCGCTTTCTCCCTCCGGTGGAAAACCATGGTCTCCAAAGTTTTCACTGGTTACCAGCACGCTGGTATTGTCCACACAGAGATATTTTGCATGATCGTAGCGGTATCGTGCATGAGCCTGGTCGGTACTTTGCATTGCATAAACGAGACTTCCGTTTGCTACTAAATACGATACAACTGCCTTCTCGTCAGAGGAAATTCCGCCGACAGGGCCTCCTTCAAGGAGAAGAGTTGTCTGAACACCTGCGAGGCATCGTTCATTTACCCATGATGAAATCTCGGTGCCCGTGAAAGTATAGACATTGATCAACAGTTCGTTTTCAGCTTTTTCAATTGTTGATTTGAGAATCTCTGAAGAACAGTCTGGAGAAACAAAAACTGTTCCGGAAACATTGTTAATCCACCGGGAGTCAAAATCAGACTGGCCGATGATCAAAGGTCTTGGGTCCCAGATCTTTTCTGAAAAGTAGTGAACCTGACCTTCGCGGGGAGTTACGACCTCAGGCCAGGAAACTTCAATGACTGTGCCGTCTGGGAGGTGAGTGATAAGTTCATCTGCGGTGTTTGCCATCCGGAAGTTACCCCTGCGAAGTATTTCAGGTACCTCCGGATTGGTGTCGAAAAGTTCAAAATCCGGATTTTTTCCATGAACGGAATAAAAAGCGATTGCCTGCCGTGCCACGGTTGTCTCACCGGAAAGAATGGTGCCGGAAGGGAAGTACAGGGTCCCCTCTTTATCGGTGAAACTCAGTCCTTCAGCTAATCCAGTGCCACTGATGACAAAAAATTCATCGTCTTCTCCGGAGAGGTATGTGTCCGGGCAGAATGAAGTGATGAAAAATCCCTGCACAGGTGCTATGGCAAAGCAGAAGATGATACAGAGAAGAAAAAGTGCCCGAACTTTCATGTGATGAGTTTTATCTCGTAGCGGATGATATATCTGGTGAAAAGATATGAGAGGGATCAGAGCACAACGTCCGCATGTGGTGAAACTGGGGGGGAGCCTTACCAGCCGGATTCCTGAAATTGTGAGAGTATTTCGGGAATCCGGGCAAGATTTCCTGATTGTTCCCGGTGGCGGAGCTGCTGCTGCTGCTGTCCGGGCACAAAATCTTGATGATGATACAGCGCACTGGCTGGCGATTGATGCGATGGAAGAGACCAGTCGCCTGATTGAATCATGTGGAGTTCCGGGAACGAATGCTCTTGAGCTACCGAGGGGTATTACAGTACTTTTCCCTGCCTCTCTTCTTCGTATGCGTGATCCCCTGCCACATTCCTGGGATGTAACCTCCGATACCATCGCTG
>Ga0208905_1001676_pt1 | contig 11012 bp, 13 predicted proteins | sample AntAceMetag02UKS_FD_184776 | JGI IMG/M metagenome (GOLD analysis project Ga0208905, IMG submission 184776) | Saline lake microbial communities from Ace Lake, Antarctica - Antarctic Ace Lake Metagenome 02UKS (SPAdes) (version 2) | ecosystem: Environmental > Aquatic > Non-marine Saline and...
TTAAAGAATAGTGTCTTAATTCTTTATGATAACAAGGTATAATTATAGAGATTCCAGACATTGTTTTATAAAGTTTACTTTCTCTTTAGTATGTAATGTAGAAAGAAGTATTGACTTATTACTTGCAATATATACACCCATTTTTCTTAACTTACCAAGCAGTTCATTCTGTTTATTTTTTGATAACTCAAATTCATCTCTTTCTGTTACATCTTTATCAAATATATCATCAATGTGTTCTGTCTGAAAAAATCTTCTAAGTGTCTTTTTATCCACTAATCCTCCTTAATGAAATGATTGCTTCTTTATTATTATTAAATTCAAATCCAGTTATTGTAAACTTATCAGAATGTTTTGTTACTAAATAACAGATTAACCCACTAAAACTATCTATTATTTCTTTACCATACGCTTGGTCTTTAATAAAACTATGTGTTATTATCAAGTCTCCACCATCAGTCAGGTGCTCTCTACTCTTTGTTATAATGTCATCTAACTCTGGTAATATATACCAAAGAATATGATTTAAGATTATTACATCAAACTTTCCATTAGGAAATGATTGTCTAATATCACAAATTTGGAATTTACATAAAGGAAAAATACTTCTTGCTTTTCTAATACAAGTTTTACTTATATCGACTCCAACAGTAGGTGCTATTAACTCATCTAATAACATTGTTAGATGTCCTAACCCACACCCTATGTCAAGAATGTTGCGAGGTTTAGGACTATAATATTTAAGGTAGTCTAGGAGAAGCCACTTCCTATCTCTACTTCGTATGCTATCAAGTTGTCTCCAAGGATTTAATTCTTGTTTATAGTATTCCTCAAAGTTCCCTACGAACTCAAGACTGTTGTCATTCTTCTTAAAAATCAAATCTTTATTATCCATGTCTTCTAATTACAACAACACAAAATCCATTCTGTTCAATCCCTAATGGAACGAAATATCCATCTTGTTGATGATAAAAATGTTTAGTATATTCAAGAAAACTATCATCTACCAAAGATAGAAACTCTGATTTTAACATCTCATTTATATGATATGGACTTGTGATATATGGCTCTCCATCTTTTACTCTCAACATTGGAGTAGAGCAAATAAACACACCTCCACATTTTAATATCTTCTTTACCTTATCAAAGAACAAAACAACTGTATCTTTTGATATATGTTCTATTGTTTCAAGACTGACTATAGTGTCAAAGTAATTCTCTGCAAAACCAAAATCATTTATATTATTCTGTGTATATATTATGTTACCTTTTTGATTATGCTTCTTAGCATAGTCTATAGCTTCTTGTGATTTATCTATGGCAAATACTTCTACAGATTTATTTGACAATATATTACTTCCATATCCTGACCCACAAGCACAATCTAAACAAACACCGCTAGTAAATTGCGATGCAAACTCATAGCGTATGAAATGCTTTTTAATGTTCTCAGTTATATATGGATAAGATATATACATTCTTTCTGGACTTATTGAATCCATTTATATTCTCCATTTTTAACACCCTCTTGCACTAATTTCTTCTCAATATCAGGTGAATGGTCTTTATATAATATAGCATTGGATATTTTAAAATCCTTATCGTAATAATGTTTTGGTGGCTCATAGAAATCATATCCATATAAACTTATATCTGCTTCAGGATATAGAGCTTGTGTAAACTTTAATGTAAGAAAACCAGTAGTGGGGTTTGAACCTCCTGCATCTTTGGTAATCTGGGATATTCTATTGTATTCACCCTCATGTATATCTTTTGTAATTCTCTTTCTATCAATGTGTGGAAGTATTCTCCACTTACCACCATTCTCCCATTTGAGAGGGCGAGCACACCATATTTCTTTGCTTCGTCCATCATCATCATATTGTATACAATCAAAAGCACACGACCAAACATCTACCCTTTTGCCAGTTATCTCTGGGTCTATAAATCTATAATACAAGTTTTGTCTTATAACTAAGTCGTGAGCATCTATCTCTTTACCAACCTTTAAGCTTAATAAACTACTTCCGTTACCAACTATTGCTATCTTCATATAAAATTAGCGTGTAAGGGGTCATCTTTAAACAACTCTGTCATAAGATTATTATGTCCGTGAAATTTACAATCATATTTATTACATTCTTTCGGGTCTATATTATCTATCGCTTCTTGATGCCTTGGTAAATACCAAATCTTACTAAAACTATCCTTAATTACGTTCCCTATTATATGTTTATCTTTTCTATATTGATAATAACAACAGATATAAACATCACCGTAAGCATCTATCATTGTGTGTATCGGTGAGAGCCAACATTTTCCTTTTAATACACTTTTTTTCTTGTTTATTGAACCCTTACACTCTCTGGCATACTTTTCGTCTAAATAATCAGCACCTAAGTCAGGGAATTGTTCATGTTCATTCACATCTGTCATCAAACGCTTAACACCTATTGTGCAATTATGTTTTGTTTCATTTCTATATTTAATAATATATTTAATGTTATCTACCAAACTACCTATTGGGACTCCGTGTAATTTTTGGTAAATATCTGGTGTAACACTATCAACGCTAATTCTTATCCACCTAAAATTATTTATAATAAATTTACCATATTTTTTAAGCGTTGAACCATTAGTAATCAAACCTAAATCTATGCCCAGCTTTTTTGCATGTCTAACCATTCCCTCAAACTCAGGATATAATGTTGGTTCTCCACCACCACAAAGTGTGATACCACGAACACCATTACTGTATAATTCTTCTAACAAATTAATAAGTCTATCATAAGGAAAATGCACACCATTGTTCCAACCCCTATATAAACAATGTGGACAATTATGATTACAAGCATAAGTTGGATATATAAAAGCTATTCTCGGAGGTATCATTTTACCCTGTTTTAATGCCAAGGCTTTATTGTAATAAGTAAGTATTTTATATTTGCTTAATGGATTCAAAACAATTCCTCCGACCATTGCAACGCTACTTTGTCCCATCCGAAATTACTCCTATACTTTATTAGACTTGTTCTTATCTTTTCTTGAATTTCTGCATTTTTCAAAGTATTAATAAGCATATTTGTATATCTACTAGCTGCCTCTACGTTGTTACACTGTCCTTCCATTCTCACACCAAGTTTAACCGTTTCTTTTAATGCTGCATAATCAGCTATAACAGGCACACAACCACAGGCTTGAGCTTTCATAGCTGTAATACAACTTATCTCTGGGAAATTAGAAGGGTAAACCCAAACTCCTGATTTATAAAATTCAGTAACAAGCTGCTTATGTCCTATCCTACCGTGTTCAAAGATATTCTTCTTTTGCATAAGTTTTGTGATTGCAAGTCTATCTTTAGGACTTCTAAATCCTTTTTGTTCCATCTTTAGGTAAGTGTCCCACCCGTAAAATAAATGTAGTTCTGCGTCAGGCACTTCTTCTAAAACCTTGTCCCACGCAATTAAAAGATTTGTAATCCCCCTATCATATGAAGAAGCAAATATCATACGCTTGGGATTTCTCTTTACATCTTGAGTTTCAAAGTCTGGTAAATTAATACCATTTGAACTAACAAAAACTTTATCATCGGGAAGGTCAACTAAAGACCTGTGATATTGAGAAAGAACAATAAGTTTATCAAATGTTTTTGACTCAGCACCAGTAAATTGTTTTGGTTTGAGAATATCGTGAAGCCATATAAACTTCTTTTTTGCCTTTAGATTATTTTCTTCAAAGATGTTATTTCTCCAACCAACTATGATATTAAAAGTATCATTGGGATTCATTTCGTGGTATTCTCTATAAGTAACCCCTTCATATGTCCCAGCCAGTTCTCCACAAGAATTAAAAACAGTAACCTCATATCCAAGTTTCTGCAACTCTCTTGAAAGATATATAACTGCTTCTTCCGAACCACCTATACCACTAACAACAGAAGGACTCGCCCATTCTTCCCAAGCCTCACCACAGAAAATAACAATAGATTTATCAGACCACACCTTTGGTTTAGAATACTGATGTTTTAAAGAACAGAATCTATCATCTTTATAAGATTCTTCTGGTATTGCCTTTATCAAGTGGTGTAGACTTTCGGGTGATTTAACTTGTAAATATTTTACAATACTTGCAAAATGTTTGAAGAACTCACTATCTACATAAGACTCTTCAAAGGTATTTCCAACCTTTTTAATAAATGGTTCTTCTGGTGCAAGAGCCTTTGCTTGTTGATAATATTTAATAGCTTTTTCAAAATCACCATTACCAAGATGTGCAAGACCAGCGTTTATTTTCGCTTTCCACCCATAGATTGTAGGGTCAAGAACAAACATAGTGTCGGGTATTGGTCTCACCAATCCTGGCATTATCCAGTCTAAAGCCTTTTGGAAATCCTCCTTGAACAAATACACAGAACCCATTTGGAGATAGGCATCAGGAAATTTAGTATTTATTGCTAAAGCCTCATTACAAGATGCTATAGCATATTCTAAATTACCCAAATGTTTCCAACACTCTGCTAAATGAATCCAACCAAAATATTTGTCATCATCCCATCCAGATTTTTTAACTAAAAGTTCTAAGAATGGTATTGACTTCTCCCACTCACCACCACCCATATACATCCTTCCAAGATATGCTATTGTGCGAGGGTCTGTATTAACACCATCTTTTTCATATTCAGCTAATAGAATTTTGAAATTTCTTTTTGCTGATTTTTCGTGATGTCCCTCTGATGGGCGGTGAACTATAGTTATTCTATCATCTCTTAAAGCTGTATAATTATTCTGATTTTCAACAAATACATTTTCGTGTATTTCTTTTTTCCAATATATGTCAGGTCTTTTCTTTATTATGGTCTCTCTCCAGTGCTGTGCATCTACAGAGCCATATTCATTTTTACTATAGAGATAATTATAATAGATTACATCAAAACCTTTCTTAACCATTAAGTCAAAACTGTCACGAATAATTTCTGGATTCTTTATTTCATCATCACAATCTATCCTCAAATAATATTTACTCTCTGTTTTTTCTGCCAAGAAGTTTCTTTTATGTGCAAAATCATTACACCATTTATAAGGGAAAACTTTTATTTTATCTTTAAACCTTATTTTGAACTCATCTACATTCTCGTCAACCGCAATACAAATTTCATCAAAGTATTTACCATACTTAGTTACTATTCTGTCAACATCTTCAATTTCGTTCTTTACAATAACATTGAGAGCAAGTTTTTCTTTCATTTACACCCTTTCTGGTATTTGAAAATATTTACCAAACTTTTTTGCAAACCAAACTAAATTATACTTCCCGTGAAATAACTTCTCATTATACTGTCGTTTAAATGCTGATTCTAAAAAAGATAAAAGACTTGGCGGAAAAGATAATACCCACCTCATAACATTCTTTGTATTATTTGCCTTCATAGAAGCATAAACGTTCTTGCGGGTTTCTCTTATAAACACTTGGTCTTTATAAAACTGTTTCATAATCCCTGCATTTGCTGAAATAAATGGTTGTTCACAGCAGGGAAATTCCTGTGGATTATATAGTTTACCACACCATCCACATCTTCTTGTTGGGTCTTTCAACCAAACATTAATAAGTGCGTGTATTGCTTCGTCTCTTGTTCCCTTACTAATTAACATAGTTTTAAAGAATGGGTGGGGGTCATATTTCATACCCCCCCCAAATTGTTTTCTACGCTGTAGTTACTCTGCCTAACTCAATATACTGTGTTCCATTCCAACTATAGCATTTTTTCCGCATAGAAACCTGCATCCTGATGTAAACATTCCATGGTGAGTTCTCCAACGACCTCTCCCTTTGTGGAATCCCCAGTTTTCGCTAACTCTCTTGTAAACGGTTTTCTAAGATAAGCTACTTTGAACTTATCCTCGTCTATACCGATTACATCGTAGTTAGTGTCACCAGAAACATACACATAGCGATGTGCAAAAAGTTTTACGTTTTGTGCAGCATCAGCTTGGTAAATATCTACAGCATTAACAAGTCTACGGTCAGTAGTTTCTACATTCTTTGTAGCACCAGCAGTAAAGCCAGAGATTTTTCTCTTCATATACATCGGAACGTATAATGCGTTTACCTGTGTGCCATCATCCCATACATTAGCAAACCTATCATTCAACAGAGTTTCTGTTAATGATACGCCTGATGCATTGGTGTAATTGTGGGATAAAAGAAATCTCTTGATTCCTTTAAGACTCCTTGCGGCAGTCCCAGTACCCGTAGCCATTGAACCCCTCATAAGAGCATACTCAGCGTCATTCTTCCATTCCTTCAACGCCTTTGTGGTCTCATATGTATACCTATCAGAAAATCCAGCATTATTTACTGCTCTTTCTGTATCAGTTACATCATAACCAACTCTTACAATTTGACAATGGTTTGTGATTCTTTCGGGGTCTGTCCTATCGGGATAGGTAGCATCTACACCTTCAATGTGTGAGTTAGAAGAAACACTTTTAAGTGTGTCTTTTAACCACTCATGCAAAGTAGCCTTTGCGGTGGATGTACCTAATCCCGACAACAACTGTGTTTCAGTAGGGTCTAAGTTAGTGATTATGTCTAACAAATCCTCTCTGATTGAGTTGTCATCATATGTGTAAGTCAAAGCCATTCTAATTTACTCCTCAAATTTTCCTTGTTTTTTTAACCAAGCACTAACAGCCTTATTGGCATCCTTGACGGTTCCACTTTTACGCAGAGTGTCTTTAGCCCTAGATAGACTATCTGTTTCCTGAACAGATGTGGTTTGCCCACCTTCTATCATAGTACCTTTTTGCAAAGTTTTCACCTGAGTCTTTAATTTTTGCTGACTAGCTACTTGACTTCCTGAAAGGTCGTCTTTTGCTAGTGCTAAAGCAACTCTTAAACCCGAAGGATTATTCGCAATATCAGGATTTCGCATATATGCATCCATTCTTTGAACAATCGGACTTTTAGTATTCCATCCAACAAAGTTCCCAGCGTTGTCTTTAATAGCTATTTCTGGGTGTCGTTGTATAACAAAATTAAAAGTCTCATTTTTTACTCTTTCAGCCGTTTGCTGTTTTTGTAATGTTTGAAACTTTTGGTCTATTGTCTCAGATACTTTCTGTTCCTCTAACTTGTTCATTTCAGTCAACGCCCAAACTCTGTGTGCAGGCTCAGTGTCTTCTTTTGAAATGTATGCCATAAGCTCTTCCTTAGTATGCTTTGGCTGTTGTTGCTGTCCTTGAAAATTATCCATCTTTTGCAAGATTTGGTCTTGCTTAGATGAGACATCTTCATACTTACGCTTCATCTCGTAATACCTGTTTTTAAAAGGTACTCCCATTTCATCTACATCAGATTGAACACCAGTTACCTCTGGAGTAGGGATTATCTGTGTTTCCGATTGAGTTTCTGCGTTTTGTTCCTGTGGGTCGGTTTCAGGAACATTATTTACGACCTGTTCTATCTCAGGTTCCGTCGCCTGATTTACGTTTTCTTCTTCCATATTACCTCCGTATTTTACGCCTACTTGGCGGTCTTTAATTTAGTAGTATACTTTTTACCATTCCAAGTAAAAGTTTTCCTACCGTTAGTTCTTGCTGTATAAAAGGCTTGTTTAAAACCAACACCTTTTTTATTTTTTCCTTGTACTTCTTTATGATAATCGTGTGCACCCGTAGAATATGTCTTACCATAAGCCTCTGCCCAGTCAGGAGAAGCTAATTTAGGATTATAGTAGTGGTCAGCCCCGCCTGTAGGGTCAGGTATCTTTCCATCATCTATAGCTTTCCTTAACTGTACTCCACGCTTAAAATACCATTCTTCATCTTCGGTCAATTTTCCATTTATTACTTTGTTCCATTCATCCCCACCGACGCCTGAAAACTGTTTATCTGCAAATATAACTTCTTCTCTTGTAGCACCAAACCTATCTGGTCTTGCTTCTCTATTCTTAACAGCCCAAATAATACCAGTAGCATCTTTTTCAAATGCCTTATGACTCTTTTTTGTCGCCTCCGAAAATACTAACGGGTCAAGATAATCCACCATATTATTTCTTCCTCTTTTTTCTAAATTTACCAATAAGTTTGGCTGCCTCTGCCATTGTGAGAGATTTCTCTTGTTTTTTAGATGTCTTTCTAATCTTTGCCTCTGTCCAGTCTGGGTGTACACGATGTAACTCTTCGTGGATAATAGTATTAAGAAGCTCACCTTTACGAGGATTAACACGAATGGTTTTAGTTTCATAGTCTATCTCTCCATAATCATGCATACTTCTGTCTACTTTTCTCTTATATCCCATAATTTACTCCGTATCATAATCTTTATCTACAACCGATTCTGGGTTTCTAATAATAGCCAACCTTTCCTGAGACACCTTTAAATCACTCTGATACTTGTCTTTAAGTGTAAGAACGTGAGTTGTTGCAAGTTTTACTATTCTTGCCACCTTTAGTTTTTCATCATTAATTATGTCTTGCCAGTTATCATCCCAATACTTCTTTTGTTTCTCCATATCGCTTATAATTACTTTCCAAGCTGGAGAACCATCAATGTCTCTGATAACTGTATTACATTCACCAATCCGTTCAACTAACTCATTTTCTTCCTGCATCAGGCTTCTCCTTGGTTTCTGCTTTACTAATAGAATCGGAAATCTTTGCTAATGTTTCATAACCCTTTGCTTCTTGTTCTATGTCCTTGTCTTGTCGTCTATTCTGTTCGTTTAACATTCTTCCTTGAACATCAGGTTGAATACCACGTTTCTGTAATAGTTGCATCTTCTCACCATCAGTTAGGTCATCACCCTTCAATCTGATAAAATCTGACTCATCTCTTTGTTTTTGTTCCATTTGTTCTTTTTGTTGTGCTTGCATAGTTTGCTGCATTTGTTCAGGTGTCGCTACTAACTCTTCCCAGTTAGGGACATCTAACATCTGATAAAACCGTTTATAAGCGTTAGCTACATGTATAGGAGATATAACTCCCATTTGTATAGCTAATTGATTTTGTGTTCCCATCATAATCTGTTGAGCTTTCTGCATCTTAACTTGTGGATTAGTATTCTGGTCGTTTCCTCTTACAGTAATAACATACTTGCCCTGTGCTTCTTCACGGGTTAGTTTAATCTTCTCACCATCTTTTTGCGAGTCTTTTCCAAAATACATAAACTCATAACTGTCATCCCCATACTGAGACCATAAATCCCATATCCAGTTGAATAGGTCTGCAAAACATCCTCTAAACATATCTGCATCTAAGGAGAATACATTACTGGCACTTTGAACTTGATGGTCAACCTCACCTAATGTCCGAGGCTGTCTCTTATTAATCATAGACTGTAGAGAGAAGTCAACCTGACCTATAAGTTCTTCAACCTTAGTTTCAAGTATCATCTGTTCTTTCTCGTAAGAGAACTCTACATTAGGATTGTGTGCGTTCAATGGAGCCATTAAGTCATTTAATGGTTGCATACCTTGTGCTGGAATACCTTGTCCAAATACAAACTGAACAGTCTTGGGATTAACCATACCTGCACGATATATATACATAGGAGAGTTGGTAAGCGTTTGCCTATCAATTTTCTGCATATGTTGTATATCTATCTCTTTAACTATATCTTCAATCAACTCTGGTATTCCCCTGTGTGAGAACCACCTATCAGAGGTTAACTCGTAAAATAGCTTTACGAAGGGGAAATTACCAGAGTAGAAAGGTAGGGTAATTTTTCTTAGTTCCTGATTAAAGTCAGGTGCTACAGTAACTACACATTTCTCTTCTGTCCCATCATTATTAATATCATACCAACAATAACACTCCCATATCTTTACTAAATGGTTAGTCGACTGTAATCTCTGTATACCTTCTCTTTCATCTCTAGTTATGTCTATTTTATTACTTGATAGGTCAACATCCTGTTTAACACCAATATTACCTATTCCTTCAATATCCCACTTCTTATGCTCGGCATTACTTTTTAATTGATGAAATGGTAGATAAAATTCATGTATTACATATTGTGCTGACTGAGGGTCAAATCCAGTAGTAGGTGGAACATATACTCTCTCTGGTTCACACAATGCAACATCAGGGTTATTATGAAGAACATCTTGTATTTCAAACTTTACATTCTCTTTGCCCGATAATAACTCATCTACTATTCTTGATACTTCTTTTTGGTTATGTTCTTTAACCAAATCATTCATATCAACATCTAATCTTTTAACAATAGCTTGTTCTACTTCCTCTGGTTGTCTCTCAGCATCAAATATCCATAAAGCCTCTTGTATAGAAATGTCATCTAAAGACAGTTCTTCAACTCTATTTGTTATCTCTATTCGCCAATATGGTTTAAGAAGAAAGAATCCCTTTTCAAGTGTTTGGTCTATAGCAATCAAAGACTTCGGTTTTATATCTATCTTCTCCATAATTAAATGGTCTAAGAACTTCTCTATCTTTCTTGCTGTTTCCCAATTTCCAGAAGGAGATGGTACTGCTTGGACTATAGGTCTGATACCAAATATAACATTAGCAAGAGCAGCCTTGAGCTTTCTCATCTTGATTTCAATAGTAGGCATACGGATATTAGAACATCCCACAAATGGGAATGTCTTTTTCTTCTTTATCCTCATCCTCATTCTATGCCACTTATCTTGAGAACTTCTCCAAGGTTCAGTCCAGTTTTCAGAATCAGTTTTCCAATTCTTTATCTTACTAACCAGTTTGTTTATGCCACCTTCTGACATACCTGCTGCTGGCTGGACTTCTTCTTTTTGGTACTTAACTGCCATTCATATCTCCTTTAATATCCATAATCAAAAATCTTTGGTTCTTGTTCATCTGATAACAATTCTCCGTATCTTCCTCTTTTCTTAACTTCTGGTTCTATATAGTTCGGTGTGATTATAGTTTCCGCGTAAGTGAGACAATCAACAATATCATCCCAACGAGAAGCACCCAATGTAAGAAGCTCATCTTTAGCCTCCTCGTGATTAGCATGTATATAATATTTACCA